>Ga0187843_10000446_pt1 | contig 29888 bp, 28 predicted proteins | sample SpaLakP09_SKY_43_FD_134516 | JGI IMG/M metagenome (GOLD analysis project Ga0187843, IMG submission 134516) | Oligotrophic lake water microbial communities from Sparkling Lake, Wisconsin, USA - SP09_SKY_43 | ecosystem: Environmental > Aquatic > Freshwater > Lake | place: USA: Sparkling Lake... | reverse complement strand
GGCCTGCATCCCGGTGCGCGTGGTGACCGACGAGTTCCGCCCCAACCGCACCCAGCGCCGCGCGTGGATGAAGCATGCCGAGCTGACCGCCGGCGTCGCCACGCTGTCTTTCTCCGACGAGCATTACGACCTCTACCTGCGCTACCAGTGCGCCCGCCACGCCGGCGGCGGCATGGACCAGGACAGCCGCGATCAATACGCGCAGTTCCTGCTGCAGAGCAAGGTCAACACCCGCCTGGTGGAATTCCGCGAGCCTGACGGCACCCTGCGCATGGTCAGCATCATCGATGTGCTCAATGACGGGCTGTCCTCGGTCTACACCTTCTTCGATCCGGACCTGCCGGCGGCCTCCTTCGGCACCTACAACATCCTCTGGCAGATCGAACAGGCGCGCCAGCTGGAGATGCCATACGTCTACCTCGGCTACTGGATCAAGGAAAGCCAGAAAATGGCCTACAAGACCAATTACCAGCCGCTCGAAGCCCTGCACGAGGGGGAATGGCGCCTGCTGGAAGGCTGAAGCTCGCTTCATCTCTGTGGCGCATCGTCTGCAAAAACAGGCGCAGAGGCATCAAATTTGGGGCAAGGGCGGCGCCGAGGCGGGGAAGGACGGGCACTGCGCGTTAGAATAGCGGCAGTTTTTTTGGCCCTCTTCCTTTCCTGATCGTCCCATCGTGTCCGACAAATTCCTCTACGCGCTCGCGCGTCCGCTGCTGTTTTCCCTGGAACCCGAAACCGCCCACCATCTGGTGCTGCCGGCCCTGCGCTGCGCCGCACGCTACAGCCTGACCGACTTCGTCACCAAAAAACCGGCCGCCGATGCGCGCACGGTCATGGGCATTACCTTCCCCAACCCGGTCGGCATGGCCGCCGGACTGGACAAGGACGGCGCCTACATCGACGGCCTGGCTGCGCTGGGCTTCGGTTTCATCGAGGTGGGTACCGTCACGCCGCGCGCCCAGCCGGGCAATCCGCTGCCGCGCATGTTCCGCCTGCCGGCCGCCAACGCGGTGATCAACCGCATGGGCTTCAACAATGGCGGGGTGGATGCCTTCGTGGCCAATGTCCAATCCTCGCGCTTCTACCAGGAGCGCCAGGGCGTGCTGGGCCTGAACATCGGCAAGAACGCCGACACCCCCATCGAGCGCGCCGCCGAGGATTACGTGGCTTGCCTGGAAAAGGTCTATCCCTATGCCAGCTATGTGACGGTGAATATTTCTTCACCGAACACCAAAAATCTGCGTCAGCTGCAAGGGGCCTCCGAACTGGATTCGCTGCTGTCGCAACTGAAAACCGCCCAGCGCCGCCTGGCCGACCGTCACGGCCGCTATGTGCCGGTCGTGCTCAAGATCGCCCCGGACATGGATGTGGAGCAGGTTAAGAACGTCGCCGACGCGCTGCTGCGCCATCAGATCGACGGCGTCATCGCCACCAACACCACCATCCCGCGATGCCGTGCAGGGCCTGCCCCATGGGGAAGAGGCCGGGGGCTTGTCGGGCAAGCCGGTGCTGGAGCTGTCCAACCAGGTGATCCGCGGCCTGAAGGCTGAAGTGGGCGAGGCCCTGCCCATCATCGGCGTGGGCGGCATCTTCAGCGGTGCCGATGCGCAGGCCAAGATCGATGCCGGCGCCTCGCTGGTGCAGCTCTACACCGGCCTGATCTACCAGGGACCGGCGCTGGTGCATGAATGCGCCGAGGCATTGCGTGCACCTCAGGCGCCTGTGGCGGCGGCGCATCACTGACCCGGGCCACCAGGCACAAACGAAAACAGCAGGCCTGGTGCCTGCTGTTTCTCTTTGAAGCTGCGCCAGGGTGGGCGCAAGGAGCGCTTACTGCTTGGAGGACTCCTTCTTGAGATTGAAGATCCGGCGCGCATTGGCGTCCGATTCGGATTTCTTTTCAAAATCGGTCTTTTCGCAACCGGCCAGCACAACGCCAACGACCAGCGTCAGCAACATGACGACGACACGCATGATATTCCCCTGAAATTTCGGATAAGGCCCGGCAAGCCGCGCTCCCCTCCCACGGGCAGGCGGACAGCGCCATGGCGTGCGCCCCGGCGGGCAGCACCGCGGGCCGGCAGGCGCCATTTTATGCGCAAAAGATCACCTCACGATGACCTTCTGTGAAAGTTTCCGCGCAAAACCGCCTGCGGTTCCCCTCTATAATGGCAAGCTTCCGGCGGCCAGGCCGTCGCCCTGCTTTGTGTCCATGTCCGTCAACACCATCGCCATCAATCGCCAGATGCGCCGTTTCGATGACCACGCCAGCGTCTGGCTGTTCGGTTACGGTTCCATCATCTTCAAGGCCGACTTCCCTTACCTGGAACGCCGTCCGGCCCACATCACCGGCTGGGCGCGGCGCTTCTGGCAAGGCTCGCACGATCACCGCGGCACCGCCGAAGCCCCCGGCCGGGTCGTGACCCTGGTGCCCGAAGAAGGCGCCGAGTGTGCCGGGATGGCTTACCTGATCACGCCGGAAGTCTTCGCCCACCTGGATCACCGTGAAAAAAACGGCTACCTGCGGCTGGCCACGGCCATGCGCTTCGACGATGGCCAGACCGCCGAAGGCCTCATCTACATCGCCGCCGAAGACAACGAAGCCTTTGCAGGCCCCGCCAGCGAGCTGGAGATCGCGCGCCAGATCGCCGGCGCCGTCGGACCCAGCGGGCGCAACAGCGAATACCTGCTCAAGCTGGCCCAAGCCCTGCGCGAACTGGGCGCCCAAGATAGCCACGTCTTCGCCATCGAACATCACCTGCTGCAGCTGACCGGGCAACCCGCCGTGCTATCGTCTGCCCCACGCCCCTGAGCCAGGCATCCCCTACTCCAACAAGGAAAAAGAACATGATCAAGACCATTGCCGCCGGCCTCACCCTCCTGATGTCCCTCGCCGCCTGCACCACCCCGGTGGAACGCACTGCCACCGGCGACATTCCCGCCGCACGCATCTACATCAAGAGCATGACCGAACAGGCCACTGGCCTGTCGCAGGTCACCTTCACCCGCGCCGCCGGACTGCTCAACAACGACATGCTGGAACTGGCCATCAACGACGTCGTGCTGGCCCAGATCGCCGGCGGCGAGCGCCTGTCGGTCTGGCTCAAGCCCGGCAGCTACGATTTCAGCATCAAGCGCGTCAGCAGCCTGGGCAGCAATGACGGCCCGACCCGGGACAAGCTGACCGTCCAGGTTGCCCAGGGCGCCAGCTACCAGGTGCAGGTCAGTACCGAATTGCGCGGCCTGAGCCTGCAATTGGCCAGGTAAGCCAAACGCCCCGCGCAGCAAGAGGCGCCGGACCGCGTTGTTTTACACCACTGCCCCTGTCGTGCGGATGACACACCGCATTGCAGGGGCGGCTTGCTTCTGGCTGCGCACCTTTACGCAAGTCTTTGATTAAAATAGATTTTTTAAAAATGATGAAGCCACGGTGACAACCATCTGCCTCATTATTCACAAATTAGATAACTGGTATTGGGATTCAAAATTGGAACTGCGCCCGTGAAGCGAATATATTGCAATGCAACAGATCAATTTCTTCCTCACGGAGCTCACCATGAACATCGTCGCCGACATCCTCCCGTACACCCTGCTCATCGGCGCCATGGTCGCGCGCTACCTGATTTCGGTCAAGTAAGCAGCCACCTGGCCGGGCCAGCGCCCGTCTCCTTGATGAGGCAGTGCGGCGCTACGGAGCAGTCCTGAAAAGCGGTTATTGTCGCGTTGCAACGCTGACAAGCCGCTTTTTCTTTTGGGTGCGCGGACGATTGAATTTGCATTAATTTGGTGCAAATATGCACCATTATCATCAGGGCTGATATCTCACCCGGGGTTCGCCATGCCGAACTCAGCGGCCCGCCGAGGTAAATCCGTCTCTTCCCCCTCACTTGCAAACCTGCTGCAGCGCATTACACTCGCAAGCTTTGCCACCGCAACGAAAGTGATGCATGAAGCGACTTGCCTCTCTCCTCGCCGCCTCCGCCCTGCTGCTGGCCGTGCAAGGCTGCGCCTGCGCGCCCGGCTTCATCGGCTTTGACAGCCGCTGCCAGTTCACCAACGTTCCCAGCGGACAACCCTGAATGAAGAAAAGCGCCGCATCGGCTCCTCCGGGAGCCCATGTCGGCGCTTTACATGCGTAATTCCACGTTAATTCCAGAACCTTTCTTCCGCCGCTGCCAGGCGTCTTCTCACTCCATCGGCGGCAACGCTCGCAGCCACTCGCGAAGATCGTGCATGGCTTGCTCCCGCAATCCGGCTTCTTCATTGAATATCTCGTGGTAAGCCGAGGCATACCAATGCAGCGTCTTGCGCTGGCCCGGCAGGGCCTCGAAGAATGCCCGGCTGCCGCGGGGCGCCACGAAGGCATCGTCGCCGGCCACCTGCAACAGCACCGGCCGGGTGAATTGCCCGGCATCGCGCGCCGCCTGGTGCATGGCGTCGAGCATGAAGTTGAGCATGCGCGGGGCGATCTTGCCGTGGTTCAGCGGATCTTGCCGGTACGCCCGCACCGCATGCGGATCATGCGAGATGCGCTGGGCCGGCAAGGCGGTCGGCAGCGCCAGGCCAGGGGCGATCAAGGAGGACACTTTCAGCAGGCATTGCTGCCAGCCCGACAGATCCAGCGCCAGCGCAGGCGAGGACAAAGCCAGCGCCCTTACCGGGCTGAAGTCGCCGGTAGCAAAGCGTGCCGCCACCAGGCCACCCATGCTGTGGCCGAACAAGATCGGCGCGCACTGGGTGCGGCGACTGAAGTCATCGAAAGTCTGCTTCAGGTCGCGCAGCAGGTCATCCGGTTGGATCAGGCTGCCCTGCCGACCGCCGGAATTGCCATGGCCGCGATGGTCGCAGATGCGCACCGACAATCCTGCTTCGTTGAACAGCCGCGCCAGTGCGCCATAGCGCCCGCCATGCTCGCCCAGGCCGTGCACCATCTGCACGGCCGAGGTGGCGCCGGGCAACAGCCAGTCACGGCAAAACAGTCGGGTGCCGTCGGCGGCGACGATCCAGTGTTCCTGTGCAGTCAGGGGAAGTGTCATGGTTTCTTCAGGAGAGAGGAATCGGCATCCGCCTGGCTACGCCTGGCGCGCCAGGCCTTGCGCAGGCGGCGGCTCTGGCGCACTGCCAACTGCAGCGAGGCGGCCCAGGACAAGGGGCGCGGATGCACCACCGCCCGCAACGCACGGGCATAGTCCAGCACCATGCCGGGGGTCCAGGCCATGGTCACGGCCCGTTTGCGAATCTGGCTGGCCACCCAGATCTCGGGGGTGAACATCATCCGCACCGCATTGAACCAGTGCCGGTCGCGCGCGCCGATGACGCCTTCCAGCGCCGCCTCCAGTGCGTGGGCAACGGTACTGGAACAGTTGCGGTAAGTCAGGTTGTAGATCTCGGTCTGGCGGTAATGCTGCCAGAAGCGGTCCAGGGAGGCGCGGCGGTAATCGCGGAAGGCGATCTTCTCGGTCGATTCGCACCAGGCGTCGGCTTCGCTACGGTAGTCGCTCAGATAGCGCCCTTTGACGTCATTGTCTGCCGTGGCGCGCAAGAGGCGGGCGAACTGGTCCGGAGAGCGGTCGATTTCCTCAGCCGGATACAGGCTGATGTACAGGTCGGGCTGGATCTCCAGCGCCGCATGGCCGGTGGAGATGACGCCCTGCATGTCGACGGCGGCGATGTAACGGTCGATCACCGGCTGACGCCGCGCGGGGCCCATGGCACTGCCGGCAGGCGTCCACACATGCACCGTCATCGGCGCCGCAGCTACGGATGCGGACGTGTCGGTAGCCGGCGTGGGCAGCCGCACTTGCAGGTCGGACGCACCGTCATGCAGTCCGGCATCGAAGGGCCGGTCGTCGCCGCTGTTGCGCTCGGCCAGTACGGCCGCCGAAGCCTGCTGCGGCAACATGCGGCTGCGCAGCGCCAGCCAGAGCATGTTCCAGCCGCCAAACATCAGCCCCAGCCCCAGGCAATAAGGCAGCGTTCCCTTGTAATGCGTGGGATAAGGCTGGAAAAAGAAGATCGCCAGCGCGATCTGCACCACGCCGCCCAGGAGCGCCATGCGCCAGCGCGGAAAGCGCACCACCAGGGCCGAGGTGATCTGCAGCGCGCCGCCTATGGTGAAGGCGATGCCAAAGAGCATGGCCAGCGCCATATTGCTGGCCTGGTGCTGGGTGACGACCAGCACCGCGATGAGCAGGAACACCCCGCCCTTGGCATAGCGCAGGGTTTTCTGGGCGCCCATGCCGCTGTTGGCCACCCACAGGGTCAGCAGGCTTTCCAGCAGGAGCAGGTAGCCGAACAGGGTGAGCGGAAAATTGAGCACGCCATCGAGCGCATCGATGATCAGCGAAACGCCGATGGTGCCCCAGGCCAGACCGGCCACCGCCAGGGCATGCCAGTTGCGGCGGATGAAATCGGTGCCCAGCAATAACAAGACAAGTCGTATCACGGCATTCCCTGGGGCTGCGCCCTTCCCTTTGCGATCCCGCATTCTGGGGGATTACGTGGCGCGAGGCAAATCAGCCGCTGGCAAGACTGGCCCAGCCGGGCACAAATGCCGCACAATGCCGGGCCGACTTCCTCGTCTCTCTATCATGTCCATGTCCCTGCAGGTCCTGATCTCCGCCATTGCCAGCAGCCTGCTGCTGCCGCCCGTCTCGCCGGTGCTGCTCTACCTCGCCGGCGTGATGCTGCGCCGCCGCGCGCCGCGCATTGGCCTGGCCCTGATGTTGCTGGGTGGGGCGATCCTGCTGGTGCTCAGCACGCGGATCGGCGCCCTGTGGGTGGTGCGGCCGCTGGAAACGCAATACCCGCCATTGGCCAGCCCGGGCCAGGCCCAGGCCATCGTCATCCTGGGTTCGGGCCGCATGGACCAGGCCCCGGAATACGGGGGCAGCGACGAATCAACGCCCTTGGGCATGAAGCGGCTGCAATACGGTGCCTATCTCGCCCGCCAGACCGGCTTGCCCATCCTGGTCACGGGTGGCAGTCCCGATGGCTCGCCGCAAAGCGAAGCGGCGGTGATGGCGCGCACCCTGCAGCGGGATTTCGGGGTGGCAGTGCGCTGGCAAGAGACCCGCTCCGACACCACGGCCGAGAACGCCAGCTATTCGGCAGCCATGCTACGGGCCGAGGGTATAGAACGTGTTCTGCTGGTCACCGACACCCTCCACATGCCGCGCGCCATGCGCGTCTTCACGCAGACAGGCTTGCAGGTGCAGGCTGCGCCCACCCTGTTCCTGGACCGTGCGCGAGCGCGCCCCACCGATTACCTGCCGCGTGCCGGCAACCTGGACCTGGCCAGCTATGCCCTGCGCGAATGGATCGGCCAGTGCTGGTATCGCGTGCGCCACGCCTTGGGCAAGTGAAATCAGCTGCCGCAGCACAAGCCAAGAGCAAAAATGCGCGCCCTTGCTCCCCCTGTTCCGGCGTTCAGCGCTGCAAACCAGCGGTAGAGTGACAAAGTCGCGCGCATTTCGTCAGCAAAAGCCCGTGAACACCACCTTGACCAAGCAACAACCACGCTCACGCAAGGCGATGCACCCGGCCCGCCAGGCCAGGTGCCAGCGTCCCGGCACAACGATGCCAGCGAGCGCCTCTACAAAAATGGGAGATTCATCATGGGCCAGTTGTCCTTCAGCAAGAAGCTGTGGCTGCCACTCGGTTTGAGCCTTGTCGCACTCTTGGCGATTTCCGTCTTCAGCGCCTTCATGGTGCGTGACGTGCGGCTGGAAGAACGCAAGAACGACCTCACCAACATCGGCCAGACCGCGCTGTCCATGGTCAAGGCCTATGGTGTGCTGGCCGAAAGCGGCGCGCTCACCAAGGAAGAAGCGCAAAAACGCGCCAAGGCCGCCATGAAGAGCCTGCGCTACGGTACCGATGGCTACTTCTCGATTTCGACCTCGGGCCAGATCATCGTCATGCACCCCATCAAGCCGGAACTGGATGGCAAGGATCTCACCAACTTCAAGGATCCGGCCGGCAAGAACCTGTTCGTCGAGATCACCAAGGCCGGCAGCCAGCCCGGTGGCAGCTTCGTCAATTACCTGTGGCCCAAGGTCGGTGCGGCCGAACCGGTACCCAAGACCTCCTTCGTGATCGCCTACCAGCCCTGGGACTGGCACCTGACCACCGGCGCCTACATGGATGACATCAACGCCGCCTTCATGCGCACCCTGACGCAGATGGCCATCCTCTTTGCCGTCGTGGCGGCAGCGCTGGTGGCGCTGGTGATCGTGATCAACCGCGGCATCCTGCGCACCATCGGCGGGGACCCGGCCAAGGCGGCCGAGGTCGCCAACCGCATCGCCCACGGCGACCTCACCCCCAACATCGAGACCGCGCCGGGCGACCAGAGCAGCCTGCTCTTTGCCGTGCGCAGCATGCGCGATTCGCTCTTGAGCACCATCGCCAACATCAAGACCTCGGCCGACACCATCGCCACAGCCAGCCAGGAAATCGCCAGCGGCAACCTCGACCTGTCGGGGCGCACCGAACAGCAAGCCGGCTCCATCGAGGAAACCGCCTCGGCCATGGAAGAACTGACCGCCACCGTCAAGCAGAATGCCGACAACGCACGCCAGGCCAACCAGCTGGCCGAATCGGCCTCCGAAGTGGCGATCCAGGGTGGCAGCGTGGTCGGCCAGGTGGTGCAGACCATGGAAGGGATTACCGACAGCTCGCGCAAGATTGCCGACATCATCGGCGTGATTGACGGGATCGCCTTCCAGACCAATATCCTGGCCCTGAACGCGGCCGTGGAAGCCGCCCGTGCCGGCGAGCAGGGGCGCGGCTTTGCGGTGGTGGCGTCCGAAGTGCGTTCGCTGGCCCAGCGCTCGGCCTCGGCCGCCAAGGAGATCAAGACCCTCATCGATGATTCGGTGGCCAAGGTCGATACCGGCAGCAAGCTGGTCGAACAGGCTGGCGCCACCATGACCGAGGTGGTGGCCAGCGTGCGCCGCGTCACCGACATCGTCGGCGAGATCAGCTCGGCCAGCCAGGAACAGAGCGCCGGCATCGCCGAAGTCGGCCGCGCCATCACGCAGATGGATGAAGGTACGCAGCAGAACGCCGCGCTGGTGGAACAAGCCGCCGCAGCCGCCCAATCGCTGCAGGATCAGGCCGCCACCCTGGCCAGCCTGGTCGGACGCTTCCATACCGATGGCAGCCAGGCGCGCACGGTGCAAGCGGCTCCGGCCGCATCAGCGAGCGCCAAGCCGGCCCCACGCCCGGCCCCGGCTGCCGCACCCCGCAAGCCGGCCGCAGCACCAGCTGCGCGGGCAGTCATTGCGGCCCCCAAGGCTGCTGCCGCCAAACCTGCTGCTGCACCCAAGGCAGAGGCGACGGCCGCCAAGCCGGCAGCCAAGCCGTCTCGCCTGCCTGCAGGAGAGGACGAAGGGGATTGGGAGACCTTCTGAAGGATCAGTTGGCTGCACCACGAGCCCGCCTTGCGCGGGCTTTTTTCATGGTGCATGCAGCCTGGTTCAGGCCAGCGCCGCCAGGTTTTCTCCGACCAGGCGGCCGATGAGGCCGCTGTCGGGTGCCACGGCAAGTGCGCGGGCGGTATCCTGCTTGCCGGTGGCAATGAGGCCCTGGTCGTGCGAGGCGATGGTGTATTCGCTGTGGCATGCCGGGCAATACAGCGTATCGCCGACGGCGGCATGGCGCGGGCGCACCACCACCGGACCACAGGAAAGACAGCGCTGCAGCGGAATGCCTTCGTCACTGTGGCCGACGATGTGGGCCAGTTCTTCATGGGCTTGCAGGCCGATGAAGAGACGTCCCAGGTTCGCATCGAACTGCTTGCCCAGCTCGCCCTCGATGATCTCCATGGCACGCTCGATGGGCATGCCGCTGCGATAGGGGCGCGTACTGGTCATGGCATCGAAGGCGTCGCAGATGCCGACGATGCGCGCGGCCAGGGGGATTTCCTCTCCACGGCGTCCGTAGGGATAGCCGCGGCCATCCGGGGTTTCGTGATGCAGCAGCACCGCGTCTTCGGCCAGGGCCGCCAGCGGATGGCCGGCCAGCATGCGGTGGCCGATCTCGGGATGGGTCCTGATGACGGCATATTCGGTGTCATCCAGACGCGATTTCTTGCCCAGTACGGCATCGGGAATGCCGATCTTGCCCAGGTCATGCAGGAAGGCTCCAACGGTAATGCGGGCTATCTGTTCGGAGGGCAAGCCTGCCGCCTCGGCCAGCAGGCGCGAGAGCCGCGCCACCCGCCACAGGTGTCCGCCGGTGTAGGGGTCGCGGGCCTCCACGGCCCAGGCCAGCAGGAACAGGCTCATCAACAACTGTTCGTCGCGCGCGGCCTGGCGCGCAGCGGTCTTGCGCGTGGCACGCTGCCACAGGGAAAGCAGACTCATCAAACAACTCCTTGCAGGGTGGGATTGTCCTGGACCAGCCGGATATCGACCTCGCGATCGACGAACCGCCATTCCGCACTCTGGCGCAGGCGCGCCACCAGTTCTTCGAAGGCTTGGGCGTGTTGCGGCGCGTACTCGAACCAGGTCAGGAAATCGAAGGGCTGGCCCAGTTCACGCGCATGATAGAGACGGCGTGCGATGGGCGGCAGGTACTCCAGGCCGATGGCAATGTGGTGCGACTGTTCTTCCAGAATGGCGCGCCGTTCATCCTGGGCCAGGGCCCACCAGGCCGGGTTCTTGCGGATCGGGATCAGCGCCGCACAGCGTGCCTCCGGCCTGCCCAGCCCCTGCTGTACCGCTGCCAGGGTATCGAGCTCCTGCCGTGTGGCATAGCGCGGATGACCGGTGGCACCATCGAGGCGCCACTGCGCGCCGGCGGCCGCTTCGCCGGCCTCGTCCGGCCCGACCACGGCCAGCCGGTCGGCCAGGGCAAGCGCCTGGCCCGTAACAGCGGTGATGCGCTCGATACGCCAGGCACCACGGGTACCCGCCACGAAGGCGGTCTGGATGACACTCATGCCTTGTCCCTCAAGAAGTTACCAGCGCAGCAGGCGCGGACCCAGCAGCAGACCCACTGCAGCCGGAATGAGAATGCCCAGGAAATACCAGACGCCCCAGAAGGGAACGCCCATTTCCGGACAATGCAGGCAATACACCATGGTGGCGGTGGCGCCGGCCAGCAAGCCAGCCACCGCGCCAGTCAGGCGCAGCCGGGTCGGGGCCATGCCGCGCACGGCCCAGAAGATGCCGATGAACAACGGAATGGACAGCAGCGCAATATTGAAGGGGCAGCTGCGCCAGCTGATGCCCATCAACAGTGGCAGGCGCTGCGCCACGGGAGCGCTTAACATTACCAGCACGCCACCTAGCCACACCGCCAGGCTGGGCAAGGCAATGCCCGCCCAGCGCGCCCCCACGCGCAAACCCGGACGCACCAGGCGCCGCAGCACCAGCATGGCGCCCACGGCCAGCGTGGTGGGAAAGGCCAGCTTGATCCAGAACAGCGGTACGCCCAGCATCACGGCCAGGTCGGGCCGCAGCCCGTAGATCTTCAGCATCATCAACAGCGACGCCAGGCTACCCAGCGCCAGGGCCTGGGCCATCTGCTTTGCAGGCAAGCGGCGGTCCACCGGCGCCACGCCGCTGGCCATCATCGAAATAAGGTCTTCAGTCTTCATGGTTGCAATTTCTCCCTGATCTTCAGGGCCAGGGCTTTGAGGCCGCGATGGATACCCACCTTGACGGCCGATTCCGACATCCCCGTCAGTTGCGCCGTCTCGGCCACCGACAGGCCTTCCAGCTTGACGTGCACGATCGGCAGGCGCTGCTTGTCGGGCAATTCTTCGAGCAGGGCGCCGACATCGCGCCGCGCCTGGGCCGGTTCGTCGTCGCAGATGGCCAGCAGGTCGTGTTCTTCTTCCAGGGGGTCGTTGAAGGCTTCACGGCGCGAACGGGCGCGCAGGAAGTCCATCAGCTTGTAGCGGGCGATGGCGTGTACCCAGGCCGTCAGCGGCTGTTCGGGACGATAGGTATGGCGCGCATTGTGGATGGCCAGCAGGGTTTCCTGCACCACATCCTCCACATCGTCCTGCAGATGGACCAGCCGCTTGCGCAGGAAGGCCCGCAGGCGGCCGCTCAGTTCGGCCAGGAAGTTGCGGTAGGCCACGGCGTCGCCATCGAGACCGGCCAGCAGCAGCGTGCGCAGGCGCTCCTCGGCCGGATGCGCGGACTGGCCGGGACGGCCCGTCGCCTCCTCCGGCACGGCCGGGCCGCCAGCGGCCAACAGGTAAGGACTTTCAGTCATGGAATGCCGCCAAATTACCAACGAAGCAGCCATGGGCCGCACAAGGCGCCAACCCCCGTCGGCAGCGCCACCCCCAGTACGTACCAGACGCCCCAGAACGGCGGCGCCATCTCTACGCAATAAAGGGAATAGACTAGCACGCCCTGTGCGCCGGCCACCAATCCCGCCACGGCACCCGCCGCACGCAATTGGGTGGGCGCCATCCCGCGCAGGAACCACAGCATGCTCGCCAGCGTGGGCAAGGACAGCAAGGCCACATTGGCCGAACACACTTCCCAGCTGCTGCCCAGCAGCAGGTCCAGCCGCTGCGAGGGCGGCGCCAGCGCCAGCCAGCTACCGCCGGCCAGCCACAGCAAGGCCGGCGGCAGCAACAGTCCGGCTGCCGGCGCCAGCCCCATGCGCATGCCCGGCAGCGCCAGGCGCGAGGCCGCCAGCTGCCCGGCCAGCAGGGCCGCCAGCGGGAACGAGACCTTCATCCAGAACAGCGGCTGCTGCAACAGTTCGCGCAAGTCGCTGCGCACCCCATAGAGGATGGCCAGCAGCAGGGCCGCCCCGATCAGTCCCAGTGCCAGCGCTACCGCCATGCGCGCGGCCACGTTGCGCACCAGGCTGCGCGGGACGGGACCGATGGCTTCGCCCGTGCCGGTTGCCAGCATGTTGACCAGTTCCATCGTTTTCATTCACATCCCCTGTGAGCCCCTGCGGGCGGACTGCGCAATGGCGCTCTCTCTTTTGTATTCGTTCACAACCGCGCGCCGGTTACAGCAGGCGCGAAAAATATTTCTTCAAAAATTTTTCAACGCGGTGTAACCGGCCAGCCCCTCCCTGCGAATTAACAAGCAGATCGGACGCCACGCAGCATTCGCAACGGCACCGGTCAGTGTCACTTCCACTTCATCCATTACTAGGAGCACACCATGAACCACTTCGTCGCCACCGCCGCCCTGACCCTCGCCACCCTCGCCTCCGGCGTCGCCATGGCCCAAGACAAGCAACCGATGAACAAGACTGCCGTCGAGAAGTGCTATGGCGTCTCCATGGCCGGCCAGAATGACTGCAAGGCCGGTGAAGGCACCACCTGCGCCGGCACCGCCAAGATGGATTACCAGGGCAACGCCTGGAAGAACGTTCCGGCCGGCACCTGCACATCCATCAAGACCCCGCGCGGCATGGGTTCGCTCAAGCCGGTCTGATCCTGGCGGAGCCATCGGCCATGACAACGCATACCCTCACCGCCGGCCTGGGCCTGAAGCCCCAGCATTTCGATGCAGCGCTGGCCTGCACGGCACCGGGACTGTGGTTCGAGGTCCATCCGGAAAACTACCTGATGGAAGGCGGCCCCCGCCTGGCCTGGCTGCAGGCCATTCGCGCGCAGCATCCGGTGTCCTTGCACGGGGTGTCGTTGTCATTGGCCGGGCCCGACGCGCCCGATCCGCTGCACCTGCGCCAGCTGGCGCAACTGGCCGCACGCATCGAACCGGTGCTGGTCTCCGAACACCTGGCCTGGTCCCGCGCAGGTGGGCACTACCTGCCCGACCTGCTGCCGGTGCCACGCACCCGCCAGACACTGGCGCGCGTGGCCGCCAACATCAGCCGTACCCAAGACGTGCTCAAGCGCCGCATCGCGCTGGAAAATCCCTCGCACTACCTGCGCATGGACCAGCACGAATGGAGCGAACCTGACTTCCTGCAGGAGCTGGTACGCCGCACCGGCTGCGGTCTGCTGGTGGACGTCAACAATGTCCACGTCAGTGCCACCAACCTCGGCCTCGATGCCCGCCAGTACCTGGACCAGTTGCCGGTCGCGGACATCCTCGAAATCCACCTGGCCGGCCACAGCGCCGACGCCAGCCTCCCCGGCCTGCTGGTCGATTCGCACGACGCGCCGATTGCCGCTGCCGTCTGGGAGCTGTATCAACACCTGCTGGCACGCACCGGCGAGCGTCCCACGCTCATCGAGCGCGATGGCAACGTGCCCGCTTTCGATGTGCTGCTGGCCGAGCGCAACATGGCCAACACCTTGCTGCAGCCGGCCATCGCCGCACGCGAGGAGCTGCCCGCATGAACGCCCCCGAACAGCGCTATTACGACGCCTTCCTGCAGGCGCTCTTCGAGGGGCAAAGCGACGATCCCACTGTGGGCGCGCTGCTGGCCCAGCCGGCCTTCGCGGTCTATCGCAATACCGTCTTCAAGGGCTGCGTCGATGCGCTGCTGGCCAACTATCCAGCGGTACACCGGCTGGTCGGCAGTGCCTGGATGGAATCGGCCGCCCTGGCCTTCACGCAGCAGCACCTGCCGCGCCAGGCCAGCCTGATCGCCTATGGCGAAGGCTTCGCCGACTTCCTCCGCACGCTGGAGGCAGCGGCCGAACTTCCTTATTTGCCCGGCGTGGCGGCACTGGACCGCTGCTGGACCGAATCCCACCTGGCCGCCGACGACCCGCTGCTGGACGTCTCGGCCCTGCATGCGGCGCTGGCTGCCGGGCAGGACGTGAGCCTGGTGCCGCATGCGGCCAGCCGCTGGCATCACGATGCGCAGCACCCGGTCTACACCATCTGGAACGCCAACCGCCGCGACGATGGCCCATCCGAACTGGATCCCGATTGGCAGGGCGAAGGCGCCCTGCTAACCCGCCCGCAAGGCGACGTGCAATGGCAATCACTGGGCCTGGGCGGCATTCACTTCCTGGAGGCCTGCCGCGATGGCTGCGGCATCGCCAGCGCGGCCGACCAGGCGCTGGCACATGAGCCCGGCCTGGATATCGCGCAGCTGCTGGGCCAGCTGGTACTGGCAGGAACGTTCACATCCTTTCACTGAACAACGCATCGGAGAACATCATGGAACAACCTCTCACCCTGGACAGCCAGGCCCAGCCCCGCTGCACGCTCTGCGCACGCGCCACCGACCTGGCCAGCCGCCTCATCAGTGATTCGCTGCTGGCCCTGGTGGCACGGGTGGCGATCGCCTCGATCTTCTTCCTCTCCGGGCGTACCAAGGTCAGCGGCTTGCTGGAGATCAAGGACAGTACCTATGTGCTGTTCCAGGAGGAATACCACCTGCCGCTGGTGCCGCCCGACCTGGCCGCGCACATGGCCACTTATGCCGAACACTTCTTCCCGGTGCTGCTGATCCTTGGCCTGTTTACGCGCGGCGCGGCGCTGGCACTGCTGGGCATGACGGCGGTCATCGAGATCTTCGTCTATCCGGATGCCTGGCCCACCCATCTTTCCTGGGCCGGATTGTTGCTGCTGCTGGTCGCACGCGGTGGCGGCGCCTGGTCGCTTGACCGCCGCTTCGGCCTGCGCTGACCCCTGAAAGGACACCATCATGTTGACCAGAATGAAGCTGCGTACCGGCCTGGTGCTGGTACTGGGACTGTTGACCCTGGCGCTGTGGCTGGCCGTCGGCATGGCCTGGCAAGGTGCGCGCTCGGCTAGCCGTGCAACGGTTGCGCTGATCGAACTCTCGGACCGCCACATCCAGCCACTGCACGACACGGAGCGCCTGTTCCTCAGCACCCTGATCAACATGGACAACGCCTACATCAACCTGGTCAAGGGCGACGAGATCAAGTCCAACGACTACAGCCGCCGCGCCTCGGCCGCGCTGCAGGAAGCGCGCAAGGCCTTCGATGGCTACCGACAGGGACTCTCGCCGCAGGCGCTGGCCGAACCCGAAGCGGTGCGCGTCTCGGCTGCCTACGACAGCTACGTCAAAGTCTTGAACCTGCGCGAGGTGGCGCTCTATGACGTCTCGCTGGAGGACTACGCAGCCGCCACCGTCAGCGCCGAAGCGGCCGACCGTGAATTCGCCGCCACCCTGCGCGCCGTGATCCAGCGTGCCGTACAGGTCAAGGAAGACTTGCGCCAGGCCTCCGAACGACGCTCGGCCCAGGCGTCGCTGCTGGCCGGTGCCATGCTGGCGGCATCGATCCTGCTCATCGGCATTTGCTGGCTGCTGTTCGACCGCCTGCTGCTGCAGCCCCTCAAACGCGCCGCCGCCCACTTCGACCGCATCGCCGATGGCGACCTGAGCCGGCCGGTGCAAGGTATTTCCGGCAATGAAATCGGCGTCCTGCTGGCCGCCTTGCAACGCATGCAGGCGGGCGTGGCCCGCACCGTCGGCGACATCCGCGAAGCCACGCGCGACCTGCATCACGGTGCAGCCGATATCGCCCAGGGCAACGGTGAACTGGCAGAACGTACGCAAGCCCAGGCCAGCACCCTGGAAACCACCGCCGCCACCCTGGAGCGGCTCTCCGGGGCGGTGCGCAACAATGCCCAGAATGCCGAGCGCACCAATACCCTGGCGGCTGACGCCGCCCGTGATGCCCAGCGCGGCGGCCAGGTCATGAGCGGCATTGCCGGCGCCATGGCGCAGGTCACGGCCGGCGCCGGACGCATTTCCGACATCGTCAGCGTGATCGACGGCATCGCCTTCCAGACCAACATCCTGGCCTTGAATGCGTCAGTGGAAGCGGCCCGTGCGGGCAGCCAGGGACGCGGCTTTGCCGTGGTGGCGTCAGAAGTGCGTTCGCTGGCGCTGCGCAGCGCCGAGGCTGCGCGCGAGGTCAAGGATCTCATCGCCACCTCCATCGGTTCGGTCGACCAGGCGGCGCAACAGGTCAAGGAGGCCGACCAGGCCATCGTGCAGATCGTGCAGTCCTTCGGCAACGTCATGACCACCGTCAACGAGATCGCCACCGCCACCCGTGAGCAGGCCGAGGGCATTTCCCAGGTCAGTCTCAGCCTGGCCGACATGGATCGCGCCACCCAGCAGAACGCTGCCCTGGTGGAACAGACCTCGGCTGCTGCCGATGCCCTGGCCGAACAGGCCGCTGCGCTCACGGCCTCGGTGGCGGTCTTCACGCTGGCCGCAGAGCCGGCCATGCAAACAGCCGGACGCAACGATGCGGCTGCCCTGCCGCTGTCATCGCTACCCGCGTTGAGCCAATGAATTCACATCGCGCTGGCGATCACATCAAGAGGAGCACAAGCATGCCGTCTGCCGGGGTCCTGGAAGAATTGATCGAAGAGAGCTTCACTTCGGCCTTCAACCATCATGCAGCGGGCCGTCTGGACGCGGCCGAGGAAGACTATCGACTCATTCTCGCCATGGAAGAACACCATGCACCGGCGCAGCACTACCTGGGCGTGCTGCTGCACCAGTGCGGCCGCCACGAAGAAGGCCTGGCGCTGATGCACGAGGCCGCGCGCAGCACAGCACCCGATGCCGACTGGTGCAATGACCTGGGCAATGTCCTGTTCGCCTGTGAACGCTTCGACGAAGCCTGCCTGGCCTACGGACAAGCCTTGGCCCTGCGTCCGGACGATGCCCAGCTGTGGACCAACCTGGGCGCGTCCAGACGTGCGCAGCAGCAGCTCCAGCCCGCCATCGATGCCTGCGAGCAGGCCTTGCTGCGGGATCCGCAGTTCCTGCCGGCCCTGCATCACCTGGCAGAGATCTACACCCAGCTGGGTGACCGCATGCAGAGTTCGCGCTACCAGTGCCTGGCCTTCGTGCTGCCGCCGCACGAGGGCAAGTCACGCGAGCTGCTGGCGATCTCGTTCTATTTCCTGGGACGGGTGGAGGAAGCCGCCGAGGTGTGCCGCGCATGGCTGCAGGAAGAACCGGATCACCCCATCGCCCGCCACATGTACACGGCCTATGCAGGACTGCCCAGCGATGCCGTGCCGCGCGACTACATCGAGCGCCGCTTCGACGACTACGCCGATCACTTCGACAGCAACCTGGTCGCGCATCTCGACTATCGCGGACCGCAGGTGCTGGGCGAGATACTGCCGTGCGTGCTGCAGGGCGTGCCGCCCGCAAATGTGCTCGATGCCGGGTGTGGTACGGGCCTGTGCGCACCGGTGCTGGCGCCCCATGCGCTAGCCCTGGAAGGGGTGGACCTCTCGGCCAACATGCTGCGCCATGCCGCGCAGCACCCGCAGTACAGCACGCTGGCGCAAGCGGACGCGGTGGAGTGGATGGCGGCCCGTCCGGCAGGCTATGGTCTCATCGCTGCCTGCGATGTCTTGATCTACTGCGGGCAGCTGGCGTCTTTCTTCACTGCGGCCCATCTGGCGCTGCAGGCAGGGGGCCACCTGATCTTCACGGTGGAACTGGCCGATGAAGAAAGCGACACCCCTTACCTTCTCCATCCCAGCGGCCGCTTCCGCCACCAGCGCCGCTATGTGGAAGACTGCCTGCAAGCCGCCGGGCTGGAAGTACTGCTGGTGCGCGAGGAAAGCCTGCGTGTGGAATTGCAGCAGCCCGTACCGGGACTGGTGGTGGTGGCACGGCGCTGAAGCCGTTCCCGGATACCGCCTCAACCTGACTGGTCACCAAGACTTTTCAGATGTGTTCTTGCGGGCAATGCCCGCATGGCACGGATTCTGCATCGGATAGCGGCAAGCCTGCCGCCTCATCCATGCCAGAACGGCAACGCAGTCGTGGATGCATGTCCACGGTGCAACATCGCCGCAAAAACTTTCACTTTTTGTCGCACTTTTATACCAAGGTACAGTCGTACCGGCATTCGGCATGGCTTAGAATGTTCGAAGCTCACGACGTAATCGATTGGTACGTACCGGCTTGCTGCGCGATGAATCCCCCTCTTCGTCGCCGTAGACACGTCATCAAGGTGCGACATCTGAAAAGGAAACGTAATGACGCAGTCACCCAAAAATATCTCGGCCCTGATGTGTGAGCTCAGCGTGGCGCTGGCGGAATTGTCGGAGAAGATGAGCAATCTCTCGGTCACGCTGGAGAATTCCTACCTGGAATCGAACGCCCCGGAACCGGCCGCCCTGATGGAAGCCGCCCGCGAAACCATCGAAAAGGCGCGCGGCAGCTGAGCAGACACCGCGCGACCGGCCCCTTCCACTCGCCTCATCCGGCAGCCGGATTCACTCCGGCCTGCCCGGCCACACCGCTACAGCACCACAGTAGCGACGTCCCTCATCAAAAGTCATATTTCAGCTCGGCAAAGACGGTCCGCTGCGGGAAGGGATGGAACAGGAAGTAATCCCGGTTGGTCAGGTTGTCCACGCCCAGCGCAGCACTCCAGTGGCGGTCGATGCGATAGCGCACGCGCGCATCGAAGACGGTGTAGCCGTCGAAGCCCTGGTAGGTGTGGGTGTTGATGTCGGTATTGTCCACCGTCGCATAGACCCGTCCGCTGTAACGCCCGGCCACCGTATAGGTCCAGCGGTCATCGGGCTTGTAGCTGGCCACCAGCGTGGCACGCCATTCGGGCACATAGGGCGTGCGCTTGCCCACTGAGGTGGCGCCGGCCGTGGTGGCCACATAGCCCTTGTTCTCCAGGATGCGCGCATCCACCCAGGTCAGGCTGCCATTGAGCGAGAAGCCGCGCACCAGCAAATCGTTGCGCTCGAAGGCGGCTTCGATGCCGCGCTGGCGGGTGCGGTCCACGTTCTGCGTATAGGAGGCAACACCACTGCCGATGGTCGAGGATTGCGAAATCAGGGCATCGGACACCCGCTCTTCGAAGAGCGACACGCGCCACTTGCCCTGCCCTTCCTGCAGCTGCTTTTCGATGGCCAGTTCGGTGGACCAGACTTTCTCGGGTTTCAGGTTCGGATTGGCCTGCAGATAGACGCCATTGAGCAGCACGTTCTGGTACAGCTCACCGACGGTGGGGAAGCGCAGTGCGCGGCCGGTGGAGAGCGTCGTCATCCAGTCGTCGGCAAAGGACCAGGCCAGCGAAGCCTTGGGCGAGAGTCCGTTGTGGCTGACCTGCGGCTGATTGACCGCAAACACGGTATTGCCCGAGGTCGAGACGTTGCGGCCATCGAAGGCGCGCCACCACTCGTAACGCGCGCCCAGCGTGGCTTTGAGCGAAGGCGCGAGGCGCCACACATCCTGCGCCCACAGCGCCGAGGTCTCGGTCTTGCCGCGCGAGTCGGAGGCCAGCGTGCCGTTGCCACCGCTGATCCAGTTGCTGGTGTTCCAGGTTGGCGTGGCCAGGGTATAGCGGTCCACATGCGCGCCGACACTGATGACCTGGGCACTGCCTTGCGGGCGCCAGATACCCTTGGCATCGACCGTGCTCCAGCCGGTGCCGCTGGCGTCGGCGATGGTGCCGGCACCGCCGTTTTGTCCGGCCGGGAAGGCGGCGGTGGAGGTGCGGGTCAGGTCACGGGATGCGGACAAGGTCGAGGCCGCCAGTTGCCAGTCCCACTCGCCGCCGCTCCTGCTGCGCAATTCCAGCGACTGCATCCACTGCTGCTGGTCCACGTCGTTGCTGGAAAAACCGCTGCCGTAGGCGGTGGCGCCACTGGCGTTCTTCAGGAAACTCTGCGGATCGGCATTGGCCTGGTTCTGCCAGAAGCCCAGGGTGTAGGTGGCCGTGAGTGAGGGCGTGAAGTCATAGGACACCTTCAGCCGCGCCGTATCCTGCACCGTATGCGTGAGGTTGCCGGCGCCCAGCACATACTGGTTCTTGCCGGTGCGATCCTGTACCAGCACGGCGCCGGTGGTGCCGGCCGGCTGGCTGGCGGCGGTGATGTAGGTCACCGGCTGCGAATAACTGTCCAGGTGATTGACCGAAAAACGCCACGCCAAGGCGCCGCTGCGATTGCCCAAACCGACGTTGTATTCCTGCGCGCGATAGGTGCCGGAGGCGCCGTACTGGCTGAAATCCTGCTGCGCATATTGCGCCTTGATGCTGGCCTCGAACTGCTGCGGCATGCGCGTGGTGATCTCGGTGACGGCCCCATAGGAGTTGCCCGGATACTCCGCCGCAAACGGTCCATACATCACATCGATGCGCTCAATCTCTTCGGGCGCCACCATGAACCAGCGCGGCGAGCCATTGCCGTTGTTGTTGTTCACCAGCGCCGAGAGCAGGATGCCATCGGCATAGACCAGGCTGCGGGCACTGGCGTTCACGCCCGTGGTGCGGGTAGCCAGTGGCGACTGCGTGTCGCCGATGTAGCGCTTGCGCACCGAGAGGCTGGGCAGGTACTTGAGCGCATCCGAACTGTCGGTGACGTTGATGCTCGCCGCAGCGGTGTCGGCGGTCACGCTGGCCGTGGTCTGCGGCAGCTGCTTGCGTTCGGCCACCGAGCCGCTGCCGCGCACTTCGATGGTCGGCAAGGCCGCATCGGTCGCGGCTTGCTGGGCCAGGGCGCTGCCGCTCCAGGCGCAGAGCATGGCCAGCAGCAAGGGCGAGGGACGCAGGCGGGAATGAGGCGAGGTCAAACGAGAGGGAGAGAACGGCAGGTTCATGGCGAGCGTGTCTTGTCTTTTCTTGGTGTTATCAGAGAAGCGCGCAGCCGCACCCGCGACCGCCGTGACGTTCGCCCTCCCTGTTTTTTTCATCGGCGCAATCTATCACGCAGCCTGCGTGCTGCGTTCCGGGCGGCATGCTGCCGGCGGGAAAGCTTGTGGAGTACGCACCAAAAATATCCTTTGCGCACAAGCAGTTAGCCGCAGCGAGGGACGAAAAAAAGGGGCTGCGACATATTGCCGCAGCCCCGCAAATACAACAGAGAGGAGTTGAGATTGGACCCGATTTCCGCCCCGCACCCCTTAATCCAAATCAAACTCGCTGCGCTGATCCTTGCCCTTTGACATTCACCCATAACATCTGGCCACGCCATCAAAAGTCGCCGATGAATTGCGTATCACCACGCCTGCGCCGCCTCTTCCGGGCATAAAAAAATCCGGCTTCTTGCGCGAAAGCCGGATTTTTCATTCATCGATGCCAGAGATGAATCAGGCACGCATCATCAACTGCCGCGATAAGTGGAATAAGCCCAGGGCGACACCACCAGCGGTACGTGATAGTTCTGCGACGCATCGGCGACGCCGAAGGCGATCACCACTTCATCGACGAAGCGCGGTTCCGGCAGGCTCACGCCCTGCTGCGCAAAATACTCGCCGGCCGCAAACACCAGCTCATACTTGCCGGGCTGCAGTGCCGCCCCCTCCAGCAGCGGCACATCGACGCGGCCATCGCTGTTGGTGACGACGTGCTTGAGCAGCGTCTTGCTGCCGTCGTTGACGGCATAGAGTGCCAGCTTCACGCCTGCGCCGGGCTTGCCCTTGGTGATATCCAGCACGTGCGTGCTCAGTTTGCCCATGTTGCTGTCCTTTCCCTGTGTAATGGATGAGTGCGGATGAGTGATCGTGAGCGCCGATGATATACCGCCGCCCGCCGAACCCTATACGAGTGCGCTTATACCGGCCATCGCTGCAGCGGACATAATGCCTTACCGCGCAGCCCCCTGCCAAACCGGAGCCGACATCCGGACCGCAGATACCCGCACGGGCCCGACGCGGCAATCATCTAAATCATTTATATCAAACAACATCCATCACTGGAGGAGACACCATGCCCATTCCATCCCTGCGTCTGCACGGCACGCTCGCGGGCGTCCTGCTCATGGCCGGCGGCAGCGCACTGGCGGCCGACTGGGCCGACAATTCGATCGGCTACCGTTACGGCACCAAGTTTGCCGAGCCCTTCAATACGCAGGACATCACCAAGAACATCATCAACTTCCAGCACGCCAGCGGCTACAAGTACGGCACCAACTTCCTGAACGTGGACCTGCTGATGTCGGACCGCAAGGATGACAATGCCCAGGAAGCCTACATCACCTATCGCCACACGCTGGACCTCGGCAAGATCAGCGGCCGCGACCTGTCCTTCGGTCCGGCGCGCGGCGTGGGCCTGACCCTGGGCTTTGACTGGAACACCAAGAACGACAACAGCTACGCCTCCAAGAAGCGCATGTGGGTGGTCGGTCCGACCCTGATGATGGATGTGCCGGGTTTCCTCAATGTGAGCGTGCTGGCGCTGTTTGAAAGCAACCAGCCCAAGGGCATCACCAGCCGCTACACCTACGACACGCACCCGATGCTGAACCTGGCCTGGGGCATCCCGCTGGGCGGCAGCGGATGGGCCTTCGAGGGCTACATGAACTACATCGCCGCCAAGGGCAAGAACGAGTTCGGCGGTTCGACCGGTCCCGAAGTCAACTTCGATGGCCAGGTGATGTATGACGTGGGCACGGCGCTGGGCCTGGGCAAGAACACCTTCCGCGTGGGCCTGGAATACCAGTACTGGCGCAACAAGTTCGGCAACCCGCACACCGTGCCGGGCTCGCTGGCCAAGACACCGATGGTGCGCGCCGAATACCACTTTTGATCGACCTGCCTGACGGGAAGCCGCGCGACCTCTCTCGCGCCAGACGATTCTGATTGAAGAAAATCGAGCTTCCCCAATAAGTTTTTCATCTCAAAAACTCCTGCAAAAAATCGAAATTTGCAGGAGTTCTTTTTTTCCCTCCGCTTCCTATACTCGCTCAGATCCGCTCCCGGTGCGCATGCACGGCCGGCCGGATTTCCCTGACATCTACCCGCCAGCCCCTGCCCGGACGCGTGTTCCGCTTTTTTCATAAAGCTTCATATCGCCCCGTACATCGCTCTTCGCCAGCCAAGAGATTTCGCCACCCTCACTCTTGGAACCTGACATGAGCTTCATCACGAGCCGCAAGCACCCCTCTTCACCTCCCTCTGCCCTCTCTCCGTCCAGCTGCCTCTCGGCGGCGCTCGCCGGCGCCCTGCTGTTGCCGGTAGCCGCCGCACAGGCGCAGTCGGGCAGCGCCAAACTGCCCTCGGTGCAGGTCGATGCCGTCAAGGAGTCGCCCTACAAGGCCGAACAATCAGCCTCGCCCAAGTACAGCCAGCCGCTGGTGGACACTCCGCAGACCCTGCAGATCCTCAAGCGCCCGCTGATGGAGCAGCAAGGCGCCACCACCCTCACGGAGGTGCTGCGCAATACGCCGGGGGTGGGGACCTTCTTCCTCGGCGAGAACGGCAGCACCAGTACCGGCGACACCATCTACATGCGCGGCTTCGACATCTCCAGCGCCATCTTCGTGGACAACGTGCGCGACCTGGGCGCGATCTCGCGCGACGTCTTCAACCTGCAGCAGGTGGAGGTCTTGAAGGGAGCCGCGGGCACCGACAACGGCCGGGGTTCTCCGACCGGCTCCGTCAACCTGGTCACCAAACAGCCCGAACTGGCTGATGCGGTCAGCGCCAGCGGCACCTATGGCAGCTGGAACCAGAAGCGCGCCACCGTCGACTGGAACAAGGTCCTGGACCCTGACCAGGGCCTGGCGCTGCGCCTGAACCTGATGAAACAGCACAGCGGCGTACCCGGCCGCCACCAGGTGCACAGCAGCCGCGACGGCTTTGCGCCCTCGCTGGCCTGGGGCCTGAACGGCCCCACCCGCATCCTCTTCAACTACGTACACATGCAGCAGGACAACGTCCCCGATGGCGGCGTGGTCACCCTGGGCCTGCCCGGCTATCGTTCGCCAGATCCGGCGCGTCCCTTCATTGGCGATGCCCCCAAGGTGAACCCGAGCAACTACTATGGCCATGTGGACGACTATGACCGGGTCAACGCCGACATGTACACCCTGCGGGTGCAGCACGATGTGTCGCCCACCCTGAAGCTGGAAAACAGCACCCGCTACGCCCGCACCGACCAGGATTACCGCCTGGCCTCCTTCATCGCCACCGGCAGCGACCGGGGCAAGTACAAGTCCGGCATCCGCACGCCCTCGGCCACTGACCGTTCCACCTGGCTATTGGCGCGCAACATCGTCACAAGGCGCGACCAGGCCAATGAAATCCTGAGCAACCAGACCCATGCCACGGCGCAGTTCGATACCGGCGCAATCCGGCACACCCTGGTCGGCGGACTGGAACTGATGCGCGAACGCCAGCATGCGCTGGCCTTCACGGTGGACGGCTTCCGTCCCCCGGCCAACTTGTACCAGCCGGATCCCCGCTTCGACGAGTCGGAAGTCAGCATCCGGGCCACCGGCCGCAACGAGGGCCAGATCGATACCGTCGCGCTGTACGTGCTGGACACGCTCAAGTTCGATGAGCGCTTGTCACTGAACCTGGGCTTGCGCGAGGACCATTACCGCACCTCCTTCGACGGCATCGCCTCCGGCACCACCACAGCGTTGAAAACCTCGGGCAACCTGCTGAGCTGGAAACTGGCGGCCGTCTTCAAGCCCACCGGCTACAGCAGCGTCTACGCCCTGCTGGCCAGTTCGCAGCAGCCACCGGGCGGCAACAATCTCTCCCTCAGTGCCAGCCGCAGGAATCCCTCCCACCCCGACTACGCCCCGCAAAAGACCCGCACCGCCGAACTCGGCACCAAGTGGGACCTGCTGGAACGCCGCCTGGCCGTCACCGGCGCGCTCTTTCGCACCGACGTGCACAATGAGATCGAGCCGGGAACGCTGGCCGATACCTGGTTCCAGATCGGGGAGAAACGCACGCAAGGGGTGGAACTGGGCGTCACCGGCGAGCTCACGCGGGACATTTCGCTCACCGCCGGCTACAGCCGCATGAACAGCCGCGTCAACAAGGGCCGCGTGGTCACCGCCAACGGCGAGAACTACCTGGCCTACGCGCCGCGCCAGTCCCTGACCTCGTGGGCCACCTGGCGCGCGGCGCCGGGCCTGGCGCTCGGTGGCGGCCTGCGCTATACCGACGGCCTGCTGCGCGGCACCGACAGCAATGCGCTGGGCACGCCCACCAGGACCGATGCCTACTGGCTGGTCGATGCCATGGCCAGCTACACCATCAACAAGACCGTGGAGCTGCAGTTCAACGTGACCAACCTGTTCAACAAGCAGTACGCCGCCGCCATCAACAAGAGCGGCTACCGCTACACCCCCGGCGGCACGCGCGCCTTCTCGCTGACGGGCAACTTCCGCTTCTGATCCCGCAGCCCCTCCTGGTGGCGGCGTCCTGTCGCCACCATTGACCTTCCCTTCTCCCGCACCCTCCCCATCCCTCACACCATCGCCCTGCGCGATGGTGTGAGGCTTCGTGTCTTTTGCACAACAAATGTCGAATCAGGATAAACGGTGCGGATTGCCCGAGTGGACGCGGCTTTGCGCAAGATGTCCTGAATACCGGACAAAAGGCAGGCCAAGCGGGAACATAAATTTTTTCAGAATAAGAATCACTTTTATTTGGCGCAAGTCTATAATTGTAAAAATCCCGAAGTAATTCGATACACAACGACAGAAACGGGATACACAAAATTACAACCTCGCCAGCCATCCGGCGGAGCCTGCCCGGTCTTACGAGACCGCGATTGCCCGTACGACTCATAGCCAGCCAAGAGAACCCACAACACTTTCTCTCGGAACCTTGCCATGAGTTACATCAAGAGCCGCAAGCACGCGCAGCCTGCCTTTGCTTCGACCCGACTGTCCGCCGCCGTTGCCGGCGCCCTGCTGCTGCCGGCCGTGGGCGTGCATGCCCAGACCAGCACTGCCCTGCCCAAGGTCGAAGTGACCGCCACCCAGGAATCGGACTACAAGGCCGACAAGGCCTCCTCGGCCAAGTACAGCCAGCCGCTGGTGGACACCCCGCAGACCCTGACCGTGATCAAGAAGCAGCTGATCGACCAGCAAGGCGCTACCACCCTGACCGAAGCCCTGCGCAACAGCCCGGGCGTCGGGACCTTCTATCTCGGTGAAAACGGTTCGACCAGTACCGGCGACGCCATCTACATGCGCGGCTTCGACAGCTCCAGCGCGATCTTCGTGGACAACGTGCGCGACCTCGGTTCGATCTCGCGCGACATGTTCAACATCCAGCAAGTGGAAGTCCTGAAGGGCCCGGCGGGCACCGACAACGGACGCGGCTCGCCGACCGGCTCGATCAACATGGTCACCAAGCAGGCCGAGATGAGCAACTTCTTCAATTCCTCTGCCACCTATGGCAGCTGGAACCAGAAGCGCGGCACCGCCGACTGGAACAAGGTGCTCGATGAGGAGCGCGGCATCGCCCTGCGCCTGAACGTGATGAAGCAGGACAGCGGCGTCCCCGGCCGCCATGAAGTCAAGAACGACCGCTGGGGCGTGGCGCCCTCGCTGGCCTTTGGCCTGAACAGCCCGACCCGCGTGTTCCTGAACTACCTGCACATCGACCAGGACAACGTGCCCGACGGTGGCGTGCCCACCATCGGCCTGCCCGGCTACACCTCGCCGGATGCGGCGCGCCCCTACATCTCGGGCGCACCGCGCGTGTCCTCGAAGAATTTCTACGGCAATGTGAACGATTACGACAAGGTCACGGCCGACATGTTCACCGCCCGCGTGGAGCATGACTTCTCGCAGGACGTGAAGCTGCAGAACACCACCCGCTACGCCAAGACCAGCCAGGATTACTTCCTGACGTCCTTCATGGCCTCGGCCGCCAGCAGCACCCGCGCCGCCGGCCTGGTGACGCCGTCGGCGACCAACCTGGCGGGCTGGACCCTGGCGCGCAACCTGCCTACCCGCAAGGACCAGTCCAACGAGATCATCACCAACCAGACCAACGTGACGGCCAACCTGAAGAGCGGCAGCCTGCAGCACACGGTGGTGGGCGGCCTCGAGTTCACCCAGGAAAAGCAGCACGCCACGTCCTTCACCGCCACCGGCACGCTGCCGGCGGCCAACCTGTACAACCCCGATCCGAACTTCGGTGCCGGTACCTATTCGATCCGCGCCACCGGCTACAACGATGGCAAGACCGATACCGTCTCGGCCTACCTGTTCGACACCATCAAGTTCAACGAACAATGGTCGATCAATGCCGGCATCCGCGAGGACCATTACCGCACCACGTACTACTCCAATGCGGCCGGCACCATCACCAACCTGTCGACCTCGGGCAACCTGTTCAACTGGAAGCTGGCCGCGATCTTCAAGCCGACCGACTACAGCAGCATCTACGCCCTGTACGCGACTTCGCAGCAGCCCCCGGGCGGCAGCAACTTCGCCCTGTCGGCCTCGGCCAACAGCGCGTCCAACACCAACTACACCCCGCAGAAGACCAAGACTTCCGAGCTGGGGACCAAGTGGGATCTGCTCAACAAGAAACTGGCCGTCACTGCTGCCCTGTTCCATACCGAAGTGACCAATGAAGTCGAGCAGGACCCGACCTCGCTGCAGTACTTCCAGACCGGCAAGAAGACAGTGCAAGGCGTCGAGCTGGGCGTGACCGGTGACGTGACCAGCAACCTGTCGCTGGCAGCGGGCTACACCTGGATGGATACCAAAGTGAACAGCGGCGCCATCACCACGGCCTCCGGCGAGAACAATCTTGCCTATACGCCCAAGCAAGCCTTCACTTCCTGGGCCACCTATCGCCTGCCGCAGGGCTTTACCGTCGGCGGTGGTGCACGTTACGTCAGTTCGCTGCTGCGCGGCACCGATGGTGCGGTCGGTACGCCCAAGTACGCCAACAGCTACTGGGTCTTCGACGGCATGGTTGGTTATATCGTGAACAAGAACGTTGATCTTCAGCTCAATATCTACAATATTTTCGATAAGGACTACGTAGCGGCAATCAACAAGAGCGGCTATCGTTACACCCCAGGCACGCCGCGTTCGGTGGCGCTGACCGCCAACTTCAAGTTCTGATCCTGCCCCTGGCATTGAAGCCCTCACCGGGCGTTGTGCTCTGACTCGCAAGAGTTCGAGTCCCATCCGGTGAGCCAGCGATCGGCGACTTGACGGCCCCTCCCGTGCGGAGGGGTTTTTTCATTCGCTACAGGAGAATTCCATCATGATGCTGCACATCCCCCAGGTCCTGACCCCGCAACAGGTCAGCCACATCCGCTCCGAACTGCAGCGCGCCGACTGGGTGGACGGCCGCGAGACGGTGGGTGAACAGGGGGCGCGCGTGAAGCGCAACCGGCAGTTGCCGGAACATTCGCCGCTGGGTTTCCAGCTCGGCGAGATCATCCTGGAAGCGCTGCGCAGGAATCCCCTCTTCTTTGCCGCTGCGCTGCCCAAAAAGACCATGCCGCCGCTCTTCAACAGCTATGAAGGCGGCGAGCACTACGGCATGCACGTGGATGGCTCGGTGCGCATGCTGCCCAATGCGGCGGGCAGCATCCGTACCGATGTCTCGACCACGGTGTTCCTGTCGGAGCCGGACGAATACGATGGCGGTGAACTGGTGGTGGTCGATACCTATGGCACCCATGAAGTGAAACTGCCGGCGGGAGACATGATCGTCTATCCCTCCACCAGCCTGCACCGGGTGGAACCGGTCACGCGCGGGGCGCGCGTATGCTCCTTCTTCTGGACCCAGAGCATGGTCCGCGACGACTGGAAGCGCAGCATGCTCTTCGAACTGGACCGCAACATCTTCGGCCTGCGGCAAAAACTGGGCGATACCGAGGAAGTGGTGGGACTGACCGGGCATTATCACAACCTGCTGCGGCAGTGGGCGGATGTCTGACTACGCCAAATTGTTTATTTGTTTTATATCGTTTTTAAATTAGCGTATCCCGATACGCCAAAGACGAAGGCCGTCCGGCATTGCACCGGACGGCCTTTTTCATGCAAGCCAGTGCGGGATCAGACGAACCGCCCGATCGCACCGATCACCGCCTCCCGTACCGATCCGCTGACCACGAAGTCATGTGCCGCGCGCGCGTCATCATGGAACCAGCGATCGCCATCCAGACAAGCCGGGATCTGCCGGCGGATTTCCTCATAGGCCGCCTGCGTCCCCTGCCCCAGCTTGAAGTCCTTGAGCAAGTCTTCGGTCATGGTCAGCGCCTGCGCTGCCAGCAGCAT
>Ga0187843_10000445_pt1 | contig 29907 bp, 23 predicted proteins | sample SpaLakP09_SKY_43_FD_134516 | JGI IMG/M metagenome (GOLD analysis project Ga0187843, IMG submission 134516) | Oligotrophic lake water microbial communities from Sparkling Lake, Wisconsin, USA - SP09_SKY_43 | ecosystem: Environmental > Aquatic > Freshwater > Lake | place: USA: Sparkling Lake... | reverse complement strand
GCTATATACAAAGTGTTACAAATGTGTATGCCACTACAGCCCAATTTACTAACTTGAGCACTGGCAATGTTGTCATAACTGGTGGATATCTAAGTGGGTTGGCCAACATCACAGCCACCACAGGTAATGTCGATTCTTGGTATGCAGGTGTATTAAATGCCACCACAGCCAATATTACTACTGGCAACATCAATAATTTCTCAACTGCCAATGCACGTATCTCGGGCGGATATGCAGACAACTTTGCCATAGGTGCCAATGTTGCAGGTCCTGCTAGCTTTACAACAGCCAATACCACCGGCAATTTGGGTGTAGGTGGCAACGCCATTGTTACCAACACTTTATATACAGCCAACATTGTGACCACAGGCGCCAGCGGCAACATCAGTGGTGTTGATTACCTGTTGACCGCCAACATTATTGCTACTGCAAACGCACAGGCAAGTTGGTTCTTGGGCAATGTCAAAGGTGGCACAGGTAATCTTACAACCATCAATGCTAACCTAGTTGCATCCACATATTTTAAATCCGACAACTATCAGTATGCCAATGGCGAAGCATTCATCTCTACCAGTATTGCAAATACTGTAGAAATCACAGCCAACATATCCAGTGGTCAAAACTTAGGACTGCTACTGGCCAATACCTCAGTCACTCCTGGCATATACGGTAGCGCCAGCTCGATCCCAACAGTTGTGGTTGACGCCAAAGGTCGTGTGACCAGTATAACAACCAATTCGGCCGCCACAGGCTTTGATCTGGCAGCCGACACTGGTACTGGAGTAGTCAATGCCAGCACCATCCTTACCATCAATGGCACAGCCAACGAAATTGAAACCAGTGTCAGTGCCAATGCATTTGCTATTGGCCTGCCAAATGACGTAGTCATTTCTACTCTGTATGCTACCAATTTATCAACTGGTAATGCATATATCACTGGCGGTTATGCAGACAACTTTGCCATTGGTGCCAACACAGCAGCCACCGGCGCATTTACTACACTGACTGCCAGCGGTTTGACCACAATAACCAGCTCACAAGCCTCTAATGGCACTGCTGACGGCGCACTGGTGGTCACAGGAGGTGTGGGCATAGGTGGCAATTTGAACATTGCACAGAATGCTTACATTGGTGGAAATTTATCAGTAGCCGGTACGTTGACCTACATCAACAGCACAGTTGTCAGCTTACTAGATCCAATACTTGAATTGAACACTGGTGCCAACGGAGTTGGTCTGGGAACCACAACCAGCAATGATGTTGGTATTCGCGCACACTATTACGATGGTGCTGATCAAGCAGGCTTCTTTGGTCGCGTCAATGCCACAGGCAACTTTGAATACTTTGCCAAGGTCACATCAGAAACTGGAAATGTGATCACAGGTACCTATGGTACAATCAAATCAGGCAACTTGATTGTGGCCAACACCACACAGAGCACAGCAGCCAACACCGGCGCCTTCCAAGTATATGGTGGCGGCTCTATCATTGGTAACTTGTATGTGGGCAACATATTTGCCTCAGGTGGCAACATTGGTATCCTATCAAACATTGCTAGTCGTTTGTTGTTTGCTGATGATATAAATGCCACAACAACATATACTGCCAACTTGTTGACCGGAAATGCAGTCATAACTGGTGGCTACATCAACTCAGTGGCCAATGTGTATGCAGGTACTGCTCAGTTTGGTAATTTGAGTACAGCCAATGTGCTGATCACAGGTGGGTACATCAACTCAGTGGCCAATGTGTATGCCAACACAGCTCAGTTTGATAACTTGAGTACAGGCAATGCAGTCATTACAGGCGGCTATATCAACTCAGTTGCAAACATATATGCTGACACTGCTCAATTTGTAAACTTATCAACAGGAAACGCAGTCATAAGTGGTGGCTATATATCGGCCATGAGCAATGTGTATGCTACCACAGCTCAGTTTAATAACTTGAGTACAGCTAACGCGGTCATAACTGGTGGCTACATCAACTCAGTGTCCAACATCAATGCCACAGCAGGCAACATCACCACACTGGTGGCTGATAACTTATCAACTGGCAACGCAGTCATAACTGGCGGGTATATTCAGAGTGTTGCAAATGTATATGCAGGTACTGCTCAGTTTGGTAACTTGAGCACAGCCAATGCAGTTATAACTGGCGGTTACATCAACGCAGTGGCCAACATCAACGCCACAGCAGGTAATATCACCACACTGGTAGCCGATAACTTCAGTTCGGCCAATGCGGTCATAACTGGTGGCTATATCAACTCAGTGGCCAACATCAATGCCACAGCAGGTAATATCACCACACTGGTAGCCGATAACTTTAGTTCAGGCAATGCTGTACTCAGTGGTGGATATATCAGTGCAATGAGCAATATCACAGCCACTACTGGTAATGTTGATAGCTGGTATGCTGGCAATTTGAATTCCACTAATGGTAATATTACTACACTAGTTGCAAGCAACTTGTCATCGGGCAATGCTGTTATAAGTGGTGGTTACATATCAGCCATGACCAACATTACGGCTACAACTGGTAATGTTGATTCGTGGTATGTTGGCAATTTGAATGTAACTAATGCTAACATTACCGGCACACTATTTGTTGGTAATTTCTCAACTGGTAATGCTGTACTAAGTGGTGGTTACATATCATCAATGGCCAATGTGTATGCCAACACAGCTCAGTTTGGTAATCTAAGTTCTGCCAATGCTGTGTTTAGTGGTGGTTACATATCATCAATGGCCAATGTGTATGCCAACACAGCTCAGTTTGGTAATCTAAGTTCTGCCAATGCTGTGATCACTGGCGGTTACATTGACTCAGTTGCAAACATATATGCCACAACTGGCAACATTAAAAACTTCTCAACTGCCAACGCTGTCATCACAGGTGGCTCTGTAAACAACACTCCAATTGGTGGTACAACACCTGCCAGCGGTAAATTTACAGTTATAAATGCCACAGCCAACGTATATTTGGTTCCAACAGACGCTCCGGGCACAGTCACAATCAATCCAATAAGCATTGGTAGTATGGATAACATGTCTATTGGTACAAGTTATGCAGCCAATGCTTATGTCACCAACCTCAAGACTACCACTAGTATCAATGCACCAACCACTGGCGGAATTTGGCTAAATGCTGGTACATTGGCTGGTAGTGGTATCAACAACATTCCAATTGGTGCTGTAACACCTGCTACAGCAGTGTTTACCAATGCCAATGCAAACAATCTCACTTCAACAGTGATAAATGCCACCAACGGCAATGTTGCAGGAACATTGTATGCAGGCAACATTAGTTCGGCCAACATTGTTGTTGCTGGACCAATCACTGCCAATGGCAACATTGTTGCTGGAGCCACAACCACCAGCACAAGTACCACCACAGGTGCTCTAGTAGTTGTGGGCGGTGCTGGTATTGCCGGCAACGTGAACGCTGGAGGCACTATCGTTTCAACAGCGGCAGGCAGCGCAGTCAGTGGACAAAGCCAACTATTCCTAAACGGTGCCACCAGCAATAGAATTGACTGGGCAGCGGTAGGTACAGGTGCACCTGCATTTACTACTCGTAGTGCTGGTACCAAAGTGGTTCTGTATCCTTCACTGTCAGGTAGTGTAACTGATTACGCCATGGGTGTTGACTCGGCCACATTGTGGTCTAGCATTCCTGAAAACAACGACTCGTTCAAATTCAAATGGTATGGTGCCACCACAGAAATAGCAAGCCTCAGCGGTACTGGTAACTTAAAAGTAGCTGGTAACATTGTGGCCAACAGTGGAATAGGTAGCAATAATACAACCACTGGAGCCTTGGTCATCAGCGGCGGCGCTGGCATCAGCGGCAACTTGAATCTTGGTGGCAACTTGGTAATTGGTGGTAACATCAACTCGGCCAGCAACATCGTGATCAACAGCAACAAATCTGCAAGCACAGACTTTGCTGTACGTGGTAAGAATGAAAACAGCCTGATCTATGCAATAGCAGATACCATATATGATCAGGTCATTGTTGGCGGCAACGTTACCACAGCAAATGCCACACAAGGTGCCAAACTAACAATCAACAGCACAGACTCAATCTTGCTACCAGTTGGTGCAACTGGTGATCGTCCAAGTGGACAAGGATTCACAGACATTGCTGGTATGTTGCGTTACAACAACACCACCAACCAAATTGAATATTACAATAGTGTACAATGGATTGCACCAAGTACAGTACTGACCATTATCAGTAGCACTCAATTTGCTTTGGCCAGCGGAAACCCAGCCGGCAACGTGGATGGTATAAACACAGACTTTACATTACCATCGTCGGCAACAACAAACAGTACCATTGTAAGTATCAACGGTATTTTGCAGTTGCCAGCTGTGGCTTACTCTATCATCAACAGCGGATTAACCCTACAGTTTACTGAAGCACCAGCCATTGATGACGTAGTTGATGTTAGAATTTTGACAACCACAACATCAATCGATCAGTTGACCAGCCCCAATGGCTACAACACCATTATCCTTGACAACGGAAATATAAAGTTCTCAACTGGTAATGTAAGTACCGGCAGCGTTGATCAATGGCACATCAACGTGCTTGGTGACTTTATACCGCAAACCAGCGCCAACATTGGCAGTGTCAACAATAGAATTGACTACTTGTTTGCCAGCAACATCAACATTCAAGGTGGTGCATTGACAGGTGTAAGTATTGCAGGAACATCATTTGACGGTATTCCAATTGGTGGTAACATTGCCAGCACTGGTGCTTTTACATCATTGTATGCAACCACATTTGCCAATGTACCAACACTGAATGTGAACAATTCAGCAACCATTGGATCTAGTTTGTCACTGGGTAGTTCTTTGTTCCTGGACGACAGTTCGGGATACAGCGTACTCGATACAACAACCGGAATGATTGCATCATTTAACAAGACAGTATATCGTAGCGGCAAGTACTTTATACAGTTGACCAAATCAGACAACTCAGAATTCCAATCTACAGAAGTCATGGTTGTTCACAACGGTACAACCCCATCCGTTGAAGTTTATGCTGTGACCTTTACAGGAGCGTCTGCACTGGGATCATTTACAGCAAATATTTCGGGCAATGATGTGAACATCAATGCCACAGCGTTAGCAGGCGATGTAAATGCAAAGGTGCATGCAACATTAATGAAGTTATAATAGAAATAGCCAACAGGGAGACATGGAACTATGGCAAATAAGAATTTTATAGTCCACAACGGACTTACAGTAGGTGCGATGTCGATTGACGCCGTCACCGGCGATATTACCACATCAGGTAACTTGATATCCACCAGCTCTGGTAGTACCAATACCATTGCTGTTGAAAAATACTTGATGCAGTTGCCAATTAATTTGGGCTCATCAACATGGTACAAATTTGGAACGTTTACAGCGACCAGTGCCTCGGGTTACGGTGAAACTATAGAGTTCACCATCACCGGTGGCCAAGGCTTTGCTGGAGATTCTACCAGCAAAGATGTCATACAGGTACGTATCCTAAGCGGTCAAACACCCAACGTAGAAGCAAATTATTACAATTTTGGTTACCGATCAGCCATAGACGGTATCAAAGTAAAAAGCGTAAACACATTGGCCACTGACAAATCTTGGAACATATACGGATTAATCAAGGCTGATGCCGGTGCTGGTATCATGGAAATCAAACACAATGCTGACAGTTCTGTATTCCAGTGGGATATGACAGTGTCCGGCGATCCTGGATCGGCAAGCTCAACACTGTTGGTTGCCACAAACAAACTGGCAACAACTACGGCCAACGTAGTTGTGACCACAGGTAACCTGTATGTGGGCGGCAACATTTATCAAGGTGGACTATTGGTCAGTACCCTTGCATCCACTGCTGGCAACGGATGGACCACTGATGTTATCACAGCCAATGGCACAACTGGTCCATTTGGCCTAAGTAAAACTCCAGCAGACATTGATCAAATTGCTGTATGGTGGAATGGTGTATTCCAACCCAAAGCCACATATACTCTGGCCGGCAATGCGCTTCAATTCACTGAAGCACCCCCTACAGGCAGCACAATTGAAGTCAAGATCTTGGCTGGCACCGGCGCTCAGGCTCTGGGCACACTAGTAGATATCAATTTTACATCTTCACCAACTGATGGCCAGTTTTTGGCCTACAATGCATCGGAAGGTAAATGGAAACCAGTTTCCAGTTTGGCAGCAAGTACAGTTACCGACACAGCAATTAAATATGCTATTGTGTTAGGTGGATTATAAACAACGGTAAATACAACAAAGGATTAACAAAATGGCAAAGAAAACGTACACAGCAGGATATATTTTTACAACAGGTACCAGCGGCAATACAGCGGTCACACTGCCTGATAAAGCCACACCTGAACAAATTTATCTGATCATTCACGTTCCAAGCAAAACAACTATATACTCATTTAACGATACCACATTCAACTCCGTGGTATTCTCAAACATTCAGCGTACGGTCACGGTGACAGGAACCACCACAGCAGGCAGCACAGCTCTAGTATTCAGTGCTCCTAACTTTGCCTTGTTGAACTACAACAGCACCGGCGTACAACAAGGTTGGCGTGTCACAGGCACAGGTATGCCCTCAAATGGTAATGTTGTTGATTATACCAATGGAACAACAACCATTTACTTGGACGTCCCGGCCACAGCCAGTGGTTCAACATCATTGACATTTACCGATCAAAACTATGTGACCAGGTTGTCGAACATTCCTGTCAACACCAGTAGTTATGCCAGCAGTGACAAATTATTGATCATCACCGACAGCGAACCGGCTCCCTTGGTCAGCTTCCGTGACTTCTTGATTGACCCAGTGGGCAAACTGCGTGTGAGTCAACCACAGTCCATGATCGACACAGACTTTGAATATGGTCCACAAAGCACCAAGTGGCAGACCATGGCACAAATTGGCAACTGGTTTGCCAGTTACGGTAAAAACACCGACGCACCACTGACTGCAGCCATCAGCGTCATGTCAGGCAACGGTACCAACTGGGTGACCACAGTGACTGGCACAGCACACGGACTCACAGAAGGTCAACCTATTCAAATTGTGGGCACATCCAGTGCCAATGCCAACGGTGACTTCCTGGTCAGCAACGTGAATGCAACCACCTTCAGATACTACGGTGCCAGCACAGTTTCATCAGGATCGATCTTGCAAAACGGCGTTATCATATATCCTGGTGCGTTCTTCACCGGGGCAAACATTCCTTACACCGCGGTAAAAGGATTTGGCAACACCACAGTACAGGTCATCAATCAAACAGATCACGGTCTGCGAGTCAACAACACAGTCAGTATTGTGAACTTTGCCAACACAGCCATGAATGGTGCTTGGACCATTGCCACAGTTTCGAATGCTAGAGCATTCGAATGCACAACCATTACATCTACCTTGGCCACTACATATACCACCACAGGCAATGTGTATGTGAGACCCAATGGTATTGCTTATGCCAAAGCCTATGATGGCGGCATGACAATGACCCCAAATGACACACAGCCCAACAGTTCAATTATACGTCAGAGTCGTAAATATTTCCGTTATCAGTCGGGTAAAGGTCTACAAATTTCTTTTGCTGTTGCGTTCAACAATCCCAACCAGGCCACCAGCAACATTGCCAACCGCGCAGGCGCATTTGATGACCAAAACGGTGCATTCTGGGAGTTTGACGGTAACACCTTATGGGCAGTTCGTCGTAGCAGTACACGTCAGCTCACTGGCACAGTGACGTTGAACAACGGCAGCCAAACGGTTACAGGTGCCGGCACCAGTTTCTCAACAGAAATAACCGCAGACAATTACGTTGTGATCAAGGGACAGAGCTATCGTGTTCTAAGCATTGCCAGCAACACCAGCATGGTTATTGCTCCGGCTTATCGTGCTGATGCCAGCGTTACCACAATTAGCGGGGTCACACTCAGCCTCACAGTTGATGCACGTATTCCTCAGTCAGGATTCAACATAGACAAGGGCGATGGCACAGGCGATCAGGGCTTCTTAATAGATGTCAACAAGATTCTCATGTACTATGTTGACTATGCCTGGTACGGCGCTGGTACCATACGTTTTGGCGTCAAAGACGAAAACGGTGAAGTCAAATACTTGCACAGATTTGTTCACGGCAACAACAAGATAGAATCCTACTTCCGTTCAGGCAACTTGCCAGTGCGTTATGAATCACGCAACGGCAACACAGCACCCACATCGGCACCATCCTTGTTCCACTGGGGCACTTCAGTGATCATGGACGGCAGATTTGATGATGATCGCGGCTACACATTTGCTGCCACAGGAGCATTGAACCAAATTGATCAGTTCACACCATACACTGTGTTGAATATTCGTTTGGCGCCCACAGTGGACTCAGGCATACAAGGTGCTTACGGTGTGCGTGACTTGACCAACCACATGCAGTTATGGCCCATGGCCCTGGACGTTGTGGCTAGTGACGCCTGCGAAGTGCAAATTGTTTTGAATGGTACATTGACCAATACTACACCAGTTTGGCAAGCAGTTGGTGGAGCAAGTTTGTCACAGTATGACGATTCGTCTACACTGACCACAGGTGGTGAAGTGGTGTTCCGTGGTATCATTGCCGCGCCAGCCACACGTCAAAGTGCAGTCAACTACAGCGGTGTTACCACAACAGCTGGTTTGAATTATTCGGTGATCCAATACGATCTTAAAAACCTCAAAGAACTCAACAACAGCATGTTTGGTGGATTCAACACGTACCCAGACGGTCCGGACACCTTGAGTGTGCTGATAACACCATTGAACAACAACGTTCGAGTATATGCACGAGCAGTACTACGTTGGTCAGAAAACCAATCATAATAACTAACAAGGATACGCTACCATGGCATTACAGAGAATTAATACAGGATACGGAGCACTACGCTTAGATGGTAATCTAACAGTTGTTTCGACTACTGCTAACGTTTATTTGGGTAACGTGACCTATCCTTTAGGCTCTATTTTTGCCAGCAACGTTAACACATCAGGCAACATCACTGCCAGCGGCAACATAGCATCTACCAGCACAGCATACACTCAAATTGCATCTGGTAACACAGCTCAACGCCCAGCAGGCGGTGTGCTAGGCATGATTCGTTACAACAGCTCAATCAGCAGTTACGAAGGTTTTGGAGCAGGGTCAGCCTGGTCAAGTCTAGGTGGAGTCAAATCTGTTGACGGCTTTGCATTCATATCAGCCGAGGCCAGTGCTGGTGCAGGCGATGACGTACTTAGATTCTATTCAGGATCAACAGGATCCAGTGTGCAGGTCATGTGGGCCAGTGGCGGCAACATCAGTATACTACCAAACACACAAGCCACAAGCTCAACCACTGGTGCGCTACAAGTAACAGGCGGCGCCAGCGTTGCTGGTAACCTGTACATTGGTGGTTCAGCTGGTAATGCCATAGTTGCCACGGGCAACATCACGGTCACCGGCAACGTGCTACCAACTGCCAACGTCACATATAACTTAGGTAGTCCAAGCCTAAGATGGAAAGATTTGTACTTGTCAGGTACCACCATTGACTTGGGCGGTACAACAATTTCAGCACCCACAGGCGGTGCATTGGCAGTGTCTACTGGTAATATTATTGCGGCATCTAGTCAAGCCAGTACCAGTACCACAACAGGTGCTCTGGTAGTTGTAGGCGGAGCTGGTATTGCTGGTGCAGTTTACAACGGTGGTGTACACATCAGTTCAGGTAACATTGTTGCCGCAAGTGGTACAGCAAGTACTACAGCCACAACAGGTGCCCTAGTGGTCGCAGGTGGTGTGGGCATCAGCGGCAATGTGTTCACAGGCGGTTGGATCATACCAACATCCAATGTAAGTCAGAATCTTGGATCAACAACAAGTTGGTGGAACATATTTTATGGTAAATCCACCCAAGCACAATACGCTGACTTGGCAGAGAACTATCTAGCAGATCGTCCTTATCCTGCAGGTACAGTGGTAGAGTTTGGTGGTGACAAAGAAGTTACCATCAGCGCACCTGAAACAACAAGAGTTGCTGGTGTGGTGTCTAGCAATCCAGCTCACTTGATGAATGGTGCCCTACAAGGACCAAACGTGGTACCTGTGGCCCTGCAAGGGCGTGTGCCTTGTCAAGTGGTTGGACCAGTGGCCAAAGGTGACTTGATGGTAAGTGCCGGTTTTGGTTTTGCCAAAACCAATAATCATCCACAACCTGGACAGGTAATTGGCAAGGCCTTGGAAGAAGTCACTGGACAAAACAAAGCCATAATTGAAGTGGTTGTGGGCAGAGTCTAACATTGCCCACTCAAAATAAAGGACCCCACGGGTCCTTTATTTTTGGCTAAATATTACTAATCTATGGAATTAGAATGTCATTAACTCGGCCAAGACTCTCGCAACTGAACACCTCTATAACAGCGTTCAAAGATCCCATCACGGTCATCAATGCTGGGTCTAGCCAGGCCAATGTGGACATGGGTTTTTTGTACAATCGTGCCAACGGCCTGGTTTCAAATGTGGCCCTGTACTGGAGTGAATCAGGCAACACATTTGTCACAGCATTTACTGCCAACACTGGTGCCACAGATTCCAACATCGTAGTCAGCAACTATGCCAATCTAACCGTTGGTACACTGGCAGCCGCAAGCGTATCAACCACAGGCAATTTGTATGTGGGCGGCAATCTAACCGTGGCCAACTTGATCACAGTCAATCAAGAAGTTGTCACAACAACCGAAGTCATACAAGGCAACATTGTGGCCGACTCGGGCACCGCAAGTACCAGCACCACCACAGGCGCTCTAGTGGTTCGTGGTGGCGCCGGCATTGGCGGAGACATGTACATCTCGGGCAACATTGTTCCGGCGGCCAATATTGCCTATGACATTGGCACACCCACTCTAAGATTTAGAAGTTTGTATCTAAGTGGCAATACCATTGACCTGGGTGGCGCCACTATCAAAACTGATACCACCACAGGTGCTTTTGCGTTTATTCCTCAGCCAACGGTGGCCAACCCCAATCCAGTGGCCACCATTGTGAGTCCCAGTGGAACAATAACAGTTGCAAATACCACTGGTGGTAATTTATCAACAATATCATTTTCTACGGCCAGCAATGCATCTACCAGTGGCGGCAATGTGACCATTGGCAATTTGACCATTACCAATGGCATATTCTGGAACAATGGTAACTCATACAGTTCGGGTACAGGTTCTGATACCACCATTGACGCTTTTAAGTTGTACGCCAATGCCAACATTGGTACCCTATACAACGCCAATATCTCAACCAATGCCAACCTAGGTGCGTTCCAGACTTATGCCAATGCCAACATCGGTACCTTATACAACGCCAATATCTCAACCAATGCAAATCTTGGTGCTTTTGAAACCTATGCCAATTCCAAGATTGGCACCAACACCAACAGTAACTTGGTAGTAGTGGCAACCACCACCAGTACCAGCACCACAACAGGCGCACTAGTGGTGGCCGGTGGTGCAGGCATTGCTGGCAATTTAAATGTGGGCGGAAATATCGCTGCCAACACAGCAGGAACTAGTGCTACATTTGCAAATGTTATAACTACAAACGGCATATTCTGGGCCAATGGAACCAGTTACAGTTCAGGTGGCGGTGCATCAACTCCGTCTGCAGTCAGCGATCAATCAAACGCTTCGACTGGTTATTTTGCATTACCAAGTGGTACCACAGCACAAAGACCAAATTCTCCATCAAATGGATACATTCGTTTCAATACAACATTAAACGCAATCGAAGCATACTCTGCTACAAGTTCTAAATGGGAAATAGTTGTTTATTTTAATGTGCCTGGCGCACCCACAATCGGTACTGCTACTACCACAAGCGGCACAACAGCAACAGTAACTTATACCGCACCAACAGATACCGGAGCCGGCACCAGCACTCAAGGCATCACCAGTTACACCGCAGTGTCCAATGTGGGCGGCATCACCGGCACTGTGGCACAATCAGGTTCGGGTACCATCACCGTCAATGGTCTTACTTCAGGAACTGCATATTCATTCACAGTATATGCTACCAATACCGCAGGCAACAGTGCAAGTTCTTCGGCGTCAAACGGAATCACCATGTGGACAGTGCCTGGAGCACCTACCAGTGTCAGTGCAACCAATACAGGTGCTGGTACCCAATCCGTGGCCTTCACTGCCCCGGCAAACGTTGGCGGTGTTGGTTCATCAATTACCAGTTACACAGTCACACGTAGCTCTGGTGGCAGTACATTTTCTGGAGCGTCATCGCCAATTTTGGCCACCGGCGGCACCAACAACACCGCTTATACCTACACAGTGACAGCAACCAACTCTGTGGGCACAGGCGCTGCCAGCGGCTCTAGTGCCGCAGTCACGACGTGGTCCGCCCCTGGTGCACCCACCATTGGCACGGCCACAGCAACAGCATACAATACAGCCACAGTTACATTTACTGCACCTGCAAGCAACGGAGGTACAGCAATCACAGGCTATACAGCAGTTGCAAGCCCTGGGGGAGCAACCGGTTCGGTTAGCCAATCTGGATCAGGCACTATTACCATTACAGGACTATCGCAAGCAACCGCTTATACATTTACTGTGTATGCTACCAACGCTTTGGGCAATGGATCTTCATCTTCGGCTTCCAACAGCATAACAACTCCTTATAACAGCTGGACTATTAACTACTACTTATTAGGTGGAGGTGGTGGTGGGGGTTCTGGAGCTACTGGAGGTTGGGCTGGTTCCGGTGGTGGCGGCGGTGGTAGCGGCGGTTATGTTGCAAGCACTCAAGCTATTACTATAGGTGGTGGAACTTACTCATTTGGCGTTGGCGGTGGAGGCGGCGGAAGCACCAGCCCCGGAACAGGATGTGACGCCAACGGTGGTGCCGGCAGCGCCGGATCTGCCACCACTGGATTTGGGCAAACTGCTGGGGGCGGAGGTGCTGGAGGCGGAGCCACCAACCCCAATCCAGGCGGCAGTGCAGGTAGTGCTGGCTCACCCAACGGAAACGCTGGCGGGTCAGGAACAGGAACAAACGGCGGCGCCTGTCGATCTGACACCCCCAATCCCGGAGGTGCCGGAGGTGCTTCGCCATACAACGGTGGTGGTGGCACTGCTGGCTCTGGCGGATGTTCAGTAGCGGGCGGAACCGGCAGTGGGTACGGAGCCGGCGGTGGCGGCGGACAAGGCGGTAAATGTTGCGGCGGCGGAACCGGCAGTGGGTGTTCTGGAGGCAATGGCGGCGCTGGTGCCACTGGGGCAGTTGTTGTCAGTTATTCTTCTTCTTATCCAGATGCTACGTCTACCACAGGATCACCAAGTTATTCAGATTCAGGCGGCACAAAAACTTATGTGTGGCGCGGCGCTGGTTCTATCACATGGTAAAATTGTACGATGAAAGAATTGCAGTTTGTAAAGAATGTCCATCATACGAAAACATCACCGGTAGGTGTCGAGAGTGTGGATGTTTTATGTTTCTCAAAGCACGGATAGACGATGCTTGTTGCCCATTAAACAAATGGAAGAAAAAGGTTAAAAATATGGCTTATTTTGCACAGTTGGATTTTAATAACATAGTAATGCAGATTGTTGCTGTTGATGACAATGTCATTGGTGAAGCAACATATCCTGATTCAGAACAGATAGGAATAGAATTCTTACAGTCTTTGTTTGGCAATCAAACCACATGGAAACAGACCAGTTCAACTGGAGAATTTAGAAGGATGTATGCTTATGTAGGTGGAATATATAGGTCAGATCTTGATATATTTGTTCTCCCACAACCATACAACAGCTGGATATATAATGTTGTTTCTAATAATTGGGTACCACCTATACCATACCCCGACGACGATACTCAGTCGTATATGTGGGAGGAAAATGGGGCATTTTGGAAACCAACAGAATCTAAATCTGTTTAAATCGATTTAAGTAAACCACTTAATGGTGTAAATCAATAAATACAGTACATAGAATTGGTCGCAGGAGATTTTAATGCAGTTAATTAACCCGTTATTTAGAGCAAACTACACCGGAGAAGATGTTACCACACAGTTGGTGTATCAAGGTGGCCGTTGGAACGCAACCAATGAGTTTGTGCGTAATCAAGTTACCAATTTACAAATATCAAACCAGGCTCTGGTCATTGGCAATGGTTACAGTAGACTAGATTTTAATTTATCCTACGTAAAAACCCATAGAGCTGGACCATATGGCAGCAATAGACTACAGACCTATGGGTGCAATGCATCCTACAGAGACTATGAATCAGATTTTGTAGTTGCTGTGGGCGAAGAAATTGTTCAAGAGATTGCCCAATCTGGATACTGTGATGATCATATTGTCTACGCCAACGGCGAAGGCATTGTTCAATACCCACAAAAGTTTTATTTAATACCACAAGATCCTCATTGGAACTCGGGTGCCTTGGCCGCGTACATGGCCTGTTTTGATGGCCACAAAAAAGTATTTTTGTTGGGATTTGATGGAAATGATTACGGTAACGGACATTACAATATCTATTCCAATACTGTGGGTTATTACACAGCAGACACAAACATTCCTGAAGAATTCTGGGAACAGACCATGCTACTGGTCATGAATACCTATCCAACAGTTGACTTTGTTAGAGTAATGCCCACTCGAGAATTTAGACTGCCTGAATCATGGAAGTATCAAACCAATCTACGCACTATCAATTTTAGAGATTTTGTACTTGAAGCTGATCTTTAAATTGTTCAACAGTTTTTAATTTCTTTATCACACTCTTAAAATTAAAAGTACGCCATACCCCAGGATGCAATGGCTTGGGGTGATCTTCCAATGGTACCCAGCAATAACCACGATGCTCATTGTTTAACACTGGTGCAAATTCTTCATCAACGGTGATCAAGAATGTGTGATAGATAAAACTTTGATTGTCTGCGGTAAATTTCTCAATAGGAATAAGTTTGAGATCAACAATAGAGCCGCCCATTTCTTCTCGAATCTCGCGTACAAGAGCCGCAGCCACAGTTTCACCTGACTCAATTTTGCCACCAACCAGGCCCCAAGAACCCGAGTGTTTAGCACCATTACGTAGCAGAAACAAGTATCTTCGTGTACGAGTGCAGTAGACCAAGGCTCCGCACCCTTCTAAATTTTTTATAAAACCAGGCTCCATAACCCCTCTCGATAAACTCCCTCAACACTCTTGGTCCACTCGCTGTTGTGCCAGCGATACTGAACGTGCGTGTTCAAGTTTGTCACATATTGAATTGAATTTGTGTTAGATAGACTATCAAACTCCACTGTCCATCCACCTGCTGTGTATTTAATAATGTCGTTGGCACGAGCAACAAAATTGTCGCCACCAGCACTGAGCCACACTGCCGCAGCCGCTGTGTTGTTGTAGCTACCAATGTCGTTTAAGATCAGATAGCGTGTGCCTTCTGCTGGGGTCAATAGGTCCGCATCCACAGCAACTGATTCGGGATCGATGATGGCATTCACAGGATCCAGGGTATTGGCTGGCAGCGTGTCAGCAAATGGAGTGTATAATAATTTGGTTTTGTCTGTTGGGTGCAGTGCCGCGGTGCCAACAACTTCATATCCTGCCGGTGTGGTCAGTCTAATTTGACTGATACCGTTTTTAAAGTTTCCGCCATATACGTCAATCAACGCAGGCCAAGAATCGTCTGTGCCAAGTTTACCACCACGTCGATCATCAACCTCCTCGGGCTTCAACAATGTAAGTTCATTGCCCACATATAATAGGCCATAATTCAATGGAGTAAAGTATAGACGACTTATCAAGTTGCCTTCATCCAATATGTCCAAACTCAAATTACCTTCACTGTCATAAACACTGGCAATGATCTTCTTGATAACTCCAAATTGTTTAACCGCCACAGGAGCTGATATCCATATGGGAATTTCAAACGTCAGTGTAGCAATGTCAATGGGTTCTTCTGTGCCCACAGGAACAGTTCGACTACTCCAGTTAACATCAGTCAAAAATACCGCAGTCAAACTGGCCCAGTCCACATAGTTGTCCGAGCTCTGTATTTCCCAACGCAGGGTTAAACAGGACCATTAATTGTTCTAGTAGTTGTAGTTTTTGTTCGGTGTTGCTGGTCCATACATCTAATTTTAGTGTTAGTCTATACGGCACAGGCATGGGGCGATCCACACTGACCAAATCACCTTGTTCGTGCAGATATGCACCTGTTACAGGATCATACAAGCGTTCTCTGATGCGTACCTTGCTGACAAAAAACGGATCTTGCACACGTTCACGATCGTACTGCAAAGCATTAACGTATACTGCCATGGCAGGAACAGCACTCAGCATATTCTCACTGTTGTTTTTGAGAATACTGGCCACCTGTCTTGAACTGTCGCCGTAGTACACAGGTACACGTTGTAGTGCTTGAGCACCTTGATTGGTTTTTCCAAACTCAACCTGTAGATTGCTGACCATTCTCATAAACTGTGTTATGAAACGTCTTATTTGACCGTCATAAAAAAATTCTTGTGCCATTAATTATCTGCCTTGGGTTTCAATGCCTTGCTCAGGCTGGTGCGTTCTGTTCTTGTTTGCCCACTGGCATCAGTCCAGGTTTTATCATTGTTGATAAATGAGCCCAACTGTGTTTGATTACTGGCACCTGGGGTCAGACTGGTGCGGGCAACATCTTCAATTTTGTTCCAGCGTGTGCCGTCGTATCTAAACAAACGATTTGGCAAGTAGTCTAGGCGTAGGAAATAGTCGCCGACACTGGCCGTGGTTGGAAATACAATACCGTTGCCCACTGTGGCACCATTGGGTGCTGTGCCATCGCCTGACATGTAACCGCTGACTTTGGCGGTACTGGTAATTGCCTGTTGGTCGGAAGTGTTTGTTACATCATCTGCAGTGAGTCCACCGCCATCAACAGTATTGGTGCCAGGTGGATCTGCTGGTCTACCATCGGGCATGACTGCCTTGGTATACAACATACTGGTATCATAACCAGATTTGGGAACATCAAGTTCAGCCTGTGTAATCACAGCATCGTTGATGTTTAGGTATTTGTTTAAGGTGCTTAGATAATCACCGATAGGTGCGGCATTGGGATCCAAGGGATCGCTGCTGATACCAGCAAGAATATCTTTGTATTCTTGGCTGGCAGTCATTGGATTTAGCTTGACACGCCATAGGTGCGGCCACCACGTGGGACTAAAGCCTTCTGATGCAAATTGTGCATCGCTGACCACAAAGAAACGTTTTAAGGCAACAGGCACACTTTCGTCAAGGCTGTTATAATCCATCAGGTGTTGCAGTTCTAGTACATCTCCATTGATCAATTTACGACCAATCAACTGCACCATGTCATTGATATGGAACACCATGAACAAGGTACCAGTTTGAATAAACAGGCCAAATTGACTCAGGTCAAAACTGTTGTCCTGTACTTGATAGATACCGCGGCCCACATACACACTAGTGTCGTACTTGCGATCACGATTTTCCAAAAACAACAGGTCTTGTATGTTTAGTTCACTGACAGCATCGTAGGCAGGTTTAGCTGGAGTAGCATCTGCAAGGTCCGCGCCTTCTACACCTAAGTATTTGTGGATCAGGATTCCAGTGCCGCCAACAGTGAACATTTCCGAAATACGTCTGTCGAAAAACTTGTAATCGTTACTGTGGGTTCCGTCTTTCCAAAGGCTCAACCGTGGCATCTTTTAATCCTCAATGCAGTATTTATGGGCTTGACTGTTAATCCATTTTATCGTATAATTGGTGTATGCAACAGCAACATCAGGCCAACAAAGACCGACTTGACCAGTGTGCCATGTCTATGTTACAGGCTGTGCAAGATATGCAGGCCAAAGGCAGTCTCTGGAAGTTTTACGAAAACTGTCGCCGAATCTGGGCCGAAATGGACAAAGAAATGGTAGAATGCCGCAGGCGCCGGCGTGTAACACATAAGTATACAGAATTACAGGCCCAGTTTGATGAGTGCGTAAAGCACTTTGAGCAGTGGATCATAATGGCCAAACTTATGTACTAATTGACAATAACGCCAAAATCGCGTATAATACAGTTTTTACACATTGCAGGAGCAGATATGGCAATAGTAGCCGGCATCAAAATCAAGACCAAAGCACCACGTGCAACACGTATGGCTTTTGCTGACGAAAAGTACACTGGCCCTGAGCCACAATGGGACAGTGCGACCGCTGAAGCAATGGATCAAACGGAATTTGATCATCACCTGCGTAAGAGCTTTTATTACTACAATTATCACTACAATCAAAAAGACACTAAAAAATACATAGTGGAGTGGATGCAGAACAACGGATACCCCAAACAACAGGTCAGCGATTTTATCCGCAGTCCCGATCGTTTGTTGTCAATGACTGCCTGCAGTCTGGTTATGGCACATCGTGCTGGTATGCCAATGCGTGAACGCCAAATGCAATTTATGCGTGAGCAGATTGCAGAAGTTCTTGCACAAAGCGAGCCCGAAACAGTTGAAGCAGTTACATCAGACCGTCCCAAAGCCTACGTGCCTACCATTCAAGATCGACTAAACGAACGTACCAGTGAGTTAATTGGTGAGCTCGAAGGTGTGTTTGATGATGTTAGCCAAGGCATTGCCAACTCTACCAAGTTGTATGACTTCTTGGTTGCCAACAATGTGGTGCAAGGCCAACTCAGCAAGTACGAAGCCTTGTACAGCAAACGCCGAGAAGAATTACAGGCCGCACAAGGCCGGGAAGATGCACAATTACGGGAAGGCTACAGCAATTTCAAAGCCGCAGACTTCAAACGCATGATCTCCTGGATTGATAATTTGCTGGCCGCAGTTGAGCAATATCGTGGCGTTAAAAAAGCCACAAAGAAAGCCCGTGTCAAGAAAGCACCCAGCAAAGAGAAATTGGTTGCCAAACTCAAGTACGCCAAAACTGATGCCGCACTCAAGATTGTCAGCATCAATCCTGCAGACATCATCGGAGCCGCAGAGCTTTGGATCTACAACATTAAGACCCGTAAACTGGGCAAGTATGTGGCCGCAGGATATCAAACGCTAGGTATCAAAGGTACCAACATCACGGGCTTTGACACAGACAAGAGTGTGGCCAAGACTCTGCGTAAACCTGAGGAAAAGCTCAAAGAGTTTGCCAAATCGGGCAAAGTGCAGTTACGCAAGTTCCTGGATGATGTACGTGCAACAGAAACCAAGCTGAATGGCCGTATTGGCACTGACACTGTTCTCTTGAAAGTTCAATAAATATATTGAACCAAGAGAATATGTATGTCCGAACCTTTCACAGGCACAGTAACACAAGAAGCGAATCTTACCGCAAAAGGTAGTCTAATCACTGGCAGTCTTTATGACCCAGTGACTGGATCCGGACACGGAAAGATTGCTTACGATGACAGTCAACTCACAGCAGACAACCTCAAACGCAAAGAAATCACAGACTATATTCGTCTGCGTCTAGGCGATCAGATCGTTGACGTAGAGTTAGACAAAGAACACTATGAGCTGGCCATCAATCAGGCCATCATCAAGTATCGTCAACGAGCACAAAACAGTCAAGAAGAATCTTATGCGTCCCTGGACCTGAAGCCCGAAACACAAGAGTACATATTGCCCAAAGAAGTCATGGCAGTACGTCAGATCTTCCGCCGTGGTATTGGATCAGTCACAGGCACAACTGCCAGTCAGTTTGAACCATTTGCATCGGGTTATTTGAACACTTATATGTTGGTGGCAGGCCGTGTGGGCGGTTTGGTAAACTACGAACTGTTCAGCCAATACCAAGAACTCACAATGCGTATGTTTGGTGGGCATATGAACTACACATTCAATCCTGTGACCAAGAAGTTGACCATTGTGCGTAAACTGCCCAGTCAAGGTCCCAACACCACAGAAAACGTAGTCGAAGGTGTGCTACTATGGATCTACAACTACAAGCCTGACAGTATGTTGTTCAATGACTATAGAACATTTCCGTGGTTACAAGAATATGCCTACAGTTTTGCCAAACGCATCGTAGGCGAAGCACGTGAAAAATTTGCAACCATCACTGGCCCACAAGGAGGAACCACACTCAACGGTGCCGCACTAAAAAGCGAAGCACAGGCCGAAATGGAAGCACTCGAGCAACAGCTCAAAGACTTTATCGACGGCAGTGAACCCTACACTTGGGTCATCGGATAAGTACAGTATGAAAATTAATGAAGTAATTGTAGAAGGTACAACCACAGGACAAGGCACACACGCTCGTGGCGATATGCAGACAATCAGTGACGAAGCCAAAGCTGCCATTCCCAATGCACAAACTTTTCCTAACTTAAATCAAAGCACAGGCAGTGCATATCTAAACTATCGTATGGGCATTGCACTGGCAGGAGCACCCACTTACCCTACAAAAATGGCAGCAGATAACTGGATCGGCGGAGATCCATTGTTGAGCACATATACTGATGTAGAACAAGAAATAGTAAATGCGGCTGCCCTGCAGGTTGGAGCTGGTCAGTCGCAAAAATGGTCCAACAAACGCAGTCAAGAAATACCTACCACACATAAAACCAGTCCTATTGCCAAACCCAAAAAGAACCAATACGGCGTTTGACTTTTGTTACACTTTAATATAAAATGCTCCTATACGGGGCATTTTTTATGATCATAGGTATTTCAGGTTTCATTGGCAGCGGCAAAGACACAGCCGCAAACTACTTGGTGGGCTTTCATGGCTTTAGACGTGATAGCTTTGCAGGCGCACTCAAAGATGCAGTGGCCGCGGTGTTTGGCTGGGATAGAGAACTGTTAGAAGGACTTACACCCGAAGCACGTCACTGGCGTGAACAGATAGATCCTTGGTGGGCTCAACGACTGGATATGCCCACACTGACTCCGCGCTGGGTACTACAATACTGGGGCACAGAAGTTTGTCGACACGGATTCCACGACAATATCTGGATTGCCGCACTTGAAAATCGCCTGCGTAGTCGCACAGGCAACACAGTCATCAGTGATGTACGCTTTCCCAATGAAATCAAATCGATCAAAGAAGCCGGTGGCACCATTGTGTGGGTACAGCGTGGCGTCATGCCACACTGGTACGAGTTGGCTGCCAAGGCCAATCGAGGTGATACCAAAGCACAACAATGGTTACGTGATAACAAGATTCACGCTAGTGAAACAGCCTGGGTTGGCACACAGTTTGATGTAGTGATTGACAACAATAGATCTGTTGAGAATCTGTACTCGGCACTTAAAAATCTGGTACAAGTGGACTAGGTCGCCACGGCAGTTTGCTTTTGGTCACTTCCTCTTGACAGTTCAAGCAAACTGTTTTCAAGTTGGTCCAGTCATTGTTGTTTAGATTACCATCCACATAAAACACACGATTCTGACTCAGTAACTTGAACTTGAAGTTACAGCGTTCACACTTTTCTTTCTTGCTATATCCTGATCTGGCCCAACTGGGCGCCTGCGGTTTTAGTTTACGACCTTTTCGCAGGCATTGATCACATAGTTTCCGGTAATACACACGCTCTCCAACATAGCGATTGATGGCCACAGGGCGGTCTCTACACGAACATAAGGGTCTAGTCATACAGTATTTATACTACGATCCTTAATTAAGGGCAGTCAAACAGGACAAAATTATATGCTATTGGTAAATATCAATAACATGTATTGAAAAGGAATAATACCATGGCACTAGTATCCCCAGGATTACAATTAACAGTTACAGACGAAAGTCAATATGTACCAGGCGCAGTCGGTACAATTCCTTTGGTCATTTTAGCTACAGCACAAGACAAAACAGCCAATGGCACAGCTACCAACGGAACTACCAAGGCCACAGCAGGCAAACTACAAAGGTTCACTAGTCAGCGTGAACTGGTTGCAGGTCTAGGTTACCCAGTATTTAAACAGAGTGCTGCCGGCACTGCACTACACGGTGACGAACGCAACGAATATGGATTGATGGCAGCTTATAGTTCTTTGGGTCTAGGTAATGGTGCATTTGCTATTCGTGCAGACATCGACCTAGCACAACTTGATGCAACATCAGTGAGACCCAAAGGCAAGGTTGCCAATGGAATTTATTGGCTTGATCTAAACAATACAGCATTTGGTATCAACGAATGGACAGAAGGCATTGCCGACTCGGCAGGTTATTTTACCACAAAAACACCTATTGTTATTACTAGCCTAACAACAGAAACCACTGGTGGCCCAACATACACTCCTTTGGAAAGTGTGGGAGCCATCGGCGACTACGCAGTGGTAGTGCAGTCTGATGTTACCTACGGAACAGTAAATCACATTTATTACAAAAACTCAGAAAATAACTGGGTTGAAGTTGGTTCTACTGATTGGGAAAGTTCTTGGTCAGCAGGTGTTGGTGGTATACAAAATCCAACTCTAACTGGTGTTAGTAATAAAGTTAAAATCAACAACACCGAAGTGACGATTGAAGGTACTACTCTTACCAACATAGTCAGCTTTATCAATGCTGCCAACATCGATGGCGTAACAGCGTATGCTTCTGCAGACAATAGACTGGGATTTTATATCACCAGTGCAAGTGCCAGCAACGGTTCTGTTGCTGATGGTCTGCTGAGCATCACATCAGATGCTGTAGTTTCTGACACCAACATTTGTACTGCTGTAGGCATTGTTGATACTGAAATATCTGATAAATTGTACGGTGGTCCAAAGTTGAATTTTGGCACATATGTAGAAGTGCCTAGCTGGAGAGCCACAGATACTCAACCACGCCCAACTGGCAGTGTCTGGTTAAAAACCACTGCCAAAGGCAACGGTGCTAATCTAGGATTTAAAATTTACAACAGCACAAACGATCTATTTACCAGTGTTGCGGCACCTTTTTATGCCAACGAAGAATCGGCACTTTATGGCCTTGATCCCAGTGCCGGCGGCTCAAGTATTGCAATTGGTTCACTGTTTGTTGAATACAATATTTTTGATGATGGTACTCCAACTTCCAAAGCATATCGTCGTGCAGTCAGCGGACAGGTATCAATCACCGGTACCACACCATTGACCACACCAGTGTTCAACAGTGGTCATCAAATTGTACTACGTTGGACTGAACCTGGTTCGCCAGCCACTGATTCGGTTCAATTTGCAGTCGGCGGAACTACCAGGGCAGCATTTGTGGCAGCAATTCTGGCACAAAATATTCCCAATGTTTACGCTCAAATTGAAAGCAGTGGTGCTATTACTATTATTCACCGCGCAGGCGGAACAATTTATTTGTCAAACGTTGGTGCTGGAACAGCATTGGCCACAGCTGGTTTCACCAGCAGTACAACAGGTGTTCGTGTCAACTACGCCAACACTGACGAACTGGTACTAAGTGGTTTCCGTCCATTGACATACACATACAGTACAATTACCCCATACCAAGCACCTGCTGATGGTACATTATGGTACTACGGTGATCCTCTGGCAGTTGATATTTTGGTCAACTCTGGCACATCATGGAAGGGTTACCTGCTCGGCGGCATTGATGCACGTGGTTACAATTTGGCCAACACTGACCCAGCAGGTCCTATCTTGTCGGCTGTTGAGCCAGCAGATGGTGATCGTAGCGACGGCAGCGCACTGGTGCCGGGAGATTTGTGGATTGACACAGGCGACCTAGAAAACTTCCCCAAGATGTATCGTTACAATGATGCTGCCATTGGCAAATGGATCGCTATCGACAACACCGACAGTATAAATCAAAACGGTATTGTGTTTGCTGATGCACGTTGGGACACAACAGGCACAACAGATCCCATCACTGGCACATTGCCCAGCACAACAACCATGTTGTCCAGCAACTATGTCGATCTAGATTGTCCAGATGCAAGACTATATCCACGTGGTACATTGTTGTTTAACACACGCCGTGGTGGATTCAATGTCAAACAATATGTAAGCAAGAAATTTACAGCCACCAACTATCCCGATGAGGCCGCATTAAGTCAGTTGCCTGCCATTGCCGCATCTTGGGTAACAGCCAGTGGCAACAAGGATAACGGTAGCCCATACATGGGTCACTTGGCGCAGCGCCGTATGATTGTGAAAGCCATGAAGGCAGCCATCAGTGCCAGCACAGAAATTCGCGAAGAGCGTTTTGCATTCAGCCTGATTGCCGCACCAGGATATCCTGAACTGATCAGCGACATGGTTGCATTGAACAATGATCGTAAAAACACAGCGTTCATCATTGGCGATACACCAATGACATTGCCGGCCAATGGTGTACAGTTGACAAACTGGAGCAATGGTGTTAGTGGTGTTTACGGTGATGGTATAACAACAGCAGACCCATATCTGGGTGTGTTCTATCCAGCCGCACAAACAACAGACGTGCAAGGCAATGCTATTGTTGTTCCACCAAGCCACATGATGTTGCGTACATTTATCCGTAGTGACAATGTGAGCTATCAATGGTTTGCACCAGCAGGTACACGTCGTGGCCTAATTGACAATGCTACAAAGATTGGTTATCTAAGTGCCGCAGGCACAACAAATACATTTGTTGAAACCGGGGTCAACCAAGGTCTACGTGATGTAATGTACCCAATCAACATCAACCCAATCACAGTGTTGACTGGTATTGGATTGACAGCATTTGGACAGAAAACACGTAACCCAACCACAAGTGCATTGGATCGTATCAACGTGGCACGTTTGGTCAACTACATTCGTACAATCCTTGCCAACGTTGGCAACGGCTTCTTGTTTGAACCAAATGACAAGATCACACGTGATCAGTTGAAGAGCATAATCGAAGGTGCCATGAATGATTTAGTGGCAAAACGCGGTTTATACGACTATCTAGTGGTTTGCGATGGGTCAAACAACACTCCAGAGCGTATTGCACGTAATGAGTTGTATGTTGATATTGCAATTGAACCGATGAAGGATGTTGAGTTTATTTACATTCCAATTCGTTTGAAGAACCCAGGTGACATTGCCAAGGGCGTATAATAGGCTAATATAATGATTGAGCTCAGAGCTCAATCATTATTTGGAATAAAGAGTAAATAGTAGTAACAGGAGAACAAAATGGCAGTTTCATCATTATCAAGATTCACAATACCGTTGGCAAGTGATCAATCAGCGACCAGCCAAGGTATGTTGATGCCAAAATTAAAGTATCGTTTCAGAGCCAGCTTTGAAAACTTTGGTGTCAGCTCAGATGTGGTTGAAATGACCAAACAAGTTATGGATATCAAACGTCCTAGCGTAAACTTCAACCCAATCACATTAGATATGTACAACAGCAAAGTTTATTTGCTGGGCAAACCAGAATGGACAGAAACCACAGTCAACTTACGTGACGATGCCGGCGGCAACGTTGCACGTTTGGTTGGCGAACAGATTCAAAAGCAATTTGACTTTGCAGAACAAACCAGTGCCGCATCAGGTGCAGACTACAAATTCTTGTTGCGTTATGAAGTACTCGACGGCGGCAACGGCGCCAATACTCCCAACACTCTTGAGACTTGGGAAATGTATGGTTGTTTTATCAGCCAGGTTGACTACGGTGATTTGAACTATAACTCAAACGATCCAGCTCAAATTGCATTGACTATTCGTTACGATAATGCACTGCAAACTCCAGTTGGTACTGGTATTGGTGTTGCAGTACAACGCACTATTGGTTCTATTATTACCAACGTAACTGGTGGTCGTTAAGCAGTACTAGACTAAAACAGGCCCGGTTTACGCCGGGCTTTTTTATGGCATAAATATCTGTATGAGCAATCCAATTTACAATCTTTACAGAAATCCTGTGCCGGCCGCAACACCTGCAGGCGGAGTCAGTGATCCCAGCAGTAAGATACATAACTATGATCATGCCAGTAGATTGTTTGTTGATGCCAACTATCAATATGCTCCTAAGTATGCATACTTGTTTCACGTCAAATTTGACTTTGATCCTACTTACCAGGCACCCAATACCAATGATGCTAAACTGACCGCAGGCATGCTGGTCAAGAGTGTAGCATTGCCCAAGTTCAGCGTTGAAAACAAGATCATGAACGCATACAATCGTCCCAACATTGTTCAAAACAAAATCAAATACGACCCAGTGAACATTTCGTTTCACGATGACAATGCCGATGCAGTGTTGGGAATGTGGAAAGACTACTATACCTATTATTACAGAGACGCAGACTATGTTGGCAACAGCGATGCACTGGCACCAGAGTATACTATGGAGCACAAGTATGCCAACAAACGTCAAACCAATAATTGGGGTTATACAATTAGAAATTCTGGCAACAAACAACATATACTCAACGCTATTAGAATATACAGTTTGCACTCAGGCAAATTTACAGAATATGTTTTGATCAATCCTGTTATAACTTCATTTCAACACGGTGAACATCGTACAGGTGAAAACAATACATTAGAGCATAGCATGACAGTCAGTTACGAAAGTATAAAATACTACTTTGGAACAACTTCGCAAAACACTGTGCCCGGATTTGCTGACCTACACTATGATAAAAGTCAAAGCCCAATTCTGTCGGGCGGCTTGGCCAAGACCAATGGCAACTATCATGCTCGTAATCGTCCGTTTGGTGCCAGAGGCATACTTGGCGCCGGTGGTATTCTTGAAACAGGTGAACAGGTATTTGATGATATTCAAAGTGGGAACTTTGGGCAGGCCGCAGTCAAAGCCTGGAAGTCGTACAATAATAACAAGAATGCCAACTTTGGTAAGATTGCCAAATCAGAAGTAACTGGTATTGCTACCGCGGTATTAGTTGGCGCCATACTTAAACCCAATCCAAACAGCAACATGAGTGTGCCCACAGCACGTAGAATAGCACAAGGTTCGCAAGAGTACTCGTTGAGTGATCAAGGTCTTGGCATAAACAACAGCAACTTGTCAGGTGTGCCGGGCATCAAGGTAACAGACAAAATCTATAAAAATTTCAATAACAAAACGCCCAGCAATGGCATTGTGAGCAATGGTGCCAGTGTGGCATCGGCGGCAGAAGCCACTGCCCCATTCTCAGATCGTCCGGCACTGCCACTTGATAATGCTGACGGAACAGTGGTGACAAAAACAGAAACTTACAATGATCCTTATGTCATGACAGCAGCCAACGACACACAAGCAGAAGATGCATCAAATCAAGACACAGCATTTGGTTAATTATGGACAACTACCCAAACAATCTACAATCACCCAGTTACCTAATCAACAACTACAGCACAACTGGACAGTTCTTCAACAACTTCTTTACTGCTGACTACAACATCAGTCCTGATGCCAATGATGCCATTGTCAGTTTCTTTGAACGGGTAACTGACAATGTGGAATCTGCACAGGCCTTGGCAGCCGCAGTGATCTACACCAGTCTAAGTCAAGAAGTTGATCCCATGATTAGACTGCAAGAATTTGCACAACTTCCACCCGGTGACCTCAATGAATATCTTGCACTGTTCTTGAATTTGAACAGAGTGGGCAGTAGCCTACTGGGAGTATCTATTACTCCTGTGACCAATCCTTATGTGACAAGAACCATCTTACCATGAGCAAGTATGCCAACGGGTTTTATCAGGTCATAAATGCTGACAAATACATAGGTAAGAAAACTCCGCACTATCGCTCGGGCTGGGAAAATACTTTTATGCGTTTTTGTGATCTAAACCCTGCAATACTGCAATGGGCCAGCGAAAGTATTCACATCAACTATCGCAATCCTTTTACCAACAAAATGACCATATATGTGCCTGATTTCTTGATCATTTACGTGGATAAGTCAGGTGCACAACACGCCGAAGTAGTAGAGATCAAACCCAGCCAGCAGACTACCATGGAGTCGGCCCGAAGCACAAGAGATCAAGCAGCCGCCATACTCAACATGTGCAAGTGGGAAGCGGCCAGAGCCTGGTGCAAAGCACAAGGCATGACCTTTAGAGTGGTCACAGAAAAGGATATTTTTGCCAACGGCGGCCGGTAAATATCTACATGACCAAGAAATTAGAAGCCTTGTTTGACTTGCCTGAATACTCGCCAGAAGAGATGGCCGAAGCACAGGCCACCATAGAAGAAAATCAAGAAGTGATTGAACAGGTCAATCAGGCCATAGACAAGATTGATGCGGCCTTGCCCATGGTCAGAGACTTAGATGCTGGAGATCAAGAGCTGGATGCCTTGGCCGAAATGGCACAGAGCAGTTATCGGGACCTGATTGACTTGGGTATGAATGTGGACAGCCGCTTTGCTGGAACTATACTGCAAACAGCAGGCGTGTTGTTGGGTCACGCCATCACCGCCAAGACAGCAAAAATGGACAAGAAGCTGAAGATGATTCAGCTACAACTAAGCAAACAACGATTGGACTTTCAACGGGAACAGGCCACTGCCAAAGGTGAGGAAGCACCAGTTGAAGGAAAAGGTATTGTTTTGGACCGAAATGCACTACTACAGCAGATATTGAACCGCCCTGTAGACCAAAACAAACAAAAATGAATAAATAGAATATATTAGGATTATCATATGCAATCATTTCAGACCTATATTGCCGAACTCAACAAGACATATGAGTTTCGTGTAAAAATAGCAGGTGTAGAGCCCAAAGGCGAAGTTCTGGATCGTATCCGTAGTGCCTTGGACACTTACCAAGTTGAAAACATCAGCACACCCAAGCGTCTACCAATCCAAGAGCACAGAGAGTTTCCAAAGTTTGGACCTTGCGAGTGTTACCTGTTGGAAGTCACAGTTGCTTATCCGACCACCACTGCACAAATGACACAGATCATTGCCACACGTGGACAGATTGATCCGGTCTGTTTACATGTTTATACCAAAGATCAACTGGAACAAGAAGACATGGTACAAGAGCGTATCAACAATCAAGGTGCTGTACTTGCAGAACCAGAATTGAAAACACCAGCACAGGGTGACATTGCAGGCCAAGGCCGCGTATCGAGCATGATGAAAGAATTATCAGCTCGCACCTATGAGTTTGCAGCCAAGAGTGAAGCAACGGGTAAGACCACAAACGACATACCGCAAAATACAAAGAGTGTGTTGAAACCTAACACCACACCAAGAGGAAAATAATCATGAGCAACCAACACGACAACATTTATAACATCCTTGGCAAACTAGATGCCTTGACACCAAAACAGGCACCTGTTGAATCAGCACCAGCCAAGACCATTAATGAAAGTGTAGAGGCTCGTGGTAGTGTATTAGCAGGAGTTGCTCGAGTTGAAGCACGTCTTGCAAAGCAATTTGCTGAAGCCAGCGATTGGTCAAACCTAGGCGCAGAATTCCGCACTACCAAACCAGGCACCAGAGAACCCACACACACTGGTGAAAAAGAATATACCAAGACTGGTGTTCGACATCACGCCAGCAAGCGTTATGGTGGCGACCGCGCCGACGACGCAGAAACCGTCAACAGCACGGGCGAAAAGCGCGGCCGTGGTCGTCCCAAGAAGTCACAGTTTGAAGAAGAACAACTAGATGAACTAAGTCCTCAGTTGATGCAACGAGCGGTAAACAAATCAGACGCCATGATGAACAAGAATTACCATGATAAAAATCATAATGCCACAACTGATTATGCAAATCAAGGTACTAGAATACAGCATGGCATGGATAAAAGAGCAGGTAAACCTACCAATTTCACTGGAAACAGTAACGATTACGTAAAAAATGAACCAGGTGCTAATACAGCTAAAGGATCTCGTATGCCTGTTGGTATGAGCGAAGTCACAACCAAGTACGACAAGTATGATAAAAACCAAGTCAATGAACTCAGTACTGACCTATTAAAACGTG
>Ga0187843_10000443_pt1 | contig 30085 bp, 50 predicted proteins | sample SpaLakP09_SKY_43_FD_134516 | JGI IMG/M metagenome (GOLD analysis project Ga0187843, IMG submission 134516) | Oligotrophic lake water microbial communities from Sparkling Lake, Wisconsin, USA - SP09_SKY_43 | ecosystem: Environmental > Aquatic > Freshwater > Lake | place: USA: Sparkling Lake... | reverse complement strand
GCGCTTTTTGCCGCTTATAAATTTATTTATGGCAAACTTCAGTAGAAATCACATTGGAGATAAATCTCCAATATTGAAAACTTGTTTTCAATGTGATTTCATTTACCGTCATCCGCACACTCCGTTAAAACAGATATTATATTCTGTTATTAACCCCATATCACTCTGTATCTCTTTCCAGAACGGGCACCCGTCATAGTCAGCCAGTTCCTTTAGAGGGGCGCGCTTATATCTATTACGCCATAGGTAAATAGCTGCCCATATAGAAACCGTGGCTAGACTCCCGAAGTATGGTATGAGAAAAATATATAACATATCTGAATCTTATAGATTTACATGTTTAGACTATATCTAGTAAAATATAGTATACTCTACTAGATGGAGATCGACTCCAAGTGTTACACCTTCAAGCGCCTTGAAGTTGTAGAGGGTCTTTTTGACCCAAGTGTCGACGCAACCTATGTCATTACTCTAGAGAGTAACGGTAGATATGAAAGAGTTGAAGAGCAGCTCAAGAAGTATCACCCGACGAAGGAACTCTATATAATGACCAATCGCGGCTACAAGCGTTGCAAGAAGAATCTGAAACTTGAGGTGCCAAGGTATGATCTTACTCACGCCTTTATAACTGTCTGTAAGCACGCAAACCAACAGGGCTACAAGAATGTTCTCATCCTCGAAGACGACTTCATCTTCTCGGATAGAGTTTTCGACCCGGTTGTCCAGACAAATGTGAATACCTTTATCAAGGCCCGCACGGATACGGATTTTATCTATCTCCTCGGATGCCTCCCGCACATCATGGCCCCCTACGACCAGAATCACTACATTCCTATCTCTACAGGTATGCATGCTGTGATCTATTCTCGCAAGGCAAGAGATAGATCAATTCATGATTACGCAACGACAACAATCGACGACTGGGACGACTACAATAACTGGCGTCTGCATCGCTACACCTACTATGAGCCCCTCGTCTATCAAACCTTTCCGCTCACGGATAACAGAAAACAATGGGCTGCCCCTGACTATGTCCTATACATGGTAGATTTCTGGATCAAAATTCATCGACTAGATCGGGATGTGGAACCCGGATACAGCAGATTCTATGCGTGGTCAAAGGTCCATTTCTATCTAACAATCATATTCTGGATATTTATGGTCTGGTTTCTAATCTTCTATCTACCCTATACAAAGTTCGCCGCAAGAACCGTGAAGTATGTGAAGCGCGCATCCGGCTTCTGATATGAATCATGTTACACAATGCGCCCGCAATCCGGGTGGTCTGACACAAGGCGCCCGACGCGTCGCCACCGTCCTCGAGATCTTCTTAGTAGCCTTTAAGATGGCCAAGACGCGCCGGAGGATTCTTCATAACAATAGGACACTACGAGTCACGGATCTCTGGAAGGATGGCTCCGTGGGTCGCGGCCGATCAAAGACAATCTATATCAAGCCGCAGGCAACAGATACAGCCGTTCTCATCGCCTTCTTTAATCCGGTCCCCTTCAAGCGACCTCTCAAGAATCTCCTCTACATAATGAAGTCTCTACGAGATGAAAGGATACCCCATTTCGTGGCAGAGTGTGTTTTTTTTGATAGAGAGCCGGAGGTGCCGGGGGCACATCTAGTTCTTCGATCGAACTCGCTGATGTTCTATAAGGAGAACCTCCTCAATCTTCTGGAGGCAACGGTACCCCAGCAATATACAAAACTGGTCTTGATGGACGGAGACATTATCTTTAGCGCGCCGGACTGGATTGACCAGATTTCCCAGAAACTGGATACCACGGATATTATCCAGCCCTTCGAACAGGCCTGCTGGCTTTATCCGGATAATACTCGGATACGAGCCCAGAAAGGCTCCTACGGATTCGCCATTACTAAGAAGGCCATGAACGAGAACACACCTCCGAACAAGTTTCATCCGGGATTTGTCTGGGCCATGAAGAGGTCTATCTTTAAGGCTATAGGGGGTCTCTATGACAAGGCCATTGCCGGAAACGGAGATGTCATGTTCGCCTTTAGTCTCCTGAATGATATGCCCTCGAGCTACATTAGTCGTTATGCGCCCTGCATATTGGAAACCTGGCGCGAATATAATGAACGGGTGCGACGTGTAAATCCGGTTATAGGATATTTAAATATGGACGTCTATCATCTCTTTCACGGCCTTGTGCGGAATAGACAGTATAATAGCCGGCATGAAATCATCAAGGCGAAGCTCGCCGGAGGATGGGATACGGTCGTAACCACTAATGCCCAAGGTCTCTACGAGTTCAAGGATCCGGAGTTAAGCAAATCTCTCCATCAATATTTTCAGGATCGTGCAGAGGATGTTCCGATCGAAGTGGCCATGCTCCCGTCTGGATAGCATTTTATAGGAATCCAGTACAAAATTGAGAAATCCGGCTGCCTGATCAAGGGTACGCAAGTCACATGGACGATGTTATGGAGCTCCGTATCCGGGCGCCACTGCCAGAGGATCCGCCCCGTGTATCAAAAAGGAAGTTCTGCCGTATCACGGTAAACATGATCGGCCTTCTCTTTGGGTTCTATGCCGTGGGAGTTCTTCTCGCCGAAGCCCATAGCTCGCCTGCACCCCATCTTCTGATCGGCGCTGCTATCAGCGTTATTGCCCTAATGCCGATATGTCTCAGTGATAAAAAAGAGGAGGGTGTACTCCCTAAATAAGTAGTGTCTTCTGGATGGCAGTCTTGCAGATCGGACATTCATTTTTGATTGCCATCCATTGCTGAATCCCATCCGGATTAAAGAGATGGAAGCATCCCAGAAGAGTCGCAGGATCCGTCTGTGTAAAGGGTGTCCGGGTAATGGGACAGAGATCCTTCGTTGCAATAGCCTTCTCCTTGATGAGCTGAGCCACAAAGACCGGGATCGTCTGAGATGTATTAGACGTATCGACCTTCGGATAAGGAGGCGTGCGTGGGATGTATCCTATTATTCTCTGTATGCGCATACCAGCCTGCTGCGACTGTCTCTTTCGGCATTCAAATACAGTGTCCCCTCTCACCTTAATTGAATATACCCAAGTGTTAAACACTCGGATATTATCATTATCCATTACACGATATTCCTGACCATCCACCTCTAGGTTAAATCCGGTGTTCCAGAAATGGGTCTCAAATCTCTCCCGACTCGGATAAAGTTCAATCGAAAATCTACCAGAATAGGGGTCTACGGCTTCTACCAGTCTAGCATCCTCTCGTATCTCCGGTATCGCTGACAGAATATAGGAGCTCCCATTTGGCTGAACACGCACTAGAGCATATCTGTGGAGAGTCATTGGATCATCGCAGTTGACGAATCTCGTATCGAAGATTGCGATGGTGCGTGGAAGCATACCGTTCTCTAGCCGGGCATTCATTACAATTTTACCGCCCAGCCTACTTGACTTGAAGCCAATGGGGCCTTCCGCGTCCGGTATAGGTCAAGAGATGCATCTTATTCTTTCGGTAGTAGTCGCGATAGGCCGAAACAGAGTCCGTGCGGCGCAGCTCGGGTGGCATGGCCTGGGGCGGCGCCGTCCAGGGGATTTGAGGGATCGACTCTGGAGGATGTGCATAGAGCCAGAAGATATGCTCCTCGCAGGCGTGCGCCCGGCCAGAGAAACGATGCCGGAACTCCGCGCAAAGTGCAATGCCGAGATCACAGAGCCACATGTATTGCAGAAGTCCGGAACGGGTCCAGAGCGCCGAGGGGTGCTTCACATTCCGGATAGGCATATATCCGGCCTCTCCGGACAGGCGCGAAGGAGCGCTAGAGAAGTCTGGCGTTCCGGTAAGAACCCAGTGAGCCGTGTAGAGAAGTTGGGCAGTTTCAAGAATCATCTTGACCACATGCTTATCACAGTGCCAGCGCGCGCATCGTGAGGTCTTTCGTGACAGATAAAAGATGTTCATTCCGGGTGGTTTATCACATGGAATGAGCGGCTTCAATTTTTAGACCTATTGTTCATATGGACACTTTTTATATACCTAGTATATAATGGATACCTTTACCAAGTTATTCTGGTTCAGTTTCTTACTCTTTGTTGGATTATCCATATATTTGCTATGTTGTAAAAAAAGAACTCCTGTGTTTTATGCCCAGATTGCTTCCGGACTCGCTATGTTTATCACTAGCAAGATTGGGAGGAACTTTCTAGGACTTTCCAATGTTTAGAACATGATCGATAAACTCACTCTTTGAGCACGAGGGCTCAAGCTCCTCAATACAGAGCTCACGCTTCTTATCATCTGGGGCGCACTCCATAATGGCCTGCGTGATCATACACCAAAGACGAAAGTACATCGGATTCGCATTGAGAAGAGTCAGAGCACGATGAAGAGTCTCGGAGATTCGAGGACCCTTGAACAGATAATGCTTATAGAAGATGTAATCACGAACCAATGTATAGGATAGGTCCTCCTCGGGAACACAAAGAAGGATGTCGACTGTCTTTTGAAAGTCGCTGTCCCAAAGGATAGGAATACAGAAGGGATAGGGATTGTCCGCGAGAATGCTCGAATAGAGAATGGACATGGCCTGCATATTAACTTCGGTGTGCATAAGTTTGCAGCGCATAAACTCTAGCATCTTGTCTACATTCGTCTGGATATAGTCATACATTTCCTGACTGAGAGGGCTCGGCTTGATGAGCGCCTCGTAGATGTCACTCGGAATGATGTACATGTGTGATGGCTAGAGGGCGGCCCTGCAACTCCAATTTTACTGATCGATAAAATTGAGCTGGGGGCCTGTCGAATAGATAGGTACCATCATGTTTTACCACGGGACTACTAAGAGCTTGGAGGCACCCTATGCTCACGCGGACAAGCATACCTTCTGGGTTTATCCGCCGTACATGAAGCCCTGTTCAGAGTGGGATACTCAAACTGCTGCCATCGACTACTGCAACAACCATATCTCAGAGGGTCCTCCGTCACAGGATCTGCGTCTGAAGCAGTATGTCTGCCTTGGGCACACTTCTAAGTACGATATGAGTGTGGCTCGTCTGGAATCGTCTCAATTCAAGCATCTTTCTGTGGAATATCCCCGCCTTTCAGCGATGTTTGGCAGTCTGATCGAACGCATAGAGACACTTGAGGCGAAGCTGAAGGAGTATGATGATATGGTTGAGCGTGTCGATGCGCTTGAGTCAAAGGCTGAGGAGGATGATATCGTCGAGCGGCTAGAGGCGCTTGAGTCAAAGGCTGAGGAGGCTGAGGAGTCTGAGGAGTCTGAGGAGGCTGAGGAGGCTGAGGAGTCTGAGGCTGACGATGCTGACGATGAACAAGAGCCAGTCAAGGAGATAGTCGAAGAGATACTAGAGGAGGCATTCAAGGAGCCAGTCAAGGATACCAAAGAGGTGATCGAAGAGGACAAGGTCTATGAAGTCGAAGAGGTCGGTTGCAACGAGATTCACTACCTACTTTCAGCGATTGCTATTCTCTGTACGGCAGTACTAGTCTATTATTTCCTTCCTACAGGTGTTCGTAATGATCTTGTTCTCTCTAGCAGGGAGATTGACCTATAGGTCTAAAAAGCCCCGTCTATGCTCTCTAGATGGCCAAGCAAGTTCTCGGTCTTGGATTCGTAGAGGTACTTGACACCTTTGGAGATGATCTCACGGTGGTAAACGCGGCACGAGTCTCTTTCGCAAAGGAGTCAAACTCTCTAACACCTGGAGACACGAAGCTGATTGGATATCTGGCGGATCACAATCACATCACACCCTTTTTTCATCCACAGGTTCGGCTACGTTTAAAGATGCCTATCTACGTGGCTCGAGAGTGGTTCCGCCATACGGTAGGATTTGCGCGTAATGAGGTGAGTCGTCGTTACGTCGATACAATCCCAGAATGCTATGTGCCCGATGTAGGATGGCTCAGAGAGCGTGACACAAATAAAAAACAGGGATCCAAGCCGACGCCTATCGATGGCGAGGAGGCCTGGATTGCAGTCATTCAGGCGCATAGAGACCAGACCTTAGAGTTATACGCAGATCTTCTTGAGGCTAAGGTGGCTCCGGAGGTTGCTCGTGGCATCTTGCCTCAGAGTATGTATACAGAGTTTATTGAAACGGGATCACTCTATGCCTATGCACGCCTCTGTCGTCTACGTCTCGATCCACAGGCGCAGCGCGAGATCCAGGTCTATGCGGAAGTGCTTTCAGAGGAGCTTGAAAAAAGATTTCCAGTCAGCTGGGCCGCTCTAAAGAAGGAGTGGTCTCAGTCTGAGTAGGCGCAGGAACGGCTGCACCACCAGCCGCTACGATACTGGTCATAGTCCTTCCAGTGAATATTGCAGCCACAGCCGCTGCAGGGAACGTAGGTGGTCTTGGAGGGGCTCAGGCCCATGTAGGCAAGGGCGTCGATGACATCTTGGTAGTCCATGTTGGTATCAGTCGCCTTGGGGCGCCTGATATCAATTTTATGTCATTGGTTGGCATAACACTTTATCTATTTCTTAGAGCGGCCCAGAGTTCCTTATAGTCTATATTATAGATAAGTAAGAAACCGCCCAAGAGAACAAACATGCGATCATGAATATCAATCACAACATTCTTGGTCGCGAAAAGAAAGTACAAGATAATAAAGGCACCTACGTAAAAGTTGAACAGAGCGTCGGTGATCACATATACGCGATGGGTTGGAGACTCAAGCTTGAAGAAGATGAGAATAATCTGCACGGATATGAAGAGTTTGATTAATAAGAGGGCAATGTGATACAGTTTCATCCTATTCAAAGGACATATTTCGCGTGAGGCTACCTTAGCATAAGACAGGTATTATAAAATTTATCGAAGGCCCTTACATGAGCCTGTGTAACACAATGAGCAGATTCTGGTGGTGCCCTTCCTGTAATAACGGGTCAGACAAGAACCACAGGAAATGCATGGCACGAGACTTTGCCTACAATGGAACGGAGTGGGAGGCCGCCTGTCTTCGAGCAGGTGCTCAGCGTGCCAAGAAACATCTGATCGAGTTTTCTGAACTGTCACCCTTCTGGATTAAAAAGACGAACGCGTACGCGGTGCTGCCGCCAGGCAGCTACTTTATCGGCGACGTCCACACTTCCTTACCGTCTGGCCTTCTTCCAAAACTAAGAGAGGGTGCCTACTCCAGCGGAGATCAGATCTATGTGGCAGGGAAGGCACTCCACAGTCGGGCCATCCCGGGGTCGAACGGATTTCGCTACGACATCCGTTCAGGCTATATCGGGATCATGACTGTAAATCTCTGCAGCAATATGGGCAGTGGATCCTACCACACCTTTATGCATCCAGTGGAGGTCACACTCGATGACAGTATACTCGTAGTGAAGTCTGATACCTTCACTCTCAAGATTGACACCCGTATTGACGAGACACTGGGTTAACATGATGGGTGATAAAATTTAAAACGGTGCCACCCTTGGTGAGTGTCACTCTTTTTACCATGGGGAGCTCCCAGACGCGTCCCATCAAGGTCGAGGTCGATCCCTCGTCAATCGTTGACTACTCCGTTCAGTTTGTTGTACGAACGTCGAACAGCGACGCCTTCCAATACATTCGGAACTCAGCGATCTTGACCGAATGCATCGAGGGAGTGATGAACTTTGCGAACAGTCTCGAGAAGGATACCCCGTACTTTGACCATGTGCCTGTCTACAATCTGAAATATCGGATTGAGGCGCGCGATGCCGATATCTATCGAGTGACGATCACATGGAGTTCGGAGTCCTGTAAGGAAGAGTATATGAGGGCGACCCTCAAGTGGTTCATCGAGAAGGAGATTCGCAGGTGTATCAAGGTCCTCTATGGCGTGAAGCCCTTGATCACTGTGAAAAATCTCAAGATTCTTGGGCCCACTCTTCGTCCTCTAGTTGCCGTGGGACACGAGGCCGTGATCCGAAGGAATCTGGCGAACATGTGAGAGCCAGGCGTCCACCTGATCCTCTAGCTCTGTCTGAAAGGTCTCTACTATCCTGTATCCACCGGCATTCAATGAGAAGGAGACGCCGTGGCTTCTTTCACCGACCTCAGTTTCACGCTTGAACCAGAGACATAGTATGGAAACCGTATCGGGGTGTCTGGCTGGAAAGGGATATAGGTTGACGTCTCTGATCTCGCAGTAGTAGGCCTTCGGAACAAAGGCTGGGACGTCCTTTTTTTTGGACACGTAGTCTTTGTTGGTGAGCATGCTGCCTGGAGTGGGGTGGTGGCCTACAAATTTTTACGGGGCAGTAAACTATGCTCTGCTATGCTTTGCCTGTACTGTAGGCTTGTGCTAGCCGCTTGTACCCCTGTGCTCTGCTATACGCCCTTGCAGCCCTATGCTCTGCCGCTTGTACCCCTTGTAGCCCTATGCTCTGCTATGCCCCCTTGCAGCCCTATGCTCTGCTTTGCCCCCTTGCAGCCCTTTGCTCTGCTCTGCTATGCCCCATGTAGCCCTATGCTCTGCTCTGCCCCCTTGCAGCCTTATGCTCTGCTCTGCCTCCTTGCAGCCCTATGCTATGCTCTGCCCCATGTAGCCCTATGCTCTGCTCTGCCTCCTTGCAGCCCTATGCTATGCTCTGCCCCATGTAGCCCTATGCTCTGCTCTGCTCTTATACAGGTACGCTATGCTCTGTTTTACAGATGGCCCCATCTGCAGAGGGGGAACTGATTCAATCCCAAAATAAAATTGACAGACGGGTCCCCCCACCTCCCTAGCACCCCTCAAGCCTACACACAACCAACGACACACGACCTAAGCCTACAAGATGTCTGCCAACCAGATCTCCGAGCTCAAGACGACCATCGCCGCCCTCGAGAACCGCATCGCGGCCCTCGAGGCCACGCCCAAGACGACCAAGACCAAGGCCAAGAAGGAGAAGAAGGAGGGCGAGCCGCGCGCGGCCTCCGCGGGCGTGCAGGCCTGGAAGGAGACGGTTGAGCAGACCGTCGCCGACATGCGCGCCAACGGCTGGGAGTCCTGGACGGACGTCTCGGGCAACGTCTTCGCGGGCTCGAAGCCGGCCACGATCGAGGGCCGCGAGACGCACGTCTTCACGGACTCGGGCAAGGAGCCGGCCTACCCCATCGGCCTCAAGCGCGCGTCCTACCTCAAGACGAAGGACAGCCCCGACGAGCTCGCCAAGACGAAGGCGCGCGCCGACAAGCGCGCCGCGGCGGTCGCGGCCAAGAAGGGCTCGGTCGGCAAGGGCGAGACGGCCGAGCCCGTCGCCGACGAGGTCGAGAAGCCCAAGCGCGTGCTCTCCGACGAGCAGAAGGCCAAGATGAAGGCCGGGCGCGAGGCGAAGGCGGCGGAGAAGAAGGCGGCCAAGCCCGAGGCCGCGCCCAAGCCCGAGGTCGCGGCGCCCAAGGTCGAGGTCGCGGCGCCCAAGCCCGAGGCCGCCAAGCCCAAGGCCGCCATCAAGAAGGCGAAGGTCTACGACCTGAACTTCAACGGCTGGACCTTCAACGGCGAGGACTACATCACCAACGAGCGCGGCGACGTCCTCACGATGGAGGGCGACTGGGTCGGGCGCTTCAACGGCAAGGTGATCGACGAGTCCGTGGAGCGCCCCACGGACATCGACGAGTTCCTCTCGCTGGAGTAAGGGTGATGGGCGCAGACCTCGAGCGCGGTGCTCTATTTTTAATGCTCGTTGGGGTGTTCTGTGCACCATCTTGAGAGGACTTGGCACAAGACATCACCCTAAAATTGAACCTCCTCCCCACCTGATCCAAGGCACACCCATGAGCAACCAGATCTCGATCAACATCGACCGCACCCACAAGATGCAGCTCTACCCCGGAAAGACCGAGAGCGTCTACAAGGTTGTCGCCTCCCTCTTCCAGACCAGCCTCAACGACAGCTACTTCGAGAAGTGGCGCGCGGCACAAGAGGAGATCGTGCAGCTTCGGCGCGAGATCTACGCTCTGAAGCGCAGCTCGATGCAGGTGCGCTTCACGGAGCGGCCGACTCTTGATCCCACGCCCTCCGCCCACGCGATCAACGCGGGGCCTCTTGACTCGCCCGTCTAAGGTCTTACGCCAAGAGAAGCCTCCATTTTTTCGCAAAGTTGACGGCCCGCAGCGCGATCGCCGCTGTCACCCCCACTATGCAGTCTCCGTTCAGCCAGACGTCCTCCACCCTTCTTGCGGCCCGCAACTTCACCGTCTATCTGTATAAGGTGACCCCAGAGACCATGCGCCACGCCGATCTCGATCCCGCGCTCGACGAGTACGCAATCTACTTCAAGACAGAGCGCAGCATCTGTAGCATCTACTCAAAGGACGCGGGCAACTTCTACACGGCCTACCTCTATCTCTCGCGGCTCTATGGACGCTCTTCCGACGACGATCTCGGCGACGCCGTCATCTGGGAGTAACCTTGTAAAGAGGCTCCCCCATTTTTACCCACGTAAAATTGACAGACCACCCCCCGTGTCATCCAGCACCTCCCAAGCAACCCAAGCACCGACACAAGCCTCCAAGATGCCCAAGAACATGAACATCAAGAAGGCCGCCTCCGCGCTCCACCAGAACCACAAGCAGATCAAGGCCGCCTTCGACGGCGCCGAGGTCACCTTCGCGGCAGTCGAGAAGAGTCTCGGTCGCGCGCAGTTCCTCCTCAAGCTCACGGGCCACAAGACCGGCACGGGCGCGCCCCGCGGCCTCTTCACGAGCGGCACGATGCGCATCTCCGTCGGCCAGATCGTCATCGTCGAGGGCTCCGAGAAGCTCGGCTACGAGATCGTCGCGCGCATCGAGCAGATGTCGGACGCGCAGAAGCTCGTGAAGTTGGGCATCATGCCCGCCGACATCCTCGCGCAGGCCGCCACCTGCGGCTCGATCAGCGGCATTCAGGAGGAGGAGGACGACCTCTTCGAGCGCCCCGAGGAGGAGAGCGGCGAGGCCGAGGTCTCGATGAAGGGCGGCGTCAAGGGTGCGCGGCGCCAGCAGGAGTCGATGGCGGCCGCCGCGGCACTCGCCGGCCGCCTCGGCAAGATGGCCCAGGAGGACGAGATCGACATCGACGCCATCTAAGGTCTTGTGCCAAGCCCCTATTTTTTTGTAAAAAATTGAGGCACGGCCCCTACCCTTAGAGTTGTAACCCAATGAAGACTGCCATTGCAAGCCTCAGAGAAACCCTAGAGGTTATCGAGCTGGCCGAGACTCTCACTACTCAGAGACTCAAGAAGTCTCTGTGCGATGCAGCTGCAGAGATGCTCATTGCAGTGGCTTCTGAGATTCGCACACAGGATCTCGTAGAGGCTCCTATCAACGATACCGCAGAAGCACGTGGTCCATCTCTCTACAACCAGTTCATCAGTGAGATGTCTGCTGCAACCAAGAAGGCTCTTCCGAAAAAGTCCCCAAAGGAGAGGTTTCACATTCTCGCAACCCTATGGACTCGCCACAAGGCTCTTGGTGACCTACAGGATATTAAGGCGGCAGCACACGGCGATTTGAAGGCCCTTTCACCCTCGTCTAGCACTCCTGTCTATTCAATAAATATGAGTGTATAAAATTGTCTATTTCTCTCCCCTATTTTTTACCACCATGCAAGAACCACTCTGCCGCTTTTGCCTCGAGCCTCCTACAGATGTATCGAATCCACTGATCAGCCCCTGTCCATGCAAGGGCACAGTAGAGTTCGTCCACAGAGCCTGCCTGTATCGCTGGATGTTCACTGACACGGACGAGGGTAACCTCGTGTGTTCTATCTGCAAGACTCCCTTCTTAGAGGAACATCTCCCCTCTCTCGAGGTGATTCCTCCCAAGAATCGCCTATACTTCTTCCTAGATAACTCCACCGCCTTTCTCTTAGTCGCACACTACATTATCTGTTTCATACTAAGTAAGACTCTTCGCGTGGAGGACTTCTTCTACCACTTCACGGTGACCTCGCAGATTAGCGTAAATATCCTGTACATGACGCTGTTTCTTACAACGGCTCGTGTAAAGAACCTCTCTGAGTATATCCGCATTTCATCAGCCGGATATCTGTGGCTGATTACCTATCATCTCCTGAGCCTCTATGCACTCACCCGCGGCTTCTTTATCCTATCCATTCCTATTGGAGCGACTCTGAACGTATACTGGCGGACACACATCAAGTCCCTTAAATATGTAAACGTTCGCCTACTTGAGCGCATTCGAAGGGGCTAAAATTGGCCCGCCAAGGCCCTACAGGTATCGTACACACCAGCATGCGCCAATCGCCCTTTCCAAACGCCTTTCAATGTTATAAACCGCGTCATCATCGTATCTATGGTTCCATCTGTGTATCACCTGAAAACACTCTCCTTTTAGTGAAGGGTCGTCGATCAGGAAAGTGGTCCTTCCCAAAGGGTCATCTCGAATCAGAAGAGAGTAGTCTGGAGTGTGCCTTACGTGAGCTCTACGAAGAGACTGGTATCCAGTTGAACGAGAAACCCTCGAGGTCCTATAAGTTATCCGTTGGTCAATACTTCATCTTTGAGATGGAGGAGACCGAACTGTCAGTCAGGGATCATAATGAAATCGAAGAGGCCGCGTGGATTCCCTTTGACAGGCTTCCACAGATGAACTGTAACGTCGACGTCAATAACTTCTTGATAAGGTTGTCTGAGCGCGCGGCTTAAAATTGATAATAGGCCCTCCCCCCTAGTTTTTTACCCCTATCGCAATGTCCATCCTACCCCTTTGGTCGGACTTCATCTACAAGCTGCACCAGATCACGGGCATTGTCTGGATGCTCAATCGGGAAACGAGCACGACGTGCAAGGGAGGCCTGCTTTGCGATGAGATGGGGCTTGGAAAGACCATCCAGGTCATGGGCCTCCTCAAGAATGGCTACAACGCGAACCGCGGCTCCCTCCTTGTCGCGCCCACCGCTGTCATTCAGCAGTGGGCCACTCTTGCCAAGAAGAGTGGGATCGATGTGGCGCAGCCGTCGCCGGGCGGAAAGACGTGGTCTCGCCTTACGAGCAAGGGTCACACGGGGCTGTACATCATCGGCTATGAGATGGCCACGCGCCACCCGAAGCTGCTGACGGCCTTTGCGTGGGATCGGATTATCTGGGACGAGGCGCACCGCCTTGCGTCCGGTAACCGCTCCACAGAGATGGCACTCTCTCTTAAGGCAGAGGCCAAGTGGCTTCTCACGGGCACCCCCATTGTGAACAAGATGAAGGACATTCAGGTGCTTCTCTCTGTGATCGGTATCAAGGTGCCCGCGAGCCTCAAAGTCATGAGCCCCATCCTGAAGGAGCACATGCTGGCTCGCACCATGGACCAGATTCGCGACTCCATGCCCGATGCTCCGCCCAAGCCCGTCTATCACACGAAAACGCTCGACTTCTCTACGGAGGACGAGGCCGAGTTCTACAGGTGTATGACGGGCGCCATCCAGAAGCGGTGGCGCGCGATTGAGGCCGACGGAAATACGATGGAGAAGTTGAAGCTCTTCATGCGCCTACGGCAACTCAGCCTTCATCCGCAGGTCTACATCGCGGGCCGTAAGAAGGCTCTAGGGGCTCTCTACAAGCGCGAGGATTGGATCAACAGCTCTACCAAGTTCGAGGAGATCAAGAGCATCGTTGGCGAGGGCGGTCGCTGGATCATCTTCTGCCACTTCCACACCGAGATGGACATGCTGAAGGAGCTTCTTACGCCCGTGGTCGAGAAGATTCAGATCTACAGTGGGGCTCTGAACTCGGCTGAAAAGGAGGCCGTACTCGCGGCCACGCACAGCGGTGTGAAGTCCGAGGTTCTTCTGGTGCAGCTTCAGTCCGGCGGTGTCGGTGTGAACCTGCAGCATTTCAACAAGATTCTCTTTACGGGGCCGTGGTGGACGAAGGCCCTCATGGACCAGGCAATCGGTCGCGCAGTCCGCATCGGTCAGCGCGAGGTCGTGCAGGTCTACAGCATTGTGCTGAAGGAGGAGAACTCTCTGAATATTGACACATACATCACAGGGAAGGCACGTGAGAAGGGCTCGCTTTGTGGAAAGGTTTTGGCGGCGGCGACAAATAGCGTCTAACTAGTAGAATGGACCCCCCTGACAGATTTTCACAGTTTTTTACTATTGCCTTTCTCGCAATAGGCCTGGGTGCTCTTATAGCCTATACAACTAAGGCATCCTGTGCAGATGGATTCTCAACACGCGAGGGCTTTGCGGGGCCCGTGGCCGGAGCCGGCTCTCCTGACTGCCTCTATAGCTTGGATGATGCTGCCAAGCTCTATGCCCTCTTACACTCAAAGTCAATCAAGACCGAGGAGGGTCCAGATGATCTTCGGGAACTCGATTTGATCCTTGGAAAGCTGGCCTGTTTCAAGCGCGATTTGATGGGGAATGGCGTTGTGAACGCCACGCGGAGACAGCCCTTTTCCACGTCTCATGATCTAGAGCCCGTCGCGGAAACAACCGCCCGGTGTTTTGCAAAGACGATTCCTCAGCGTGATCTACAGCTCGGCTTTGATAAGTGGGGGACGCGCGGCACCTTCCTTATCAAGCGTATTTGCACGGCGGCCGCGCTTTCAGATGCTGAGGAAAAGGAGGCCCTTCGTCTTTTTGGATCGGCAATATTCGATGTCAATGATGTTGCACTTGGGGCCTGCTGTAATACGGCGAACCCTACTATTTCTGCTGCCGGAGTGGGGAGGATACCGGGTGGCTTCGAGCCTCCTGCCCTCGTTAGCCTGAAGGAGTATAAGGGATACTATTAACGTGTTTGCCACCGTAAAATTGATTCTGATGACCCTATATGAATAGGTACACCAGACACAATAGATTCTCTCATCGACGCAATGAGCAAGCTCTCGATCAAGGACACATCAGACCCAATGGATTCTCTTGTCAACGCAATGAGCAAACTCGCAATAAAGAATCCCCAGATCATCGAGGTTAAGATGCAGGACACGGGAGAAGTCGTGCAGATCACCATTCCACGAAAGCGCTTCTATAAGCGCACGGTCATTGGCTTCAAAGAGGTAGACGAGGTCGAGCAGGGCGTTCGGGACTGGTATGCGGCTCTTGGCCTACCCGTTCCCGAAGCCGACCGAATCTTCATGCGCGAGATGAAGCTCGCCGAAGCCGCTCAGGAGAAGGCTGCTGAGGAGAAGGCCAAGACCGATGCCGAGACCCCGCAGGTTCCCGAAGAGATGCCTCCGCACGGAACGCCGGAGTTCTGGGCATGGTGCCGGCGGCGCACCGCCGCCAAGAATGCTGAGCGCGCGGCGGCGGGTTTGCCGCCCCTTCCGACGGCTGCAGAAAAGAAGAAGGAGGCCGAGAAGAAGGCGGCTGAGAAGGCCGCTAAGCTTAGCGCTAAGCTTAGCGCTAAGCTTAGTGCAAAGACCTAGGGATTCTTACAATTTTTTATGGGCCATCGCCATCGCCACCGCCACCGGCACCGCCACTGAGATCTGTGCCAGTTATATCATTGAACTCCTCTAGAGTTAAAACGTTTGACCCCGTCTTAGCGGCGATCGAAAAGGTGTTTACCGGGCCACCCTGGCCCACCGTACCTCCTTGAATGACCATAAAGGGTTTACCATTTGTCTGAACCTCTGTTCTCTGAGCAAGAACATTCGAAAAAACCACACGCGTCTGTCTATTCTTCGTACGTAAGGATGAATCGAAGTTTCCGTCAGTTCCCCAGCGTTGTTGAGTTGACATCTACCATAAGATATCAAAATTAAGCGTATCACGGTAAGTGTTGTAGGCCATGTTAAACGCCTCTTAGAGAGGCATTTAACTTGGCACAACACGGTAACTTGGCACAATAAGGTAACATGGGACTTTAGACCGGAGTCCTCATTCAAGGCAGCAAAAGCGAGACGAAGATCATTAGACCAACGAGCTGCCAGAAGGACTTGGCCGGCTTCGCGAAGCTAAAGAGATCAACAATGACGTTGTTCCAAAGTAGCTTGCCTACAAAGCCGAGAATCACAAAGGAAAGCACAAAGGCAAGAAGAGTGGCAGCTAAATCGACATAGGCGTTACGCCGGGCATCTGCAGATCCAGTAACAAAACCCTCTACGGCGGCATGACAGGCGGCTCCAAGCATTCTAACGTGTAATCTCATAAAATATTTCACGATCCTCTTGCAGCCGAGACAACCGAGTCATACTCGGCCCGAGTCAGATTGACTGCACCAGTCTCAATGGCAAGAGTAAAACTATTCTCTGAACTCGTTGGACCCGAGACCGCCGTGACCGCGAGGCGCTGGCCCGAGTTAACCGCAGTATTCTGAGCAAGATTATTGGCATAGACGGCCCGAGAACCCTTCTTCATAGTAAGAGTGGATGAGTCGAAGTTTCGCGTTTGTGACATTCTACTACACATCACTCTTTTTCGTAGAGAAGACTTTCCCGGACGGTGGCCTCGCGATTCTCCGTAATATACTTAATTGCTGCCGCAGCAGCCTCCTCCGACTTCAAATGCTTGGCTAAGAGGGCAGTGAGCACCTTCGGATTCAGGGTTGCCTTGCTCGACTGCTTCCTGTAAAGAAGACGACCACCGGATCCCTTGAGATCAAGCGCCCCGATAGTGTACTTCTTCATAATACGCAGAATCATCTCCTCGAGCGCCTTCATGCGTTTCCGCTTCTCCCGGAGTTGGGCCCCTAGCTCGGAGACCTCGCCCTCCAGAGCCCGCCACGTCACAATAATCTGGCGCAGATTCTGAAGCTCCTGTTGCTCCGTGATGGCCTCTGCTGACTCGAGCGTATGCTCCTTGGATGCTTCGATTGTACTCATTCTCTAGAGGTATATGTGGAAACTGGTTTAAGCGCGTTTGTATAAGCCTTTGTATGGAACAGAGAGTACAGCGTTTTCAAGAGTTACATAATAATAAGTGGTTTCACGTGATGAACTATATCCTTGATATTATTAAAATGGAGGATATCAAGGAAAAATACAAACTTATGAAGTATGGCTCTTGTTTTTACTTTTGATAAAATTGCCCTTTAACAGGTTGATTCTCTCCGCACACAATGGATCGCGTCGAGCTAGGACAAAAGATGCTATCGATGATGTGGAGAAATCTGGTAGAGAAGGTTGTTCTGAAGTCAATAGAGATCTATGGACTAGATGAGGCTCAGGGAGAGGCCTTGAAGCGGGCCTTTCTCTTTACGGTAGGAAATGTTGTGCCTGGATAATATTCTTTAGATATAGTATAATGGCGACTCCTTTAGAGAGACTCCAGCAACAAATGAGAGGCGCTAACCCATATGGAATGACAGAAACCGATCTCTTAGAAGAGTCACAAAAAACCTCTGCAAACTTTTCTAGTGCCTTAAAGAAACACGGTGTATTATCGCCTCAGGCTAAACAAGCTAGAGCAGCCATGGAAGCTGCTCAGATGCGTTTAAGTTCATTTTATTCTGAAAAGCAAGCTCATGGCAGTCCTATGAATAGTCGACGCCAAAATCTAGGCCAAAATCGATACACTCGGCATAATAATAGCCACAATCAATATACCGATCTTACAGTGAAACAGTTAAAAGAAAAGCTTATCGAACTTGGCGGATCCCCTGAGGGAATGGTAGAGAGGGCTGAACTTCTCTCTGCAGTGCGTGCTGCCGCACGGGCGGCAGCATCGCGACACGCGGCACCACGTCGTGCCCCACCGCCTCCTCCTAATGCTACAAGGCGCAATAATCCTGCGAATGTAGCTGAAGAACTACGCAAGTCTCGTGCCAGGGCAAAGGCCGCTGCAAATGCTGAACGTGCTAGAGCCGCTGCAAATGCCGAACGTGCTAGAGCCGCTGAGAGAAATGTAAATCGTGATACGCCTGAAAAGTTTAAAACAGATGGTAAGTTAGTTGATTTTTATAAGACTCTTGGTATTACACATACTGCAGATAATAAGGCGATTAAGAAAGCATATAGGGATATGGCATTGAGGGGTGAATATCGCCATCCAAATAAGGGCGGTGATCAAGAGAAGTTTAAGTTGCTCCAAAGAGCTTACGATGTTCTAGGTGATGAAGGTGAGAAAAGAGAGTATAATACATACTATGGCCGAAGGCATCGGTAAAGAGCTTACCATCGCGTGCCAAATTTAACCGAAATAGATCCGCACACGCTCGCGAATCGATGTTCTGCACATGGGGCAGGCATTTCCCTGGCGCCGAACACAGTTCTGGCAAAAGGTGTGGCCGCAGGGTGTAAGCGTATAGGACACGGTATCCGTCAAACAAATCGTACAAAGTGGCTCAGATTCCACTGCAGAGGATCTCATCATCTGCACGGTGTCACGCAGAGTAATAAAGCGCTTATAGGCAGAGATCAGAGCCCCGTATTCAACGGAAATCTGATTGTCTTCAAAGACTGTTTTCAAATAAGCCTCTACAGAGTCGACAAGCTGTGTGTGGGCACTATTCATATCGATTTCAAATAGGATGGATAGGCGGCCCTGGATTCGATCGAGCTTGTCGAGCTTCCCTTTCAAATGGTCCTGTTGCAAAAGAATATCCTCTCCCGCCTGACGATACTGCTCATATATGTACTGAGTCGCCATAGCATGAGCCTTGAGACCGGTCTCTTCACCGCGAGCCTTATCTACTAAGTCATTCATTGCAGGAACATGATCTGCGCCGCTAGAATCAAGGATAAACTCCTTGACGCTCGGATGCCCGGAATGAACCTGTGGATTTCCGAAACGCCGAAGAAGAATCTCTGCAGGACCCATCACCGGATGCGATGGGATGGCCACCTTTAAAAAATCAACGAGATCCGTATTCTTTTTTGCAATGAATTCACGAAACCGCTTCTTCCATCCTCCAGGCAAGGCAAGAGCTGTGATCGTCTTTGTGCGGATCTCATCCATATGCTTTGTAACAATCGCGTTCATTGCACCACTGTATGGAGTTGAAGACCCATTTCCTCCAATATCGAAGGCTGCCGAACTCGGAGAGGTATCATAGGCGTCCTCAAAATCGGCGGGTGAAAAGGGTCCTATATCTGAATGCGCGGCCATCTAGAGTGTAGAGTTGTATCTACAGATCTTATATTGCCGCATTAAAATTGTTGCGGAATCGCCTGTAGAATAGGTAAGCATGTATTCTCGACTCTATCTGCAGAACATTCCGAAGCAGATTGATGTTCTCGTGTCACTCTTTATAAGGGAGCTCAAGGCCAAGGCCGCTCTAGGGGAAACATCCTATCTCTGCGAGTCAACGCTCTATGAACAGTTCGATCTATCAACGGAGATTCTTATTCCTGCATTCAAGTGTCGATTTCCTGATTGTAAAATCGTGTATCAAGAGACCTGGAGCGTCACAGAGTCTCGCGATAAGCTTTATAAGATTGGGGTTCTTATTGATTGGAGTTAAATATCATCAATATTGAAATCTTCCTCATCCTTTTGTGCAGATACAACCTCATTTTTAGCCTCGGGTTCAGCCTCGTGATCGAATTCAAAGGCATCCTCGTCTGCATCCTGCGGCATTGGAAGCTCATCCATCCCCACGTTCTCCAGAGTCATATTTTTCATGACCTCCAGTTTCAGAAAGACATTCGGATTAATCCCCTCCTCCTTCTTAAGACTCGAGTGCTGCTCCGCAGGATACTTGGCAATAATGTCGCCGCGATCAGTCTCTTCACCAAAGTCGCGAAGAGATAGGAGGACCACATCCCCCGTTGCAACAAAGACGCGCCCCTTCATCTTACCGCAAATATGGCAGATTCGGAGAACCTTATCATTACAATAGGTGAGCATGTTGCGATTTCCGAGAACACGAACCACGCGACCGATCATCTGACCCCTGCCGCGCTCAATCATCACGGGTCCCTCGTCGGCATTCTTTCCCTTCTTATAGTTCTTGCCACCCTTTGCATTTGGCATCCTTAATAGGGTTGGAAGAAAACCTTTAGACTTGATAGAATGAAGAGGGGCAGTCTTGTATGGGTATTTCTTCTTGTAGCTGTATTGGTGGCCGTGTATTTTATCTATCAGTATGCCGTGGCCTCCCCCTATCATATTCCATCGGAAGAGGCAAAAAGACGGCTTCAAGCCAAAGAGGTTGATCTTCTCTTGGATGTTCGTACGGATCTAGAGAGAAAGACCCTGGGATCTTATCCTGGCTCGGTCCACATCCCAAGCTCTGATTTAAGGAAAAGAATGCCTCGAGATTACCCTAAGAAGGATATGCGCATTCTGGCCTACTGTAATACGGGTCACAGAGCTAGAGCGGCGACCGATATTCTTCATGGAATGGGTTACACGAATGCCGTCTACATCGCTACGACGTATAAGTCTCTTTTATAAGGATCTCATACCACGGCCTATAAGTCTTTTTTATAAGGATCTCATGCCACGGCCAAACCATGGAAACTGCCAGGGCATTATCTTCCCAGGATCATCCCCAGTCATATTCGTAATATCCTTACGCACAATCAGCGGATATATGCTATTATAGTAAAAAACATCCTCTGCCGTCGGAACATGCGAAGTCTTAAGCTGCACCATGGTACCAGGCGAGGTCCCGAAACCCTCTCTTGTACAGAAGTTGTAGGCAATGATCACGAGGGCTAGTACGATTAGAGGGTAAAAATGACTGGTCTTGCGCATCTATTTAGGTCAATCTTAAACCGCAGCCTTCCGCTTCAAGGGAAACCTTCTAGGTGGCTGCGAATATGCCGGTACGATCTCCTTCGGATCCACAAAGACAACCTCACGCTCAAGTTCCTCTAAGCGCCCCTTATTAATCCGCATCTCTTCCGCTAGATTCTGGGCCTGGCAAATCTTTGGACGCAGATCCATAGAGATCAATGCAGCTCGTAGTCCTTCCGATGTCTCCGGGATGACCATAGGAGGTAGACGCGCCTCCGGTAGCGGTATCCCCTTCAGGGGTGTCCGGCTGGTGATCCCATACTCTTCAAGAGCGGATGGAGGAATCAGTTGTTCCACGAACATCGGCTGGCGATAGAGGTGAGTCATAGTATCCGGACAGTTCGAAGGGCTGTGTCCATAAGTGGCACAGACACCGCAGTAGTAGCCCTTTTTCAAGGGGCAGAAGGCGGCTTCATGGACCTTCACGAGACCCTTGAGAGTCGACGAACAAAGTGTGCATGATTTCTTTGTGTTAATCTCTGCCATAGGGTAGAATACTCCATGAGCGCGGACGACGTCAATTTTTTCTTCACAATGCGATCGCAAATCAAACTATTTCACTGGCAAACAGTGTCCTTTGCCAAGCACAAGGCCACGGACGAAGTTATCAAGGCTCTCGACGAGAGTACCGATAAATACGTCGAGGTCTATATGGGTAGATACGGACGGCCAAGAGTGACTGCCAGAAACTCTGGAACGCGCATTCAGAATCTCAATGAGAAGTCAATCGTGAAGTTCATCAAGGCCTGCATTTCATTCTTGGAGACGAATCTTGTAAAAAGATTGAAGCCCACCGATACCGATCTCGTAAACATTCGTGATGAGATGCTCGCTGAGCTGAACCAGCTGATGTATCTTTTTACGCTGCACTAAGGTATTGTTCTGACTCATCAAACTATAGGGATACAACGGCCAAAGGAACTCCTATATTAAACCCATTCTTCGCAGCATCACCCGCATTCATCTCGATCGCATACAGGGCCTTATAGGTCGATGTATAGGATGGACAGGGATTCGTAGAACAGGGTTGGGCTCCATAGGTGATAGAGACTACAGAGAGATGCTCATCGAGCCAGACAATGTCCAAGGGGAATCGCATATTGGGCATCCACATAGACTGTATGGCCAGCTCAGGAAAGACGAAGAAGAGACCGGTTCCTAGAGGCATGGAAGGGCGGCCCGAGAGTCCCTGCTTCGTCGCAGCCGGACTCACAACCGTTTCCACCTGGATCACAGGGCCGCGGCCGACGCGCAACATATAGATATCACCGTCCTTGGCCGGCATTTCCTTAGTTATACTATAGAAATGCCGCTTCCTGATATGACCTCGGGAACTCGCACGCTCCATCGGCGATCGCGTGTTCTGGCGAGATTTAAGTCTGAGAATGCGTCAGTACCGGAACAGGGTCCGAACCAGGGCACGGATCAATCTACACGCGTTGAACGCCGCCTCGGATCCTTGCAGTTCGTGAACCGCGTTCCGGGCATCGGCGTTGTTCAGGAATCTTCTGTTTTCCCTTTGGCGCCTACAGGTGTGACCAATTTAGACTATACCTTTTTAGATGTTGTCAATAATGCTCAGCGTATTAGGCTAACATGGACAGCTGATCCGACTGCAAGGAGTTATGAAGTTATTGTACAGTTTCAGGGCGCTCAAGCGACTGAGATACAGAATAACAGTGTGATAATAAGTTTACCCAACTGGACCAGCAATGACCCTGATGTTATGACTGGCATAAGATCCGTTAACTCAGCTGGATCTTTTACAGTCTATTTATCCGTTGGATGTTTTCTTGCTGGCTCACCTGTGAGCCTCGCTGATGGATCCGTAAAGCCGATTGAGGAGGTCGCCATAGGCGATCTTGTTGTCGGTGCCTTCGGTGAAATAAATACGGTTATAGCCTTGCAGCACACCTATGTAGGCAGCTCCACCATGTACAAGATTAACGGAGAACACGACACGACCGATCACCACCCGCACGTGTCTCCTGATAAACAGTTCTATACACCCGAGCCAGCCATTATTGACGATGTCTATGGCAAGAGCCACGCGGTTATTGGGCCCGATGGTCCTACTACAATGAAGCTCCATGGTCTTGTCAAGGGGCGTGTTCAGACCCTCAAGCTTGGCCAGCCCTTGAAGACAATCGAGGGCAGCCGCGTAGTAAATACTCTAGAGGCATACAACTTGCCGCCCGAGACACCGCTCTACAATCTGGTAATCGGCGGCAGCCACACCTACCACGTGAACGGCTATGCCGTTACGGGCTGGCCCAGAGAGGATGACTTCGACTACGATGCCTGGGCTTTACCAAAATCTAACGCCTGATCAATGGTCTGTTTTGACGTAAGTGGCTTCACCGGCCTCTCCTTCGGAGCAGCTCTTAAATATAGAGGTGATTGGAACACCTTTGAGCGGATTCAGGAGTATAATTCGAATGTGAGCACAGCGAGAGCTGCAGGTACACAGGGTCTCACCTACTATACCTATGCCAGTGCCGGTGAACAAATGTCCTTTATTAACGGACAGTTTCTACATTTGAAACGGTATCCAACTTCAAACTGGGACGCCGTGCAAAAAAACTGAGTTCAGCATAGAATGGCCGACACAACCTCAGTAAATCCGTGCCCCTGTGATATCAGTCGTAATCCTGTCTTTATCCTAGGGACTGTCCAAGAGCAAAATGCGGCGAATACGGTCTACCAATACAAGACCGCCTACGACCTCGATCTTTCGGGCTCGAACAAGGTCTACAAATTTAAGACGGATCGGGAGCGGATGCAGTATAAGATTGGCCTATATGGCCTGTATTCACAGGGGAGGGTGCCGCGCTAAGACGTCTTGCAGCCTCATTCAAATGTATAAGAAGATCTCCAACATAGGCGATCACGTTGGGTGCTAGAAGCACTGAACGCGAACCCTTGGGAGCGACCTCCAAAATCTGCTCGGGAGTGAGTGCGCAGGGCATGCCCTGTAAGTCGCCACTTCACATTCTCAATTTTTTCACACACGTCACCGCGCCCGGGCCTTTATTGTATCACGATACTCTGCCAGCCGCGCCTCATAGACCTCTTGCCAATCGGCATCAAGACCCAACTCCGTCCCCATACGAAGAACAGTTTCCGGAGTGGGATTTGGCTCATAGGCGTAGAGGATACCAGACTCCTTCCAAAAGGGAACGCCATTCACGAGAACACGCTGATAGGGCATTTTAAATACCCTGTAGTCGCACATAAAGGATTAATTTTGCCTACTTGGCACAACACGCTATGCCCTACGCGAAGCCCCACGATTTCTTGATTGGCTTCTGCGACCACGAGACATACTTCTAGGCCTGCGATCCTCCTCTCTGCGCCGCATTCTACGATGGCGAGACTCCAAGCGTTCTACAAAGTAGTTATCCCGTCTATTTCTTGAACGCCGATTTCGTGGATTATGTGGCGGAATATAAAATCCGTAGTCGTCCTCAATGCGTCTTATTCTATCCCAATAGGCAAGATGGGCCGGATCTCGGCATTCTTCAGCCTTCGAGGGCTCGAAGGGTAGACCGTAGATATCTCTCATATCACTTTGATACCGCTTGTTCAAGAAAAGCTTACACGCGTCATCATAGGGGCCTCCGTAATCACCCTCTGGATCATATGCTACAACCCAGCCGCGTCTCGCTCCCTCTCCCGCGTAAATCATTCTCCGACCATCTATCATACGCTCGTCACCGACCTTGGGAGGCTTGTATACCGCCCTAGGTGCCGCATGTCTGGGCGCCACATGTTTCTTTGCGCTATCTTCATTCGCAAGATTTGCCCAACTCGGCGAGGGTAGCATCTAGTTAGAAAAGGTATTTTACGCGGCTCGGTAGCATAGAATAGAGACCCTGTGTAATAAGGCTATAGATTGCATATAGGATACTATACCAGATCGCCCATTCAAGTCGAATAAGCATGCTTATCTGTGTGGCAACATCGGAGTTCATAAGAGTTATCTTAAGTTTTTGAAGAAGAGTAGCGGTGGAGTTCACGATGAAATCTGCCACGCACATGAGATTCTTGGGCGCGAGTTCCAGAGAACAGGCGGGCAAGGGAACACTGAGATCAAAGACAAGGGTCTGGGTGGCCTGAATCTCACCATACACAAAGGCTCGATTCAACCAATAGAGATAGTATAGGGCCTTATATGGAGACGTAAGATAGAGGGTCACAATCCCTCCTAGTGTTGTTAAATGGCCTGATGACTGTTTAATATCTGTAATAAGACAGCGCAGACGATAGGCAAACAGGATAAACTGCCAGACAGAGGTAGTGCCCTCCAAAAGCGAAGGTGCCAGTGGATGGAGAAGCATGTAGGCATAGAGACAAAACCACGGATCGAGTAAGAGGCTACCTATTGTGGAATAGTCGCGCCTCGCGACGGCCTTGACGAGCGCCTCGGTTCGTTTCGAGATTCCGAGAATAGAGTCTGTCGTTTTTATCACCGTATTCACGTTAACATTAACCTTCCGTAAGAGGGAGTCCGCGTTCATTTGCGCAAAAAAAGTCTGGTCCTGCTGTTCAACAGCGAGGGCCTGGCTTAGAGCAAGTGCCTTCAAAATATTGAGTTGTTCTGCGATAGATTCCTGCATATTATTTAGGCGTTCTTCTAGACTTCTTATACGCTGCCCTTGCATTACTAGATAAACGTCTATTACGTTTAGCCCGTGTACCTCCAGAAGGAGTTCCAGGATTACTTTCAGCCACGCGTATAGAAAGAGACGCACCCTGTACAGCAGGTTTCATATCAAGAGAACTATAAAACTCGTCAAACGCCCCTTGATTTGATCCATTTGCAGTTCCTATGAGGCCAAGATGCTTATTTGCATGTAACAGCTCCTTCATTGCATCACCCTTCGCCCACGCCTTATGTGGGTTCTCTACAAACTGCATAAAAACATTGAATTCACCCAACATAATCGAAAACCAGATACCGGCAATAGTGATATCACGAATAATCTGACGCAGAGTCTCATCTGGAGAGAGCCAACGACTTGACCATCCTGTAGGTAGCCAGGCTCCTCCACTCTGCGATTTTATCTCTGCTGCTACGGCGACTCCCTCCTTATTTGCATTCCTCAATAGTTCATTTGCTGTATCTTCATCACCGTTTTTTAAAAGACTTTCAAGTTGTTCAATATCACGCTTTGTCTGTTTATCGGCAAAGAGGAGAATCTTATTTCTCAAGGACCCCATACAGGATGAAAGACTTACTGTATTAAGATCTATGCGCTGCTCCTTTGCAATATCCTTAATCACCTGATGCACGCGCCACATACGCTCCACCTCCATCTTGATAAAATACAGATTCGATAAGAGCTCCTTATTTAGACCTCTTTGCCGTAGAACAAAGATTGTGGCAATCATCACACCTAGAAGAGCGGGAGCCAAGGGAGGAATCGTGATAACTCCAACGGCACCGGCTGTAGCAAGACTGGCCGCACTTATACTGGCAGAGGCAGCCCAAACAGATCCCACGCCGGCGGCGGCAACAGTTGTCCCAACACTCGCCTGGGCTCTCTCCGCAGTTGCATCGGTTGAACCCTTTATATACTTCGCCCTTGCGGCTTTGACAGCAGCCAACATCCTTATTCTATAGGGTTAAAAAATAGTGCTTGTAGGCGGCCTAGAACTTGGGAATCTCCTTCCAATCCTCAGGAGCCATCCAGATGCCACGCACCCAGTTCTTCTTCTCGGCCTCTGGACGCTTGTGCATCTTCTTCAGATCCTCCTCCGATGCAGTCTCGCCATCGATCGCGTTCGGATCCATGGCGAGAATACGCTTGCCGACTGGGCTGTCGCGACGTGCCTCCAGAGTACCAGACCACGTGGTCCAGGGAGGCTGCGAGGGCGTGGCGTCAATCTTCTGAGAGCTGAAGATGGTGGGATCCTTCTTATCGACGACGCGCACCATCATATTGCTATAGTCGATGAGCTTGAGCTGCTTGTTGTCAGAGGCGGACTGCTCGATCTTAGGGGCGGGCATGTCTGGGAGGTTTCGGTACCGGGCCAGGTGGGCGGCGCAGGCTTCAATTTTGCCCGCAGCAGCGTTGTAGGCACAACACTTAGCCCAAGCGCGCCACATATGCCTGATCAAAGATATTAGGATCTGGATTATTCTGTCCATATGACGCCCATACTACTGTATATCCTATCGTATCTGGAGGAGAATCACCGGGGTTAGGTATATTAGTCACAAGTTGGGGTGTGAGCTGACGCACATTTCTCCAATGAATCCATGTCTGTAACCCAACCTTTAAAAAGATCTCTTGACCCATATCCTCTAGCATTGTTCCGGTGCCAAGCGTATAGCCCGGATTACTCCCAGGATTTGAAAGGGCAGTTTTGGAAAAAATATCAAAATATATTCCGCGTAGATTTGCATAATCTGGGCAAACCAGATTCGTTCCGTCGAAGGTATACTGGTAATTCGTGGTTGCAAGAGCGGCATTGATATCCGCGATGGGGTACAGCCACACAGTATTAATAATCGTGCGCAGATACTTTATTCTTGACGGAATCTGAGAATATGATCGCTGCGTTGACATCCTACTATTTGGCATTAAAAATAAGGGGCTCTCAGGCCTCTCTAAAACTCCGCCCCCATCGAGAAGGTCATATCCTCGCGCTTCTTACCCACGGATCCCTTGGCATAGGTCGACACCCGCTTCTCGAAGAAGTTGTCCTTGTTCTCCAGCGAAATCCGCTCCATGAAATCGAAGGGATTTGTCGCCGAATAGATCTTCGGATAACCGAGCTGTAGCGAGAGCCGGTCCGCGACGAACTCAATGTACTGTGACATCAGCTTCGCGTTCATGCCGATCAGCTCACAGGGCAGCGCCTTCGTAATGAAGTGCTTCTCGATCTTCACGGCCTCGCGAATCAACTTGTGCGCCTTCGCCTTCGAAAGACGATTTACGATCTTTGAATACAGAAGGCATGCGAAGTCCGTGTGCAGACCCTCATCGCGCGCAATGAATTCATTGGAGACCGTCAGACCGGGCATCACGCCGCGCTGCTTGAGCCAGAAGATGGCACAGAAGGCGCCTGAGAAGAAGATGCCTTCAATCGCCGCGAAGGCGATGAGGCGCGTGCCAAAGTCCGCCTCCTTCGACTCGATCCACTGCATGGCCCAATCGGCCTTCTTCTTCACGCTGGGAATCGTCTGGATCGCATTCAGGAGATCGGCCTTTTCCTTGGAATCCGATATATAGGTGTCAATGAGGAGCGAATAGGTCTCGGAGTGCACCGACTCCAGAAGATTCTGGCAGGCATAGAAGAACTTCGCCTCGGGCCACTGCACCTCGTGGCTGAAGCGCATGGCCAGATTCTCCATAACAATACCGTCGGAGCCGGCAAAGAAGCCGAGGATGTTCTTGATAAAGTGACGCTCATTCTCGGTGAGCTTCTCCCAGTGACCCATATCCTTACTGAGATCGATCTCCTCAGGAGTCCAAAAGACAGCCATGTGCTGCTTGTACTTGGACCAGAGGTCGGGATGCTGAATGGGGAAGACAACGAAGCGGTCATCGCTGGCCGTCAGCATCGGCTCAGGAAGCACGATGGTCACGGAGGCCGAGACATCCTCCGTATCCTTTGCAACAGATTTAAGAGTCTCCGTGACAGAGTTAATATCGAGGGGTGGCATCGCGATAGCCTCTAGAGAGTTACCGGCGCTCGCCTTACGGGACCGAAGCGGCGGTGAGCCGCCAGGAGTCTTGGAACGAGTTTTGGTCTGGGTGGCCTGATTCAAGGAAATAGGATCAGACATCCGGGAAGCGCTGTATTTGGGGGCTAGAAAGATTGGTAAAAAAGGATTTGTGGGTAGTTTGTGACAATTTTACGCAGCGTTTATATGTCATCCAGAGAACCAGTCTGGGGCACGGGAATCGCGGGAAACTTGCAGTCGGCTTCGGCCAGCCTTACTGGATCCTGCACGGTCTTATCGTTATCATTCCAGCGAACGATAATCAGATACCTGAGAGTTGTGGGATCAGTAAGATCCTTATAGCAGGGCTTGAAGACGAGACGCATGTTTTCCCACTTTTCATTTCCATCATAGAGGCCTTTAACGTATTTAAGCACCTCAATAACATTTACAACGACACCTTCTTTCTTAAGAGATGTCTTGAAACACCCATTCGTATCCTTACTACGAGCATCAGGCTTCCTAAACGCGTAACCCATGATCTCGCAGAAGCCGCGCGCGGACTCCTCGTCCCGAAAGAGACGGAAGGTGTTGGCGTCAAGATTATGATTCTTTGGCGGCGGGGCTGGAGGCTGTGCAGCTGCAACAATGGCCGTGGCCCTTGTGTGAGCCTGCAGAGCCGAGTTCGAGCCCACGATCATGTTACGCTGATCCACTGTCTGATTGTGAATCTTCACTGTGCGGGCCGTATCAGGATGCATCCAATAATGGATCTCACCCGGATACTGCGGACACTGGGCCATGATCGCCGCTCCGCGCCCAGCCTTCTGGGCCGCCCGCGCCTTGTCATCAATCTTTCCGAGGATGAGATCCGTCCAAATGAGGCCCTTGACGCCATCCGTTTGTAGGGCCCCATCCTTACCCTCAATCACCTTGGGCTTCGACCCAAGCCGAGGCGCATAGTGAAAGGAGAGCCCACGGTCAATCTTGCGGCGCCCGATAATGACGGCCGGCTTATCGTAGATCCTATTGGTCTCAAAGATATAGAACAGGAGCTCATTGAAGCGCTTGCCCTTCGTCCTATAGAGTGTGGGGGGCGCAGGAGAGGCTTGCCGATACAGCTTGATGCCCGTCTGATTATAGGTGAGCGCATAGAAGCCTGTAGCCACACACTGGTAAGCAAAGGTATCCATCTGAACTAGGCGACCGTCAGAGTTGATAATGGTCTTTGTCATATAGTGGGACCCATCGGCGAGTCGAATAATGCGCTTGAAATGATCCTTCTCTGTAAGCAGTTTCAGGGCTGTCTCATTATTGGACTCGCGACGATCGATCTCCATCGGATGTATGACAGCCTGTGGCAAATGAAGAGCGCGGTAGTTCGCCTCATCGGCGAGATCAATAGCCTCCTGCTGCTGATGGGCATTGGCGCACTCAGGATACTCCTCATCAAAGAGACAACCCTCCGTAGCACTTACCCAACCTACACGATGCAAGGCCGCCGTGTCTGTAATGAGATAGGGCTTCAGGATCTCTCGAAGAACGGGATAGACAGCGTCAGCCTCATCAAAGATATCTCCGTGACGCAGATTAGACTCCAGTGCGCATTTATCTGCAATATGTTTCAGCAGGGTCGCGCACTTGGCCCCCTGCTTCACATTCGCGAGTGCCAGAATAATAGGCATCTTATACTGCCTGTTGTATTCGTAGGCGTCGATATAGTGTATAATATTTTGCACAGTATCCTTGCTGCTTGATGAAAGGAGATAGGGTTGAAAGCCCTCTGCGGCAAGACGGTCCTTCATAGCATCCAGCGACTGTTGGGCGAGATCCT
>Ga0187843_10000442_pt1 | contig 30091 bp, 28 predicted proteins | sample SpaLakP09_SKY_43_FD_134516 | JGI IMG/M metagenome (GOLD analysis project Ga0187843, IMG submission 134516) | Oligotrophic lake water microbial communities from Sparkling Lake, Wisconsin, USA - SP09_SKY_43 | ecosystem: Environmental > Aquatic > Freshwater > Lake | place: USA: Sparkling Lake... | reverse complement strand
TGGATCCACAGCTACAACCAGGATCGCCCTCATGCAGCACTCGGGAAGTTGTCACCGATACACTATCGACAACAAGCAGAGAAATCCGCTTTAGGAGTGTCTACTTTTTAGGGGGTATTACAGGTATTACAGTACCAACATTGCCAAGGCATAGAGTGGTCCTCCTATGCCAAAAACTGTAAAGTATGTGTCCGGTATAAAGTGTTAACGATGTGTCAGGATGGACAATAGATCGCAGCAAGCACTATCTCTACTTTTTTGTTTATCACTCTATTGCATTGTGCCTTTATCTGTGAATAAAAAAATAACTGCAAAGAATCACCTAATTGATATTTTCTTAGCGTACGGCCAAATTACTGGTCCAACTTCACAGTCGTTAAATGGGGCTCCACTCATCCCAATGGAATAACATTTTTTCTTATTTATTTCATCAAAGGGAATAAAAAAAGCATCTCCAAAAATTTCTAATTTCTTAATTGAGTTAATCAAATTCACATCCTGCTGACTGGATGACATTGGCTCAAAAACTCCATGTACTGCAATTTTATTTTCAACACCATAAAACCTTAAATATCGAAATACTGAAGTTATGGGTTCGCTATCGGAGGCATTATGGGAATTAATAATAAGTGTGCGAGTAGAATCGCTCTTTAATTGATCTATGATTTGTACAAGGTTAATCTGGAATTTATTTGTCTTATAGGCTATATCAAATGATACATTTCGATTACTAATTGGAAGGCGAAAAGTGGGTGAAAGATATGAAAAAATAAAAATAAAAATGATTAATATTGAATATTTTTTCTTTTTAAAAAAATTAAAATTAAATTGATAAAAAATTGATTGAAAAATTAATAAAAAACCTACCTGAAAAAATAATATTCCTGGAAATAAATATCTACCCTCAGTAGAATAAGGCCATGATTTTGTATAAAAAAAATACTGTGTAAAAAAAGCAAAAATTAAAAATAAATTTAATTTAATAATAAATAGAGATTTATAAAAATCTATTTTAGATATCGAAAATTGTTCGTTTCTAGTAATATAAAATAAAATAAATAATGCAATAAACCAAAACCAAATGATTGGCATGGAAAAAAAAGAAAAAATAATAGAAAATCGTTCTGATATTGAAATACTATTGGAATATATATCAGCATCTTTTTCAATTAATCTAGAAAAAAGTATTAATATAAAAAAAGATATTAAGGTTATGCAAAAGCTCAATGTTAATTTTACATAAAACGTTTTATAAATATCTTTTATAAATAGAATAAAAATAGGGATGATTATTACAATAAGCAAATTCTCTTTGCTACCAGCCATTATTAATAGCGAAAATGTTAACAATAATGTAGATAATAAAGTTAACTTCTTAATTGATAAAAATCTTATCAACCAAATTATGAAAATAGTAAATCCGAATACAGAATAATTTTCCGATGGACCCAGCCTTGTGAAAATGTCTGACCAATACTTTGACGATAGAACTATTACAATTAAAATTGTGCTTAAATAATTCGGAAAAAGCTTTGAAACTGAGTATGCAAAAGTGAGGCTAAACAATAATGCAATAATAAATCTTGTCAAATACCAATAAAAGGGATTATTTCCCCATAAAACCGACTCCAAAACTCTTAAAAGATAATACACTGGTCGAAATCTTGAAATATCACTTGAAAGTCCCAATTCGGTATTATTTAATATTTTCAATATATCTCGGTTTGTATTAAACTCATACATAAACCAAATTATTTCATGGTCATCTATTAATCCAAATGATGAATTTAAAACAGGTAGCCACATAAAAAAAAATATTAATATAGTTATTAATATATTAATTACTAATTGAATTGATATTTTATTTAAATAATACAAATGATTCAGCATCCATTTACTTTTAAATTTTTCAGTTATATAGAAATACCTTAATAAAAAAATATAATGAAATTGATCATTATATTATGATTCATCGGATACATTATAATTGATGCAATTTTCTTACTCTTGAATAATATGAATCTTTTATAAAAGTCGTTCATCTATATGGTAGCGTGGTCTATTTTTTTCAATAATTAAAATCTTTCCAATATACTCTCCAATTATCGCTATGCATAATATTTGAATTCCTCCAATAAAGTAAATAGCAAAAATTGTAGATGTCCATCCTTTTACAACATCTCCAATAATTAATGCAATATATAAGATATAAATTCCCATTAAAATACTAAAAAAAATGACTAAAGCTCCTAATGCAGTAATCATTCTTAATGGGACTACAGTAAATGATGTAATACTGTCTACAGCTAATCCCAACATCCTTAGAAAGGTATATTTACTTTTTCCCGCAGATCTAGGTTTTACATTGAAATAAACTATGCTATTTTTTAATCCTAAACGTGGACATATAGCTCTAAGAATTAAATCCGGCTCTTGATATTGCGTTAATAGATTGGCCGCTCTACTGCTTAACAATCTATAGTCAGCATGGTTCGGGATTATATTAATTCCCAAAAATCTTGCTAACTTATAAAAAAATAGTGCAGTAATTTTCTTTATTTTTCCGTCTGTTTTTCTATCGTATCGCACTCCGTATACAATATCGCTTCCACTGCAATAATTTTCAATAAAATTTATTATTTTATTTGGTTCTTGTTGCATATCAGCATCAATAGTTATTGATGCGTCGCTTTCATCCTTACAATGCATAATCCCTGCCATTAGTGCACTTTGATGTCCAAAGTTATTTGTAAATTTTAAACCTTTAACTTTATTATTATTTTCATTAATTTTTTTTATAATTTCCCATGTTTTATCAGAGGACCCATCATCAATAAGAAAAATATAGCTGTCTTTCGAAATTTTATCTTTATTGATTAATAAATTTAATTCGCCTAAAATGGTTTTGATTGAATCTTGAATTATTTCTTCTTCGTTATAACAAGGGATTATTATCGATAGTTTGGGTCTAGATCTTCTACTCATAGGGCAGCCTTTATATAGTTATTTATCCTGTTTATGATACTTCCTCTCATTTTTAGTTAAATTTATTTTTTTATAAGTACTGGTGGGCCTCAATGAGCAAGTCTTGAGGAATTATTTTTTGTGCGGCTAATATGTTCTACCTCTAATCAATTTATTAACTCAGTTAGCTTTTCTAGATATCTTAACAACAACTTTAACCAGTTGGTTTGTATATGGTTTTCGCGGCAGGCTCTCATCACTTCAAGATTTAATATTATGGTATTTATCAAGCCTGAATTACTCAGTCCACCGCTTTGCATATGCATTAACACTTTTGGAATATAGCGGACTCGCAATTGTCCGTCACGGAATATACGGCATGCGAAATCAAAGTCAGCCGCAATTTTATAATCTGTCTTAAAATTACCGTATTCCTGATAGATTTTTTTGCGGAGGAATAATGTTGTATGAGCCGGCATCCAACCCCAACTTAGGCGAGCTGGGGTAAAGCGTGATGATGAGTAATATCTTACTTTTTTTTCCTTGGCATCGGGTTTAAAATAAATACTATCTCCATAAATTCCATCGACGTTTTTTTCCTTAAAATGCTCGATAACCTCTAACAAAACATTGTTATGAGGAAAAAAATCGTCTGAATGTAATAGCCCAATAATTTCCCCAGTACATAATTTTAACCCCTTGTTGATTGCATCATAAATCCCATCATCAGGTTCACTCACTAATATATCTTTATTGCTCAAGTTATTTCTCAAGATCTCTAATGTTCCATCATTAGATTCCCCATCGATTATTATGTGTTCTATGTTTTGATAGCTCTGATTTCTCAAACTAGTAATAGCTCTATTGATTGTGTTTCCCCGGTTATAAACAACTGTGATGATTGAGATTTTCACGAATTACTATTGTTTAAATAATTTAGGGGGTTAAACCACTAACTCGTTCTCGCAAAAATCGAACTATTGAACTCCATGGATCTTGAATAATTTCCTTTCGAAGAAAGGGATCACTATATACCCTCTTAGCTGTATCAACTATATTTATTGGAAATGCTATAAAGCGGTTTAAAATATATAAAGGTAAGGCTGCCCTAATGCTAATAGAAACATTCTTTCTTCGCATCATTGCTCGAGAAAAATGATTTTTGACTAGATAACGAGGCTTTGTTCCTGAGAATAAGCGAGCAAAAGCAAATTCTTGAGCGCCCTGCTTGCGCATTTCTATGGGTGGAAATCGGTCTGTGAACTTCTCTAGATGACTCAATGTTTGCATCAATTCATCATGTGTGTGCGGTAAATAAACACAACCAAAGTCTTGATACGGAGCTGGGCCAAGACAGATAACCTTTTTTCCAAGCCATGCACTTTCTACACCAACCAGTGAGTAGAATGTGATCACAATATCGCTTAATGTTACTAATGCATAAGTGTCATATTTAGACTCTGGCTCCAACACTGATATATTTGAAAATCTTTTCAAGGTCAAAAATTTAACACTACTTAACTTATCGTTCTTCTGCATTTGCGGGTGAATTCGAATAGTAAAGTGTATATTAGTTAAATGTTTCGTATCTTCTGCAATTCGTTCAATTGCTTGGTACTGATCCTCATAGTTCCAACGCCGTGATTCTGGTACACCTGCCGACTCCCATTCTGAACTATTAAAAACTGTTATGTTACATCGTGCTGATTTCCAATCGCGCGGTAATAAATTCTTTATTTGCAAATCAGAAAATACTTTTTCGTAATTAGTCGGGATCCTTGCAAGGCGCTTTTGATACCAAACATTTCCAATTGCCAGCTTTTTTTCCAAAGGTAATGGATGAGTATCAAAGTTCTTTTTCCATGTCTTGGAACGAAACCCGAAGTCGTGAGGATATTGACCCTCTACAACCAAATAACGTTTAAATCCTTGATAGGGATATTCATAGACAAAAAACTTACTAGATCTACCCTGCAAAGTACGCAGAGCTGGTCGAAAACGAGTAATGCGGCCATTAAATAACCACACCTCGTCTGGTTCATAGCTGTGAAGATTATTTTGAAAAGCTACATATGACTGAAAGAAGTCGATTATCATGCGCCGAAAAATTAGGTCATATTTAGCTAGATTTGGTTGAAACTCCTTATACGTGGTCTGCAAGGTCGAAAACGAGGACTCATACCAATCCATACCAGCCAAATCTGATGGTAGGTTAGATGTATTTTCAGCCCAAATTTTCGTATCGTCACGCTGAGCATTGTTCAAATTATAAAGACTAGCGACGGTTAGTTTCCCACGATGTTCAAGCCACTTTAATCCAGCTTGAGTACGAGATTTGCATTCCATGCAGATTCGTTTTTTCATTTTCAAATTGGCTGGACAAAACGGTGCATTGCCTTCACACATTAGCCAAACAATATCATCCCCTGAATCGATCCGACGTTGCACGATATCCAGCTCATACTCCAACATTGGCCACACACCGAATGATGGCAATATCATCACTCTACTCATAGACACTTACGAGCAATAAAAAGGGTGTGCTCTTTGGTTGCTGGTAAATAATTTTGGGAATAACAACTTCCACCAAGTAACCAAACTATTTCCATCCATTCTGGACTAACTCGAGAAGGATGAAGGTCCAATGCTCTACGCAAGAAAAATGGAAGAATTGGTTTCGCCTTATATAGTAATTGCTGCAAACCATTTGGTCGTAACTCTATGCGTTTGACTACCTCAAAACCAGCAGTAGCAAAAGTTGTCAACCATTCCCTCATTCGAATCTCATGTTCTCCATTTTCTGCACGACTCAATGGTCCTTTAGCATAGCCATTTCTACGCTTCCATTCCTCTGAATACTGGACATCAAGCATAAATTGAAGCTGTTCATCGGACACCCCATCATTATGTGCACGGTCAATAGCTATCATAGGGGCGCCCGGTTTGAGAACTCGGGCTGTTTCCCGCAAGGTTTTTAAAAGATTATTACTGTGATGTAGTGAGGCATACTCAATACAAAAATCAAAGAAGTTGTCCTGAATTGGCATATCATCAAATGAACCCAATACGCCCACTACTTTGTCCGCATTTTCTCTAGCTATGTAACTCACAGCTCGTTGCTGCAATAGCTCGATAACCTTGGGTACAATTTCAACTGCATAACATTGATTTACGTTAGGCCACTGTTTGACAACAGCCGCTGAAAGTATCCCAACGCCCGCCCCCAATTCCAGTCCTGTTCCTTCTAATTTAATACCGAGATCACGTACTATATTAAATATTTGACTAAAATCCTTATCGATCTGTTCAGAAGTAAGACCGGCGTAGTGGGTTACGATGGCCTCGTCTGACTGTATTGCTAATAGCTCTGCAAACAAGTTACGATTAGTAATTGCAGGAGAGTGCAAGAAATCATTATCTACAGTCCACTTAATCATATTCAGATAATCATATCCCAATCAATCATAATATCAGCAGGAATGTCATGCCTGATTGTTCGACCGATTATGCTCTCAACGTGAATAGGAGAAATTCCATTTCCTGGGCGTTTAGCAACTAACATAGACGCTTCGATTCTATTACCCGCCGGAATAGCCTTCGCTGCATGCAAACTCTTACGTGCCCATAACAGCGACTTCTGCTCTTGATCACCTATACTCTTCTGACGTTGCCCGAGTGCGATTTCAATTTCCCTGGCTTGGTCAACAAAATTTGAAAAATTGGAAGGGTCGCAAGAAACCTTCCAGTCCTGAGCATTAGGTACATCGCGTTCCAAAGTGATGTGCTTCTCAATCACCGCCGCCCCACGTGCCACTGCAGCGAGCGGTACTGTGGTCCCTGCAGTATGATCGGAGTACCCCACTGGTCCAGGAAAGAATGATTGAATCTCATCCATTACCTTCAGATTGATGGCTGCGGGTTGCGCTGGATAACTAGTTACACAGTGTAGGATGGCTAGAGCTGGGCAACCATTATCTGCTAATACTCGCACTGCCTCATGTATCTGATCCATACGGTACATACCAGTAGATAAAATGATGGGCTTACCGCAACGGGCCACCTGCGCGAGGAAAGGCCAGTTCTCCACCTCGCCGGAGCCGATCTTGAATGCAGGCAGGTTGAGCTCCTGATCTAGAAACCGAAGAGCCCAGTCGTCATGCGGCGTGCACAGAAATAGAATCCCCCGATACTCACAATACTCCTTGATGCGATGTATGCTATCTTCAGAGAGCTCCTTACCTCGCATACGGTCTTGCCATTCAACTGCAGAATTTCCAATCATACGGTCTGTATAAAAATGCTGAATCTTCAAGACATCTGCCCCGGCATCCACCGCCATGTCAACAAGACGAAATGCCTTTTCAATGTCACCGAAATGATTGACTCCAGCCTCCGCAATAATAAGGCAGGGCGCCCCTGCCCCCACAGAGCGTCCAGAAATACTAAAACTAGCAGGGAAGCCCATTAACTTTTCCACTTCACGTTAGGCATGATTTTGCTTTCGTCCACCCTGTCCTTATTAAGCAAAGCAATTTGAATCATGTTTGACAAAACATCATCTGTGAGTAGGTGTGGTTTAAGTCCCAGTTGGAGCAAAGCAGAATGCTTGGCATTGTAATAATGGTTCTCCTGCTCAATACGTGGATTGGAAACATGATTAATTTTAACTTTTAGACCCATTCCCGACGCAGCATCTTTGACCTTTTCTGCCAAGCTATTGAGATTGAACTGCTCTGTAAACTGATTAAATACTCGAAATTCACCGCAATTTGCTGGGTTTAGGGTTGCTAGCTCGACGCAACGAAGAGTATCACGAATATTGAGATAACCTCTCGTCTGAGCACCACTTCCGTAAACAGTAAGTGGTATATTTCGGCAAGCCTGAACAACGAAGCGATTAATGACTGTACCGAACACTGAGTCGTAGTGGAAACTGGTATTAAGCTCGGGATCCATATCTGTCTCATCGGTGCTAATGCCGTATACGACGCCTTGATTCAAATCAGTGACGCGACTGCCCCACACACGACAGACAAACTCTAGATTAGCCGAATCATGTACCTTGGAAAGGTGGTAAAAGGAATGTGGCTTTTTAGGGAAAAGCACCCGATCCTTGCGGCCATTGTGCTCCAATTCCATCCACCCTTCTTCGATATCGATATTGGGGGTGCCGTATTCTCCCATGGTCCCCAATTTAATGAGGTGAATGTTAGGATTGGTGTGCTGTATGGCAAAGATGATGTTAAGCGTTCCAAGAACATTATTATGTTGAGTACTAATACATTTCTCGCGGTCCATCATTGAAAATGGCGCTGAAGGCTGCTCGGCATAATGAATCACCGTGTCTGGTTCAAACTGCTCGAAAATTTTATATATGTGGCGGTGATTATTGGCTATGTCGCAAGCGAAGAACTCGATATGCTTACCAGTTTGCTCAAGCCATCGTTTAGCGCGTAAGTGAAAAGGCCGTACATGCAAGAGCGGTTCTACACCGATCTCAGATTCCCAAAATCGCTTGATCATATTGTCCACCACTGCAACATCGTGACCCCGTTTTGATAAATACATAGCAGTCGGCCAGCCAAGATAGCCATCGCCGCCAAGAATCAAAATACGCATTAAAAATCTCCTTTGTTTAAAGTAATAAATATGAATTCTTATATTTTAAGGATTCATCTTGTTTAATAAGTCTTAAAAATTTTGTCAAGAAAGGGCTGCATATGGGGTAACTTTACCGCACCAGACATCAGCAATGAATTAGCAAGAACTAAGTCCATTGGATCATCAATATTAACATCATAAGGTCGCTCGATTTCCACGCCCGCTGTGGGCTCGGTAAACACATCACCACCAGCCAATAGTGAAGTCACGCGGCAGGCAATGACATTACCAAAAATATAAAGCGTAGGTTTTTTCTGCTTTGCAAATACATGTTTTCGCTCTTCGAAAACGAAGCTTACAAAACCGCTATCCATTCTTCGCTGATTCCAAGCATGATGGGTGTGGGGGGGTCGGGCAACAGTAAGGCCTGTAGTCGCATCTGGGGTTATCTTCATGCGCTCCAGGAGTGAGGTGATGTCAGTAGGACGCAAAAACGGACTGGTCGGCTCAACAATAAACAAAAGATCTGGGAGATGAGTCTTTTGCCGTCGAAGAAAATCAATTATTACAGCCTGCGTAGACACTTCATCACCGCCAAGAGCTGGAGGACGCGAGTCCTGCTCTATACCAAGCTTCTTTGCACGCTCCGCAATGCCATTATGATCCGTTGAACAAATGATACGCTCAAATACTTTACTTGCCTTAGCCGCCTCGACACAATAATCCATCAACGGCAGTCCGCCCAAATTGGCAAGATTCTTTAATGGGATTGTCTTTGAGCCACCCCGCGCCGGCACAAAAGCCCAAGAGCGTAACTGAAAGTTATGTGACACCTTCATCTCAATAAGTCATTCGCTTGACAAGTAGATTTCTATCCAAAGATAAATCACGAATGGCCTCAACTGTGCGCAGACCAGCCTTGCCGTCACCATAAATCTGGCGGCATGAGGAAGACAACGCCCGAAATGACTCATCATATAACGCTATTTCAAGCGCAGTAGCAATCTCTTCTCGCTGATGCGCTACATGGATCACATTCTCAGCATGCAATCGGTTCTCCTGTCGACGCCCGATATTGAGTGACGGCAAACCAAAGCAGGGGGTCTCAATAATACCGGCAGAGCTATTGCCAGCTAAAACACTGGCGATTGATAATAAACCCCAAAAAATAGGGGCATCAAGATTTCTAAAAACGTAGAATTGAGTGCCAGTAGCCAATTCCTTGATAGCTTGTATAACCCCCTCATAGCCAACATCAGAACAGGGATAAACTACTACTGTTTGAAAACCGGTGTCTCGCACTGCTAAAAGAGTTTGAACCATCTGCTGATAGGACTCGTCGGGCGCTGTGGTTTCGGAATGTTGCAGAACGACAATAAGCGGCTTCCCCAGATCAATGCCAGTCAAACTAGCTACTTTTGCAGGACTTGCATAATCCTTTGCTACGATAGAATCTAGATGGTGATCTCCGGTAACTACAACTCGCCACGACTCTTCGCCCATTTTTAGGATACGCTCAGCGCTTTGAGGTGTAGACGGAAAATGAAGATTAGCTAACTTGGTAACGGCATGACGAACCTGCTCATCCACTGATCCAGATAAATCGCCTCCTTGAAGGTGGCCGATTGGAATGCCCATAGCAGCAGCCACCATTGCAGTGGCTAAAACCTCTCCCCGATCACCGTAGAGAAGGCATATATCAGGCTTCAATCGATCAAATGTGTTGGCCATGCGTTCGGCACAGACCCCGAGCGCCATACCACGGCCTAAAACTGAACCGTCACGCTGCTCCATATCCACGGAAGCAGTAATTCGAAATTCCTTCTCTACTTCGGCGATGGTCATCCCAAAGCGCCGGTTAAGATGTTGGTCCGTGACAACCAATTGTAATTCAAAAGCAGGATCATCGCGCAAGAGCTGTAACATGGGCTTCATTGCACCAAAACCACCACGCTTACCTGTTAGCACCATCACCTTTCGCAACATCAGAGATTTTCCTTACAGGTCCGAGATTGTGCGTTAAAAATTTCTTCAATAATGCGTTCTACGGCTTTTCCATCCAACTTACCATAAACTTCTGTCGAAACCAACTGTTTCTCGCATTTTTCAAAAGAATCGCCATTATTGACCAATTGGCTCAGTATATTCTTAAGATCCCTTGACTGAGATACATGAATTACCCCAGGCAAGCCAAAGTTAATGTGGTCTTTTTCTGGATAATGATCAGCTATCACTGTGGGCACAGACACAAGCACAGCCCATGGCACCGTAGAAGAACAAAGGCCAGTAAAATAAACGTCGATAGCAGGTAATACCTCCGCTAATTTCTCATCTAAGATTTTTAGTGGTGGATATCGCTCTGTCAAAAAAATATAGTGATCGCGATTCTGGCTCGGATGGAGGGATAGCAAGACATTGCAGTCGATTTGGGTCGCACAACTACAAAGAAATTCATTTTCCAGCCAGTGCCAGTGCCAGCTTTTAAAACCAACTTCAGCCCAGTTTGGCAAGCATAGTACGAGCACTTTCTTGGTACGATCAAGTCCATATTTCTCGATGATATAAGAGCGAGTTAAATTTTTTTGATTCAAAGAGGTTGCTAGCAAGTCATGATCTGGATGACCAGTCACCAGAATTTTATCGAACTCTACGCCCAAAGCGACATAACGCTTTTTGACATCATCGCTATCGACCAAAATCCAATCACTTAATCCACCTCCGAGAACCCATGGATTAGGTGAAAGCATTCCATGGATGTTATAAGCGTATGTAGTAGCAATCCCAAAAAAACTTAAGTCTTCTCCAGATAGGGCATCATGGCGCCACTGATTGGGAAAAAGATGCTTGAAATAAGTCTTGTTCGAAACTCGATGTCCCTCAGCTTTTCGGCGATTAATAAACAAGCCCTCCACTGAAGCAGAAAATGCGGATGGGGCAATAATTGAAACAATACCAAGATCCCGGGCAGCTCGAAGAATGATTGGCTCAATCCCACCATTGCGATCGCCCGATACTACAACAACTTGAGGGTTGATATCTATTAGAAATTGAGTCACTTTTTTAAGTTGCCGTCCAATTACCAATGCCTTGTAATGCACCATCATTGGAGTAAGCCATTTGGTCTGCGCAATTACTCGTAATCCCTCTACTAACTTCTTGGTAACTGTCTGGGATCGATTAGCTCCAAAAAAAACAGGTGGTCCCGAGAAATCAGAAGTTTCCATACATCGAATGCCATCATCCAAAGAAGAAGCTAGGGTTTTAGTCAAACGATTTGATAACAAAATCACTGGTAATGTGCGGCCGGCTCCATGATCCCTTAATGTCCGAGCCAGCTTGACCATGATAGGCCAATTAGTTTTCGTCAAAGGTACAAGCAGAATAGTTTTAGACAAGATTAGATGATCTTTGATTAGTCTTATAATTAAAAAATATTTTATTCAACAGGGTTTATATTCAAACACTATAATGATATTTACTTGCCCTCTTTGCACAAACGGAGCCAACGAGGCTTTTACAGCTAAGGTTCTTGCCTCCCAAAAAGCACACTACGGCTATTGCCAAAGATGCGGCCTGCTCTTCGCAAATAAACCAGACTGGCTTGAAAATGCCTATCGGCATCCGATTGCACAGACTGATACTGGTATTTTACGACGTAACATAATCAACACCCTCAGATTTACTAGCATACTTGGTTTACTCTTTAATCGTCGAGCCAGTTTCCTTGACTACGCTGGGGGTTGTGGATTATTTACTCGGATGATGAGAGACATCGGTTTTGACTTTTATTGGCATGATAAGTTCTGTGAAAATAACTTAGCACGCGGATTTGAGCATCATTTCGACAAAAAATATTCCGCAGTTACGGTTCTGGAGGCGCTTGAACATATTCCTGATCCACTTAGATTTATGAAGACAATTCTGGATGATACTGGTTGTGATAGCATAATTTTTAGTACCACTGTTTTTTCAGGAAAACCTCCACCGCTAGATTGGCAATATTATGCGTTTGAGAGCGGGCAGCACATCTGCTTTTATCAAACTAAAACACTTGCGTATCTTGCTAAAAGCATGAATATGAACTATATCTACGGTGGGGATCTTCACCTAATTACCAAAATTTCAATTTCATCATTCTGGTTCCGACTTCTATCTTCTCGCTGGGGATTGCCGATATTTCCAATAGTTCTATTGCTACTAAAATCTCGTACCCAGAGTGACTTTTTACTATTACGTGATAATCCATCCACTCCTAATAACCAAAAAAAACCTACTAGTGAAAGTTAAGCTATCTTAACATCTCGATAAAGCTTTTTCACAAAAACTCTTGACAATATTCGCGCAATTCCAACAGAATCCGAACCATGTACGGCTAAATTACGTCTAATCAAATTCTTCTGCTCATCGCTATGAGAAAAGTGATACACGTAGGGAATTTCTGAATGCACATCAGAAAAATCGACAGCAGTAGCGTCATTTTCAAACATCAAGAAATCATAGTGAAACTTAGCAATAAGTTCGCTGTTAGAATCGACAAACACATCACGAATACGCATTGAGTGATACTCTAAAAGCTCCTCAAGAAACCCATCCAGCTCTGGACTGTTATGCCCAGCTTTTTGAAGCATAACCAATGCCGAGTCCTTTGCTAAACTCTTGAGTGTATTAATATGTTGCGTAATTGCCAAGGTTCTGAAATAAAAAAGGTTATTCTTACCTAATTCACCGTTGATATATCGCTGGATATTTTCAGGGCTTCGATAAAAATTTTCTAAATCTGTGCGCGATAACCACAATTCATTCCTAGTAGCCTCTAGAAAATCCTGGATTATTTCATCCAGCGAGGAGTAAGGGCTTTTTTCTAAAAGCAATAAAATCCAGTCAAAGATCGAAATCTTTAGTGAACGAAAAAGTTTCAGTAGCCCAGAAAATATACTATCGTTATAAAAAATTGCGACAAAAAGATTTAATCGACGACACTCCAAATAATCCTCAAATGGCAAAGTACTATTTGCCACACAAACCTCCTCAATCTCTGCAATGTTAAATGTCTTTCCAAAAAGCTGATAACTTCCAAAACAGCGGGGGAAAATTCGATAACGAACATCCATTTGATGTTTTTCTCTACTAGTTTTCGTAGCCAGCTCAGAGCCATTGATCAACATTAGCTGCCATGGTAAAACAATATTAAATCCCGCCTGAATAATTTGACTTATTGTATTGAAGTGTGCGTCCTTACTATCTCCTGGCAATCCTAAAATTATTTCGCTATATGAGTTAACACCCACTCTCTTCGCATGCAATCCAAGATCAACCAACTGCTCAACAGAAATATTATCGCGACGTATATTTGACAATACTTTTGGATCTAAGCTTTGAACCGAACCGGATAATCGTAAAGCGCCATCTAGTAGTTCAGCGGCCTCAATAACCCTCTCTTTTTTATTCTTTCCAGTAGCAACATTAATGTATTCAGGCCACTTATACCTTTGACGAGTACTACGCAAAGCTTTACTTGTGTCAATATCCCCAGGGTACATACCAAAATTAGAATCCGCAATAAATAAATCATTGCGCGCATTTGGCCCACGAGTAAGATGCATTTGGTTACCAATGTATTCAACATCAGCATTAACCCGTTCTGTTGAAAATTTTCTTACTTTCGAATAGTACTCGTCACCCTCAACGCAAAAAGTGCAACTAAAAGGGCAACCTCGATTGGTCTGAATTAAGGGCATAAGTTTGCCATCAAAAAATTTATCTAAGCGGCCGCTTGTATATGGTGATGGTATTTCATCTAACGTAACCATTCTTTCCAACTTGGAAGTGAAAAATCTTTCTCCTGAAGAATTTATGCAATGAATCGATGGCAATGCTAAATTTTTTACAGCATCAACATAAAAATTATTTTCCAGCAATGCTTCTACTAAATTTGCAAATGCTGCCTCGCCTTCTCCAACTACATAAAAATCAATGTCGGGATGTTTGGCAAGAAATTCTTGGCGTTCTTCATCTTGAATCGGATAATTCGGACCGCCAAAAACAATGATCATTTGAGGTGCCATTAATTTCATAAACTTGGCGATTTCGTAACTAAGAGAAAAATTCCAAACATAGTTACTAAATCCCAAAATACGAGGGATAGGCCCATTCTCCAACTGCTTAATCAATTCTTCTGGGTATTTAAACAGAGGGATTTTTGAGGTTAGACCAAGATGCTTCTCTGTATATTCAGCAATACAACCTATTGCCATAGGTATGGTATCGGCCGCAACCGTCTGCTGCGTATAAGTCAAGTCGCACAACCAAATTTGTTTGCTCATCAGGATCGCCTTTTCACTAGCTTCACTTGGAACCTTGCATACAACTAATTATACTCGAAAGACCGTTGCTGCCATCAAGTGTGTATATCCGATCGTAATTCTCTAGCAAAGTATTTTTATGAGTGACTACAATTAACGTACGATTTTTAGAAACATTGTTAATCTCTTGCATTATTTCAAACTCTGTTGAGGAATCAAGTGCCGACGTTGCCTCATCCAAAACTAGAATCTCTGGTTCTTCGTACAAGGCGCGTGCGATACCAATACGTTGCTTTTGCCCTCCCGAAAGCTTGACACCACGCTCACCAACAAGGGTATTAAGTCCTTCATGTTTTTCCAAAAATTTCCAGATGTGAGCTTGTTCAAGTGCACGAATAATCTTTGTCTCATCATAAAACTTTCCAAAGGCGATATTTTCAGCAACTGTCCCGTCAAATAAAAGTATATTCTGCGGGATGTAGCCAATAGCACGGCGCCATGATCGAACATTGCGATTGTTAAGCTCTACGTCATCTACCAGAACTCGACCACGGTCGGGTGTATAGATACCAATAATTATATCTAACAAAGTGGTTTTACCGCTACCCGAGAAGCCGATAAAAGCAACTCTTTCTTTTTTGAGAATGGTGAGACTTAAATCAGAGAACACAACGCCCCGACCGGGATAACTAAAACTTACGCTCTCCAGCACAATTTGTCGCTTGAAATTAATGCACTCATTCCCCTCGACGCTTATAGGCTGTGACAATTCCTGGTGCACAATATCCAATGAGCGTCTGTAGTACAGGATATTGTTGTAATAATAGAGCATTCTTTGCGTTGCTGGCATCATGCGGTATAAGGCAAGGCCGTACATAGCAATCATGGCAATAATTTGACTGTTATCTTCCAATGTTAGTAATGCGAATAGCACAATGCCCACTATAAGTGTCAGGGTTATTGTTTCCAAGAAGATTGGCGGAATCTGAGCCATTGTTGTATTAACAACGTTAGAGTTACAATAACCACGCGCAACTTTAGAAACCTCTCTGATCATTTGTGGCTCAGCGGCCATTTGACGCGCGAACTTAAAATTACCGAAAATATCATTTAACAAGTGGTAGAAGCGAGCCTGATAATTTTCTCGCAGTTCCCCCTGCCGTGAGCTAACTCGGCGGATAATAAAAGTTAGCCCCCCAACCATAACCACCAATATGCCGGAAATCATCAAGGTGACCTTGGGGTTGACGACTACTAGCACAAAATACAGGAGGACCGCAACCGCTGCCTCGGCCAGAAAACGCAGTACTGAAACAATCAGTTGCGATAGGTAAGCTGCTTCCGTGATGATACTTTTTTCCATCTGCGAAGTATTTTGTTGTGTAAATTCCTTATAGGATAGCGCCATGTATTTTGATAAAAGCCTTATTGACAAGTCGTAGTATTGCCCCCAAGTGAAGTGGTTCAGGGCATAGGTGTAACTTATTACAAAGATGCTGCGCAGTAGGTAAAAGACCACTAGCGTTATCCCCATATCCAACGCAAAATCCTGTGTGGAGCCAGATCCGAGCCATCTGTATATTACAGAGAGACTTCCATGTTCGATAGCTTTTTCTGAATCAGTAGCCAAAGAGATAAATGGCATGACTAAAGAAATGCTAACAGTCTCAATACAGGCAAACACCATCGACATTAGTAGCAAAATAAAGAGGACCTGTCTGTCTCGAAACGACAGCAAATCAGAGACTCGTCGCAGGATTCCAACGGTAACAGTCATTGCAACATTAGGTAACTAAACCACCTTCAACACATTGACGGCACGTCTCTATGCGCCAGTACTCGCCGCTCTCATGAACTCTACGCAACTGTTTCATCTTATCATTATTCCATGCTAAAGCCACGGACTCTGGAGTATCACACTTAGCAAGCTTAATGTGCTCTCCCCAGAAAGTGCAGCATGGAAGAATATTTTGTTCGTTAGTAATTACCAACTGCTTGAATGGAAATGAGCACCGAAAACCTCTTACCCGTTTGTGCTCGGTAGTCCGACTAATCAACTTACCTGATGCTTTGGGTGGCTTAACAAATTCCTGAATACCAATCATATCGACGCGATCTTTCCAATAAGCGACAAATTCTGGTAGCTGCCCCTCATTAAGCTCTGTGCGCACAAAATTAACGCGTACTAGAGGGGTCACGCTGGACCTTTCCTTACGAATTGCCATGAGCTTTTCCACATTTTTTTGAACCTTATAAAGATCGCCGCCAGGGCGAACTTGGTCATACACCTCGGCTGAGTGAGCATCAATAGAAATTTGTATTCTCGTAAGCCCGGCCTCAATCAATTTATTAATAACCTTAGGCGTCATTAGCATACCGTTTGTACTGAGGTAAACATCAATGACGCCATTTTCTCGCGCAAACCGAATGAAATCATGTAAATCATCACGTATCAATGGTTCATTAACGTAATTAAGTTTAATCGCTCGTAAACCGCGTTTAACGCCATCGCTAACAATTTGCTTGTAAAGGTCAAGTGAGAACCATGTGCTTTTACCTTTGCCCTTGGGCGATTCCGCTGAAATTGGACACATAGGGCAACGCAGATTGCAAGATGCATTTAGCTCGAAATCAATCTGCAGCGGATAATCGGTAACGACTTCTAAGTTAGCTGCTGCATCATATTCCTTGCGATAATCCAACCAACCTTCGCGCCCAACAACATCCGCTAGGAGGTCGAGTTTCTCTCTACCGATGATAGCAGTCAACTCGGTACTTTTCAGTACCTGATTATTATCGTCAGGAAGGGATTTATTCAATTTATACCCATTTTTTAGATAATCGTCCTATAGATACCGAGAGTTTCACTCGCGCATTTTTCCCAACTGAAACTAGCGGCCCTCTTGTAACCAGCCTTAGTTAGTTCCTGCCTCCGAATATCAGAGTAAAGCACATTTTCAATAGCATGTCTTATTGAATCTATCTCGACTGGCTCAAAATATTCGCCAGCACCTCCCACAATTTCGGGAATTGATGTAACATTACTGCATACTACAGGGGTACCGAGTGCCATTGCCTCCAAAGGTGGTAGACCGAACCCTTCGCATAGAGAGGGGTAGACAAATAGAGCTGCTCCCCGATACACTGAATGTAGCAGCATATCATCACCATTTAAATGTACCATATCATCTTGAGCAATCTTGAGGTCAATAAAAATTGTCATTTCATCGCTTGTAAATGGGCCACCACCAAAACATACAATCCTAAAATCGCGCTTCAAATTTCTCGAAGTTGTGTAAGCTGTAAGCAAGCGGTAAAAATTTTTATATCCAGTTCGTGACCCCACAAAGAGAATATAAGGTCTCTCTTTTATAGCCCACCTTATACCTTCTCTCTTGATCTCCGGTTTTCCCAAATATACCACCGACACCTTTTCTGGGGAAACGTTATATAAATCAAGTAAAAGGCTGCGTGTGTAATTCGACACACAGATTACGTGGTCAGCCTGCTGGACAGATCTAAGTTTAAGCCGTGACTTGACTGGATTTGGGACGACAATCTCATCAATCATGTCATGAATAGTTGTTACTCTCGCACGGACCGGAAGCTTGTCTGGCAGGGGCCAGTAATAAGTGTGATGTGTAACATCAAACTGCTTTTGTTTTAATCGCCTAATATATAAGGTAAGATTACTTTCTGTATAAAAAAAACGCCTGTAACTCCACATGCGCTTTTCCGATACATCCTGTCCGTTACTGAATACACTGGCAGGAACCCACTTTAAATACTGACTAGAATAACGCGGACAAAAGATCTCAACCCCAGTCTGTCGCAAATTAAATATACTTACAGCCAACTCCGAAACATACCTAGAAATTCCACCAAATTTCTGAAGGGAAAATATTTGAGGATCAAAAATGATTTCCATGATGGCAAGATGATTACTCAAGTTCCTTGAGTCATAAACCAATTTTTCTAAGCGCATAGCGAACCATGCCGCTCAAGCTTGGTTGATAACAAGCCTTAAAGGTATATCGATCAGCTTCCCTATCTGGCAAGCATACATTCGGATGTTGCAACGGAAAATGTAACTCATGCACTGGCAAGTTCGCCACCCTCGTCAGGTTGCGAGTATGAGAGGCTTGACTGCCAAATCCAATGTTGCTCACCATATTCTCCTGAGGTACCACATTGATGCGGTGATTGATCCAGTTAGAAAATAACCACTGATAGTCCCAAGTATCTATATTTGCAGAATAAGTGCGGTCAAAAATATTTCCCCAATATGCCCGTTGCAATGTACTTTCCAGCCCGCCCAACACCTCTTCGCAAAGCTCTGGCCATAAATGCATAGTTACATCATACGTTGCCCAGCGGTCGCGCCAAGTTGCCCAGCCCCAAATATGGCAGTACTGAGAAAAATAGTAGCTGGCTTCTCCGCGACGCAGGCCAAACTGAAAATTATTTCCGGAAATCATACCTACTCGCTGATCATCAGCATAGCGATTTAGCAACTCCTCAGCAAAGCGAAAAAAACTCAGAGATGGCACACAATCATCCTCTAGAATTATGCCTTGCTGCTCATGCTCAAAAAACCAAGAGATTGCCCCAGAGATAGACTCCCGGGCTGACAGGTGCTTCTCGCGAAACAGGCAACGCACCTCTGAAGCCAAACCCGGCTCGTTAAATAGGCTTCTTACTTCTTCGCACTGCAACATCTCTTCTGGCCGATCAGGACATGGGGCATTACATGCCACATAAAGCCGTTGAGGCTTCGCCTGACGCAAAATATCTAAGACTTTTCGGGTCGTGTCCTGACGCCGATAAGCTATTATTAGCACTGGGGTTGTCAAACTAACTAATCTCACCAGATCTTCCAAGGTGCATTACCAGTACTCCAAAGCTGATTCAGGTGTTGACGATCACGAAGAGTGTCCATGCAGTGCCAAAAACCATCGTGGCGGTAAGCATGAAACTGATCATTTTCAGTCGCAATCTCGAGTGGCTTACGCTCTAAAATTACATCATCGCCAGAAATTAAGTCCAAAAAGGCTGGCTCCATGACAAAGAATCCACCATTGATCCAGTCTTCAACAAACTCTGGCTTTTCAGAAAAACGCTGAACCTTTCCATCGCAGTCCAGCTCTAACTTGCCGTAGCGGGATGTAGGATGCACCGCTGTCACAGTCACAAGTCCACCTTTCAGTCGATGGTACCTTAGCAATAATTGCAAATCAACATCAGCGACGCCATCCCCATAGGTCATCATGAAAGTCTCTTGACCCAAAAAAGGTGCTAAACGACGAATACGACCACCCGTCATAGTCTCCCCACCGGTATCCACCAAGGTAATTTTCCAGTCAAGTAAATCACCACCGTGGAATATCGTCTGTCCAGTACCTAAATCTACAGTAACATTTGAGTTGCGAGCGTGGTAATTAAGGAAATAGTCTTTGATCTGATGACCCTTATACCCTAATGCAATAACGAACTCGTTCAGTCCTTGAGCTGCATAGATTTTAAGAATATGCCATAAAATCGGCTGTCCTCCGACTTCAACTAGGGGTTTGGGGACTTCTTTGGTCAACTCAGCAAGACGAGTGCCATAGCCCCCTGCAAGTATCACAGCTTTCATGTTGCTCCTATCAAATCAATTAGCATTTCATTTAAAACTATATATCACCAGGAGCTACGTCCCCCGTCCATAATGATATTTTGTCCATTCGTGTATGAAGATGCTTCCGAGCAAAGGAACTGTACTGCCGACCTATATTCATCTCGCTTCGCCATACGCCCTAATGGAATCAATGAAGATAATCTATTAACAAAATCTTCCCCTTGTTCATTAAAAACTCCGCCTGGTGACAATGCATTTGAACGCACACCCCTATCGGCCCAGTAGGTCGCCAAATACCGAGTTAAACCAACTAAGCCGGTTTTGATTACCGAATATGTCACAGGTTTGACGGGCTGGCGATCATCTGGCAATTCCGTTTTGCGATATAAACGTTGATCAGGTGAGAAAACTGAAAGGTCGGAGGCTATATTCAAAATGATTCCGCCTTTACCATCTTTGGCCATTGCAGCACCAAATACTTGACTGCATAAAAATGCTCCGGTTAACCCAACCGCTACCTGAAGGTTCCACTGATCGATAGGGAAGTTTTCTAAGCGGGAACTTTCAAAAACACCATTCGAATCATTCACTTTTGGGTCAATGGCCGCATTATTTATTAAAATGTCAATTCGAACATTAGCCTGCCAAAGTTGCTCAGCAACCCTGCGTATATTTTCTAACAGGGATACATCCATCACATTCATAAGAATATTTACTGGATCATAATTTTTTGCCAATCTGTTGTATGCAGCTTTTAACAGAACATCATCAATATCTGTTAAAACTACTTTAGCCCCACTTTCCAGCAAAGCTGCTGCATGCTCCATTCCAAGCAAACCAGCTGCCCCAGTAATAAGCCCGGTTTTACCCGCCAAATCAAATTTCTCAAACGGCATATTGCAATTTTTCCTCAAGAAAAAGCTTTATTCTAGTCGCGAAGTTTCCACAACACCCTGTTTGCCCATTACTTTGGGGTCAATTGCCGCATTATTTATAAGGATATCAATGCAATAGCCGTCTTTAATGAGTTTGTCGGCAACCTCGCGAACTTGGGCCGCCTGCGTTACATCCCTTACCATCGTAATTATTTTTTTAATATCGAAAAATTGTGCAATCTGAATCCGGGCAGAGGTAAGGGAGCCTTGACTTATGTCAGTCAACACCACGTTGGCACCCGTTTCCAGCAGTGCTTCTGCATGCTCAATTCCTAGCAAACCTGCAGACCCAGTGATCAAGGCTGTTTTGCTCGATAAGTCAAACTTTTCAAATGCCACAGTAATAGTTCTCTTATCTATGTGTGAAGTGGGTCAGGAGTGGACCTGTCCACCATCTAAGGTCCAGATAGCCCCTGAAGTGAAGCCAGAAATTGGCGAAGCCAAAAAAGTGACCAGACTTGCTACATCTTCTGGGGTACCAAGCTTAGATAAAGCTACGTTACTACGCAGCATACTCGTTACAGATGCGGCATCTTCTGCCAGCTTGCGCGACCATACCGAACCATCAAAGAGTATGTTGCCGGGCGCAACTGCATTGATGCGCACACCCTGCTGGCCTAAGGGGCGAGCTATTCCACGCACATAGGCATGCAGCGCAGCTTTAGCAGCCGAATATGTAATGGGCGCCCCAGCGACAAACTCAATGCCGCAGACGGAGGAAACGCAAACAATCACCCCCTGGCTTGAAGTTAGCGCTGCTCGAGCCGCTTCAACGGCATTTGTGGTGCTCCACAGATTTAGAGCAAAAACACGTTGCCATTCCTTGGCAGTTTCCTGCCCCGGCAAAACAGATTGTCCACCACCCACATTGCACACCAGGATATCCAGGCGCACAGTTTGCGCAATAGTTTCAGAAAGAACGCGCTGTGAATCTTCGGGATTAGTCATATCACCCGCAATTGTGATAGCCCCAGGCACAGTTTCAGCAGCCAAAGTCAAATCCTTCGGACTGCGCGCGTTCAGCACCACCCTACATCCCTCCGCATGAAATGCTTGAGCAATCGCCAGACCAATCCCCCTGGATGAGCCAGTAATGAGAGCTGTTTTACCATTGAGCTGTAAATCCATTGGGTCAGAGTCCGAGTCTTATGATGCGTTATCCAGCAAACCAAACTGAGAAATCCACGTTTGTGTCATATCACGATAACGGCACAAGGTTTGCAAATGACTACCATCAGCCGCACGGGCTGTTTGCAGGATAAAGTTGCCTTGATATCCAATACGGGCAAGCTCTGCAAATACCACTTCAAATTGTGCGTTACCAGTGCCCAAAGCAACAGTAGTCCCTCCTAAAACGCGGTCCTTGATATGAACATTAGAAATGCGATGACCGTAAGTTGCAAATTCAACTTTAGGGTCGAAACCCAATGCCGCACTATTCCCGGTGTCGTAATTAATACCAAAAACGTCCGATGGAAGACGGCTGATAAAGCGGGCAAGCTCGGAAGGCACAAAATCAGATTCAAAAATAACACTTATTCCGCAAGACTGAAGGTGCTTCTCTTGACTCAATAAAAAGTCCACTAATACATCTTCTTGCCCCGGAGAATCAATGCTACCGTTGTCAACAATTGGGACCACTAACTTGGAAATCCCAACTGAAGAACAAGCTTCCAAAATCGCTATAAAGTCATTTTTAAGGTCTTTTGCTATTTGAGCATTAGCTTTCCAGAAGGGGCCTGCATAAAGCAGTCACCTGTCAGCGACGGTATGGCAACAGAATACTGATGGCAAAGGGCGCGAATTTCTGACTGACCCGATTTAGTAAGTAAAGGGTTGTCGTAAAGCCTATCCTGATCAAGCGTCCACTCCATCAGACTAATCCCACAGGCGTAAGCTTTCTCAAACTCATCGACCCACGTAGCCCATGGAAAGGCTTGAATGCGCCCATCCACCAAGGGGGAAAGTCGTCCTTGCATGAAGCCAATAAGGTTTATCATTTAGTTTTGAAACGATAAGGTGTGGGGGCATTCACTCCATGGATCAGGGGATCTCTGTTAGCATCCCAAATCTGAATTTGCTTAACTATATCTACGCCGGTATTTTCACTCCAACGGTCTATAAGTTTCTGAAAAGTTTTCCCTACTTTGCCAGTACCAATGGAATTACCATTCAGCGCTGTGACGGGTAAGATACTAAAGGGCGTGCCTGTCATAAATGCCTCGTCCGCGGTGTAGACGTCATAGGCCTCGATGTTCTTTTCCTCAACAGGGATACCTAGCTCAGGACATAACTCCTTGATAACATATTCACGTGAAATTCCCCGCAGTATGTTTCTTCCCTCCGGCGTAATAACTACCCCGTCTTTTACTATGAAAAAATTATCGCCCGTACCTTCCGCTATATAACCATCTGCATCAAGCAGAAGAGCCCAGTTGTTGTCGCCCTCGATTTGCCCAGCCTCGATATTTGCCATCAGATAGTGAATTCGACTTCTATTTTTAATCTTTGGATCAAGGAAATGGGCAGGTATTGCACGCTGGGAAGTGATCACTGCATTGATTCCGGTATCAAATAATTTGCCCATGCTTGCAACGGTCCAACGCAATGGAAAATCGGCAATAATTATATTAGGACCCTTATGTAGTCCGTCTATACCTTGATAAATACCAAGCAAGCCGCGGGACACATCAATCATTAAGCGATGCTCGTCATCACTTGAGAACAAATGGTCATTAGCCTCAATCGTCTGGTAGCAGGCTTTCTCCATCTCTTCAGGAGTCATTTCCAATGGGATACGTAGAATCTTTACGCCAGCATATAGGCGATCAATATGCTCTTTCAACTTAAATTGTTTTTTATTAAATGATCGAGTCATCTCAAAGACCATGTCTCCAAACATCAAGGCAGAGTCATAGATCGATATTTTGGCCTCAGTTTCTGGGACCAATTTTCCATTAAAAAAAACTGTACGCATTTAACTTTCCTTGTAATCTCTAGACTTTAAATACACATTGTCATACCACTGAATAGTATCAGTAATATGGAAATCGTTTTTGAGCGGATATAAATAATCATATAATTTGCTCATAAACACATATTGCTCATAAGTATTGACGTCGAGCACTAAATCTGGTCGACGAAATGCTTCTGGACACTTTATAGTCCTGACCGGGCACCACTCTGAATCTAAAGCTTGTCCCGTGCTATAGTCAAAGAAATTTAGATGCACATGCTCCCTTTGGCGGGGATCGATATGCTTTTTTCTGGCTTCTTCAAGCAAAGAAAAATCGAATACTTCGGCGCCAATGCCATCTGGATATTCGGAATCGCCAATCGTAGATAGGTTTGATGAAAAACCGCGTTGACCTAGTGATAGGTGGTATTCAATAATCCGGTCAATTTCACTGGGTTCCGGTGTGGCATTATCGGCAGGCAAGCGAACTACCAGACTCGCATTAGCCCAGCAGGCAGCTTGGTAATAACGCTCAACAAGGTCGTTATGGGAGCCAGAGAATACTTTCACTCCATATTGCTCACCCAATTCAGCTAGCACTTGATCTTCAACAGTATTGGGTATGGCAAGAACAATCTCATCAAGCTTTGTGCAGCGCTTAACGCGTTCAAGAATTCGGCCAACAAGAGGGACTCCAGCCAGACTCATCATCGATTTTCCTGGCAATCGTGTCGACCCCATGCGCGCCTGAATAATCAGCACAACGCGCTGCCCACGATTCATTGGGAGCTTTCGGAAAAAATTGATTTTTCAACTAGCTGACACAAGATATGGCCTAGCATTATGTGGCACTCTTGAATCCTCGTCGTCTCGTTCGATGGTACCTGAATGCAATCACAAAGTAGCTTTAACTTTCCCCCGTCTGCTCCTGTAAGCCCTACAGTAATCAAACCTAATTCCTTTGCCTTATTTACCGACTCCAAAATATTGCGACTATTCCCGCTAGTTGAGATGGGGATGAAAATATCATTGCCCTTAGCCAAACCCTTCAGCTCGCGCGCAAATATTTGGTCAAAGCCATAGTCATTACCAATAGCGCTCATAGCAGAGTTGTTGGCTCCCAAGACTACTGAAGCTAGCGGAGCCCTATTGAACAAAAAACGTGATATAAATTCTGCAGAGAGGTGCTGAGCATCGGAGAAGCTACCGCCGTTTCCAGCAAAGATTACTTTGCCACCTTGTTTTAAGCTTTGCACTACATTTTGAGCAAGGAATTCCAACTTTTCCAATTCTACAATGTCGCTGAGTAATGCTTGCTTGGTAGTGATCGATAGTTCAATCTGGGACTGAATGGTGATCAAGTTCATAAATGCCCTTCCAAACGCTCCAATGCAATCCAAAAACCTTCACCGCCATTTTTATGGCCTTGCCAAATCTCAGGAATAAAGGACGCATCGGAACATCCAGCATCCAGGATTTTTCCAAGTCGCAAAAAATCAATATCGCCATCGCCAATCTGAAGACCTTCACCATTCAAACCTTTAGCATCTCCGAGATGTAGATGAGCAGTTAGCGGAGCAATTTTCTCAGCAAAGTCATAAAAATTCATACCAAAGTGATTGCAGGTTAACTGGGTATGGGAAATATCAAAACACATGCGTAAATTCAACTTATCACACCACTCAATAATCTCGTCAATCTTGACAAAGATATTTTGATAGCGCTGACCGCCAAAATGCCAAGGAAAGGGTGCCATAGTTTGCGGGATTAATTCTACCCCTTCTATATCAAGCTCATCCAGGCTTATTGCAAAACGCTCATAGTAAGACTGAAGAATATTCGAGGAGAGTGGCCGATCCATAGTAAAGCCACCAATATTGGCAACAATCATCGGGCGCACGGTCTTGGGAAAAAATTGCTTTAAAGATCGTGTAATGTTAATCACGCGCTGAGTTTCTAGAACCGAAAACTTTCTGTAGCCCTCATCTGGCGAGGCCAAATCCATTAACCTACTATTTGCAAATAACTCAGGTGCATGAACCACAAACCCACATTCGTAAGCTTCTTTTAGAAACTCGCTTGGATTCAACTCCATATCTGAATATGAGAGATGAAACTCAAAAAGATCCGGCCTTATGCGAGAATAATATTCGCTAAAATCATGATAGCGAACTGGCACCCCCCATGGCCTTGAAAATTTATAAGGCCGAGGCTCAATTCTTCGATCTGCAAGATCAGATGGATAGAAAAAATCTTCGTCAGCCATGTCATGCTGCAACACTCTTCCTAACAAAGCTTCATAATTTTGTGGAGATAAACCTTGACCTGGACTTCTCACTTTTATATGCTCGGCAGAGAGAATTGTTCCCTTACTGAGTTTTTTGGTGGCAACTAAACTTTTTGCCAAATTTTCACGATTGATCATTTCCCCCTGCGATAGCTTGCGATCTCCGCCAGTGCCCAAAGCTTCTTCTATTTCACGAATCCCTTCAATCATTCTTTGAAATTCTAGGTAAGTTAGGCTAGCAGCATGATCAGGGCCTTCCATATCTCGATCCAATGTGAAATGGCGTTCAATAACACAAGCATCGAGCGCAATGGCTGCAAGCGACACATTAATTCCACGCTCATGCCCAGAGTAGCCGACTAAAGGATGAATTTTTCGCAACTGATGTATCCACCTCAGATTAATATCATACAAAGGTGCTGGGTAGGTGCTATTGCAATGGAGCAAAATAAATTTTGAATTTCTGCGATTCAGAAAATCGACGGTGCACTGAACTTCTTCGAGCTTACTCATCCCGGTAGAAAGAATCAATGGCTTTCCAGTATTGACCAACTTATCCAGCAAGGGCAAGTTAGTTAAATCTGCTGAAGCTACTTTATAAGCCGGAACATCAAATTTCTCAAGGACCTCAACACTTACTGAGTCCCAAGGAGTGCAAAGGTACAAAATATCCTTAAGAGAGCAGTACTCAGCAAGCCTAAGATGTTCATCTACACTCAACTCAAAGCGATGCAGTAGATCCAAAATGTATTCGGTACCCAAATCCTCGCCATCCTTACTTAATGAGCGCTTGCGATATACCTCATTTAAATGGCGCATTTGAAACTTAACGCAATCAACGCCCATCTTAGCAGCCAGATTAATCATCTCAATAGCGCGATCAAAGCTTCCATTATGATTGTTTCCAATTTCAGCAATAATGAAAGTACGCCCCCTCCCTATTTCAAAATTACCAATTTGAATCTTCATAATTTATTCTTCCTAATTATGTTTACTTTCCCGAACAGACCAGGCTCTTAACCCCTCTGATTCGAAACGAAATGGATGAACTTTTAATCCCTTGGATTCCAGCCATTTAACTAATTGTTGCCTCTCGAAAGGGAGTGCATAAAAGAGAAAAAAACCACCGCCTCCAGCACCTAACAACTTTCCCCCAATAGCGCCATGTTCCATTGCACCATCGTAAATATGATCAAGAAAAGCATTGGAAATTTTGTTGCTTAATTGGCGCTTTAATAGCCAAGATTCATTTAATAATTGTCCAAACTGAAATAATCTACCACGCAATAAATGATTGCGTATTGAATATGTTGTATCGACAATAGATTGGGCTTTTTTCAGCACATTCTCTTGTTGCATATGTCTTTGTTGGTCCTCGTGAATATTCCCAGAATCATGAGAATTCCCAGTATCGCAAAGCACCAAGCTTTCCTCCAACTCTAGTAAAGTATCTGTTGGGATCCGTAATGGATGAACAATATTTTGCTCCATCCTAAATTCCATAAAATTTATCCCGCCAAAGGCAGTTGCATATTGATCTTGCCAGCCGCCTGCTATTCCAAAATATAGACGTTCAGCCTGATAGGCGAGCTCTGCCAACTCATGAAGGTCCCACTTATCCTGTCTAAATTGATTAAAGCAACCTAATATAGCTACGGATATAACCGCTGATCCGCCAAGCCCCGAATTCATAGGAAAATCAGAATGAAGATATAGCTCAAATCCAAATTCAGGCTCCACAATTTTTAATATCGCTTGAATAAGTCCAAAATTACTTTTCCGAGTTAATGCATCCTGTAAGCTTTCCGCAATCAAAAAATCATTCAAATCACGAGAATAAATCTCAACGCGCTTATCATCGCGAATCCGAATTACTGCATGACTGTATAGGGAAATAGTTGCATTGATGACTGCACCGGAAGCAGTTTCAAAATAATGCGTTAAGTCTGATCCGCCACCCCCAAAACTAATCCTAACTGGAGAACGAGCCCGAGCATAAATGCGCTCTTCGGCTAAGGCTGGCAAGTAACTGCGACTCACAACATTGATGATCTGTTTGTCGATATTTAAAATTGGAATTGCCCTGATTTTATGATCTAACTGCTTAAGCAAAATCTCGCGAGGCGTCCTCAAGTCGGCCCAAACAAAATTTGTGTTGGCACAAGAACTAATTGGGTCCTCCAATGATCCCTCTTTAACCAATTTACGGCGTATATCACCATCAGTAGCCGCACCAAAAACTGCTCCAACCTCATCTACTAGAAAAATAATTCCATGATGGTTACTCTCTATTTTTAACAAAGCGTCTTTTATGGTCGCCTTACCAAGTATCTGATATTGATCCATATATCTATAATCCAACCATTTTTCTAGATTCAACCCATCGACAAAACTTAGTGTAGTCCTCGGGAGTGCCAATATCTATAAAATCCGTATCCAAAGTTAGTACGGATAATACTTGTTTTGCAACCAGTTTAGGGTAGGTAACACTCTCCAATGAAAATGCCTGCCCGTCCCAACCTTTAAAAAAACTGGCATTTATTCGTGAAACTCCGGTATTGATCCAGCCAGCATTTTGGTTGATTCTTTTTTCTATAAATGAGGTAACCAGCCGATTATGATCAAATACAACCTCGCCATAGCGCCCCACATTTTTTACCTTTACAACCAAAATTGCTGGGGAAGATGCACTCATAATTTGATCAAAACCTAATCCAAGCCAAGTATCAGCATTGGCTAACAAAAAATCACCCTCAAAATTTAATACTTTAATAGCGAAAGCTATTGCACCCCCAGTTCCAAGGGGCGACGGCTCAGTTACGTAACGAATATTACAGTCTTTTAGCAACCCGCCTTCTTCTTTTTTTAAGAAATTAATTATGGCATCAGCATGATGGTGTAACAAAAAAACAAATGAATTAATCCCTTGGTGCAGCCAGTGCTCGATCTGATAAAAAAGGAATGGTTTACCATTGACAGAAGCAAGGGCTTTAGGCGACCCATTAAGAACGGAGCTAAGCCTTGTACCAAATCCGCCAGCCAGAACAAATAATGGCATTGCCACAACGGGATTAGCTTTCATCATCAGATAAAATTCAAACTAAAATAATACATTAGAGCCAATCATTCTTCACTCTTGGAGGCCATTGTGAATCTAATGCAGATGAAACAACCATCATAGAAAATTTTTGATGCAAACAAATATATATTAGGGCTATTTTATTCCTTATGTGTTTCACATTAATTATTTGCAATTTTTATAAATCCTTAATCCACTAATTTTAGGTGAATTCAACTACGAAGTGCAACTTTGATAAATGCCTAGTGGCTAAGGATGTTTTAGTATCCAAAGCTTCTAGACCTGCAAGTCAAAGTCGCCATGACCTATCAACACCTTAGCCAAACTGAACGATATCAGATTTATATTCT
>Ga0187843_10000441_pt1 | contig 30091 bp, 21 predicted proteins | sample SpaLakP09_SKY_43_FD_134516 | JGI IMG/M metagenome (GOLD analysis project Ga0187843, IMG submission 134516) | Oligotrophic lake water microbial communities from Sparkling Lake, Wisconsin, USA - SP09_SKY_43 | ecosystem: Environmental > Aquatic > Freshwater > Lake | place: USA: Sparkling Lake... | reverse complement strand
GCTCGGGCATCTGGCCGTGGGCGATGATGATGCGGGCCTCGGGCACCAGCTCTTCGAGCTTCTGGCGCCGGTTCTCGATGGTCTCGACCTCGTTGTGCAGGAAATAGACCTGGCCGCCGCGCTTGAGTTCGCGCAGCATGGCCTCGCGGATGGTGCCGCTGGTCTCGCTGCGCACAAAGGTCTTGATGGCCAGGCGGCGCTGCGGCGCGGTGGCAATGACGCTCAGATCGCGCAGGCCTTCCAGCGCCATGCCCAGGGTCCGCGGGATCGGCGTGGCGGTCAGCGTCAGCACATCGACCTCGGCCCGCATGGCCTTCATCGCCTCTTTGTGGCGCACGCCGAAACGGTGCTCCTCGTCGATCACCAGCAGGCCCAGACGTGCGAACTTGCATTCGCTGGACAGCAGCTTGTGGGTGCCGACGACGATGTCGATGGTGCCGTCGGCCAGGCCTTCGAGCGCGGCCTTGATTTCTTTGGCCGAGCGGAAGCGGCTCATCTCCGCGACCTTGACCGGCCAGCGGCCAAAGCGGTCGGCGATGTTTTGGTAATGCTGCTCGGCCAGCAAGGTGGTGGGTGCGAGGATGGCGACCTGCTTACCGCCCATGACGGCGACGAAGGCCGCGCGCAGCGCCACCTCGGTTTTGCCAAAGCCCACATCGCCGCAGACCAGGCGGTCCATGGGTTTGGGGCTGATCATGTCCTGGATCACCGCATGGATGGCGGCGCGCTGGTCGGGCGTTTCCTCGAAGCCGAAGCTGGCGGCGAAGGCCTCGTAGTCATGGCCCGAGTAGCGGAAGGCATGGCCCTCGCGGGCGGCGCGGCGGGCGTAGAGGTTGAGCAGCTCGGCGGCGGTGTCGCGCACCTGCTCGGCGGCCTTGCGCTTGGCCTTTTCCCACTGGCCCGAGCCCAGGCGGTGCAGCGGCGCTTCTTCCGCTGAAACGCCGGTGTAGCGGCTGATCAGGTGCAGCTGGGCCACCGGCACGTAGAGCGTGGCCTTGTCGGCGTATTCCAGATGCAGGAACTCGCTGGCGCCGTCGCCGATGTCGATATTGATCAGGCCCTGGTAGCGGCCAATGCCGTGGTTGTTGTGCACCACCGGGTCACCGACCTTGAGCTCGGACAGGTCCTTGATCAGGGCGTTGACGTCGGAGACCTGCTCCTGCTTGCGCCGGCGCCGCGTGGTCGGCGTGGTGGCGAACAGCTCCGTCTCGGTGAAGATTTGAATCTGGTGACCGCCTTCGGGGTCGTTCCAGAAAAAGCCGGCCGCGAGCGGCGCCGCCGTGATGGCGAACTTCTCCGGGCTGGTCTCGAAATCGGCCAGGCTGCTGACCGAGGGCGGGTCGATCTTGTTGTCGCGCAGCAGCTCCAGCAGGCTCTCGCGCCGGCCTTCGCTTTCGGCCAGCAGCAGCACGCGGTGCGGCGTGCTCAGCAGATGGGCGGCCAGGCGGGCCAGGGGCTCTTGCGCGCCGCGCTCGACGGACACATCGGGCAGGGGGCGGGCATAGTCCACCGCTTCCTTGCCGCGCACCGCCAGCACCGGGTGCGCGTGGGTCAGGCTGAAGAACTCTTCGCTCTTGAAGTAGATCTCCTCGGGCGGCAGGATGGGCCGCTCCGGGTCGTGCTGCAGAAAGCGGTGGCGCTCGCGGGTGTCGGTCCAGAAGCGGTTCAGCGCCTCGTCGATCTCGCCGTGCAGGGCCAGCGCGCAATGTTCGCCCAGGAACTCGAAGATGCTGGCGGTCTGCTCGAAGAACAGGGGCAGGTAGTACTCGATGCCGCCGGTGGCGATGCCCTGGCCCATGTCCTTGTAGATGCGCGAGCGGCTCGGGTCGCCCTCCATCTTTTCGCGCCAGCGCGAGCGGAAGGTCTGGCGCGCCGCTTCGTCCATGGGGAACTCGCGGCCCGGCAGCAGGCGCACCGCCGGCACCGGGTAGAGGCTGCGCTGGCTGTCGGGGTCGAAAGTGCGGATGGAATCGACCTCGTCACCGAAGAGGTCGACCCGGTAGGGCACCAGCGAGCCCATGGGGAAGAGGTCGATCAGTCCCCCGCGCACCGCGTACTCGCCCGGCGACACGACTTGCGCCACATGGTTGTAGCCGGCCAGGGTCAGCTGGGATTTGAGGCTGGCTTCGTCCAGGCGCTGCTTCTGCGCAAAGTTGAAGGTGGTGGCGGCCAGGAAGCTGGGCGGGGCCAGGCGGGTCAGCGCCGTGGTGGCGGGCAGCAGCACCACGTCCAGCTCGCGCTCGGCGGCCGGTTTGCCGCGGCTTTGCAGCAGCTGCCAGAGCGTGGCCAGGCGCTCGGAGATCAGGTCCTGGTGGGGCGAGAAGGTGTCGTAGGGCAGGGTTTCCCAATCGGGGAAGACGCCCACGCGCAGCTCGGGCGCGAAGAACTTGAGCTCATCCTCCAGGCGCTGGGTGTCGCCCGGCTCGGCGGTGATGATGGCCGTCAGCCGGCCGGCGCCCAGCTGCTGCTGGGCGTAGCGCGCCAGCAGCAGCGCATCGGCCGAGCCCGTGGGTCGGGGCAGGCTGAACTTTTTTCCGGGCTGGATCAGGGGGAACTGCAAGGACGAGGGCATGGCGGGCGCACAAATGGAAACAGCCCCGAAGCGGGGCTGCGCGGATTGTAGGGAAGCGCAAGCGGCCGCGCTGGCCGGGGCCTGATGTCAGACAGCGGCGGCCCGGGATTCAGCCCGGCCCCGTGTGCGACCCGGGACGAGGCTCGGAGGGTGGGGCATCGAGTGCCTGCCAGTGGGCGGGCAGGGCCTGGGCGTCCAGCAGGGCCTCCAGGGCTGCCCGTGGCATCGGTTGGCCGAACAGATAGCCCTGAAAGCGCTGGCAGCCATAGGCCTGCAGAAAGCTGCGTTGGGCGCTCGTTTCCACGCCTTCGGCAATCACCTCCAGGCCGAGGTTGCGGGCCAGGTCGATGATGGCGCGGGTGATAGAGGCATCGTTGGCGTCGTGCGGCAGGTCTTTGACAAAGCCCTGGTCGATCTTGATCTGCTGCAGCGGCAGGCGCTTGAGGTAGGCCAGCGAGGAAAAGCCGGTGCCGAAATCGTCCAGGGCCAGCTGCAAGCCGGTCTGGCGCAATTCCATCATCTTGGCGGTCGACTCCGCCGCGTCGGCCAGCAGGGTGGATTCGGTCAGCTCCAGCTTGAGGGCCTGGGCCGAGGCGCCGCTGGCCTGCAGGCAGCTGATCAGCGAAGGGATGAAGTCAGCCTGCCGGAACTGGCGGGCGCTGACGTTGACCGCCAGGCTCAAGCCCTGGCGGGCGGGCAGTGTGGCCCAGCGCGCCAGCACTTGGCAGGCCTGCTGCAGCACCCAAAGGCCGATCGGTAGGATCAGGCCGCTGTCCTCGGCCAGGGGGATGAACTCGGCCGGCGACACCCAGCCGCGCACCGGGTGGCGCCAGCGGATCAGGGCCTCGGCACCGAGGATGCAGCCTTGGGCATCAACCTGGGGTTGAAAGTACAGCTCGAACTGTTCCAGTCGGATGGCCTCGCGCAGGTCGATCTCCAGCGCCGCGCGGGTGGACAGTGCGGTCTGCATCTGCGGCTCGAAGAAGCGCACCTGGTTGCGGCCCGCGGCCTTGGCCTGGTACATCGCAAGGTCGGCATGGCGAAGCAGCTCTTCGGCGCTGTCGTCGGCGCGCTGCTGGAGGGCCACGCCGATGCTGGCGCTGCATTCATGACTGGTGCGCAAGCGCTGGCCCTGGGCGTCGGCAATGCTCAGGCGGAAGGGTTGGTTGATCTGGGCTGCGACCTGGCTGACGACGCGCTTCACCTGGTCTTCGGCCTGGCCCAGCGTCAGGCCTTCCAGCAACAGCACGAATTCATCGCCGCCCAGGCGCGCCACGGTGTCGGTGTCGCGCACGCATTTCTTGAGCCGGCCTGCGGCTTCCACCAGCAAGGCGTCACCAAAGCTGTGGCCTAGGGTGTCGTTGAGCATCTTGAAGTTGTCCAGGTCCAGAAAGACCAGGCCGCAGCAGCTGTGGTTGCGCTTGTGCAGGGACATGGCGTGCTGCAGCCGGTCGTGCAGCAGGCGGCGGTTGGGCAGCTGGGTCAGCGGGTCGTAGAAGGCGAGGTTGAAGATCTCCACCTCGGCCGCCTTGCGCTCCGAGATGTCGAGGAAGCTGCCCACATAGTTGAGGGGCTGGCCCCAGCTGTCCTTGACGGCGGTCAGGGTCAGCCATTCCGGGCAATCCTCGCCGGTGCGCGTGCGGCACCAGAACTCACCCTGCCAGCTCCCCTGGCGGCGCAGCTCGCCCAGCAAGGCCTCGCTGAAGCTGGCTTCGTGGCGGGCCGACAGCATCCAGCTCCAGTGCGCGCCCACGGCCTGCTCGGCCTGGATGCCGGTGTGCTGGCAGAAGGCCCGGTTCACCCGCAGCAGCTTGAGCTCGGCATCGGTGATGAAGATGGCCTCCTGGGTCTCGAAGGCGATCGAGGCGATGCGCAGCTCCTGCTCCTGCACCAGGCTGGCCTGCAGGGCCTCGTCCAGCTGCTGGATCTGCTGCTCCAGCTTGCGATTTGCCCGCACCAGGGCCCGTTGCGACTGGGCCAGATCTTCGTTCAGACCCAGCACCTTGCTTTGCAGGCCCTCGAGCTCGGCGATGTCGCTCTCCGCCATCAGCAGCAGCGCTTGACGATCCGGCAGCCAGAAGATGCGCCCCATCACGCTGTGCAGGCTCTGGTCGGGCCAGCCCAGGCTCATGCGTCCCTGGTAGATCAGGCCTTGGGCATCGGGCTTCAGGGTTTGCAGATGGGACAGCGGCGGCTGCACCAGGATTTGGCGGATGTCGGGGTCCAGAGGCGGCTCCGGCGTCTCGGGCGTCTCGGGCGGGCCCAGCGGCATGCGCGCTGCGCCGTCCTGCGGCAGCAGCAGGCGCCAGAAGCCTGCATTGGCCTGCAGCAGCTGGCCCTCTTTGCTGAAGCGCAGCATCACTGTGGCCTGGCTGTGCGCCAGCCACTGCATCCAGAGTGCCTGTTCGCCAGGCAGTGGGGCCGGGGTCTCGTCGAGCTGGGGCGCCGAAGGCTGGGCCATGAGCCGGGCTCAGCAGGCCTGCGGGTTCACGGCCGGGCTGGCCTCGGGCGGCCGCGCCTGCGCCTCGCGCAGCACGCCCAGGGCGTCACGGGCATAGCCATCGGCACCGAGGAAATCGACCCAGGCGGGCTCTTGGTTCAGGGCCTCGCCACCGACCACGATGCGCGGCGCTGCCCGGCCGCAGGCGCTGCGGATCTGGGCAATGGCTTCTCGCGCCTCCAGCAGATGGCTGGAGAACGCCAGGGACAGCGCGACCAAGCCCGGCCGCCATGCCAGCACCTGGGCCACCAGGTCGGGCGTGGGGGTGTCGGCGCCCAGGCATTGCACCTCCCAGCCGGCCAGCTCGAGTGCGTCGGACACCATGCTCAAGCCCACCGAATGGCGGTTGCCCTGGACGCAGGCCAGCAAGGCCCGTTGGCCGTTGAGCGGCGGCAAGGGGTGGTGGGCAAAGCGATCGGCCATCACGGTGCTGGCGGTGGCGGTGGCCAGGTGTTCCTGGGCGACGGAGATCTCGTTGCGCTGCCAGCGCAAGCCGATCTGCTGCAGGCTGCGGGCGATCAGGTGCACCTCAATCTCCAGCAGTGCCAGACCTTCGGTCTCCAGCTCGGCCATCAGGGCCAGGGCGGCGGCCCGGTCGCCCTGCAGCAAGGCCTCTTCGAAGCGGGGTTGAATCGCAAAACCGCGATCCTCGGCTTCGCAGCGGCGGGCCGGGGCGGCTTCTTCGGAGGCGCGGATGGAGTCCTGCAGCAGTTGATCGAGCGTGTTCTTCTCGGGCCCCAGATGCGGGGCCAGGCATTCGGCCATGCACAGCAGGCCTTCGTTCAGCGGCTCACAGGCCAGGCGCCGCGCCTGTCGCACGCTGCGCAGCCAGCGCAGGTAGTTGGCAAAGGGCCGGCTGTTGCCTGTGGCCAGGCTGGGGATCAGGAACTCCAGCTGTTGGCGCAGTTCGGCCTCGCTGCTGATGGGCGCTTGGGGTGTGCGTGGCTCGGGGTCTGGGGGCGTCCCCTGTGCGTGTTGCAAGCGCAGGCGGGCCTGCACCGCCACCTGCTCGCGCAGGCTCTGAACCGTTTGCAGGGCTTCGGCGGACAGGGGCGCTAGAGAGGCCAGGGGCGCCAAGGGCGCTTGCGTGGCAGCCGCGGGGTGCGTCGTGTTGAGGGTCATGGGGCGATCTCAAGAGACGATGGAACCCCGGGTTTGGCAGGCCGCCAGGGCGCTCAGCGCACAGTTTTCTGCGCGGCCCCTGGCCTGTCAAGGCGAAACAGGCACCTTGCCCTGCTGTCCGCTTGGGTGTTTGACGCAGGTCAAATCGCACCTCTTAAATGACAAATTTGATAAATATGCCCTTGCTGCAAGTGCGGCCATGTCTGAGACTGCGCATCCATGTGCACAAGGTATGTTGAGGTGGTGAGATGGTGAACGGCAAAGTGCGGTTTGGGATTGCCGCGCGGCTTTATGCCTTGGCCCTGGTTCTGTCGCTCTCGCTGGGGGGCGTGGCCTTGGTGTCCTACATCAAGCTGTCGCGGGTGGACCGGGCGGCCGAGATCACCCAAACCATGCGTGTGCCTCAGCTCTCTCGTATCGGCGATGTGGAGCTCAACATCACCCGTGTTTCCTTGCAGCTGCGTCATGCCATGCTGGCGCGCAACCCGGCGGAGATGCAGGGCGCGATCGAGGACATCGGCGCCAAGCGCCAGCAGATCGACAAGCTGCTGAAGGCCTATGAGGACGATTTGTTCAGCGCCGATGGCAAAGCTCGCTTCGCCAAGCTGGCCGAGCCCATGGCGCGCTTCTGGACGGTTGGCCTGGCCAACCTCGATCTCATCAAGGCCGGACAGAAGGACGAGGCTTTTGCCTACCTGGTCGAGCGCACCATCCCGGCCCGCAACGAGGTGCTGGCCATCCTGGCCGATACGGTGCATTTCCAGGAGAGCACGCTCAAACGCGACATCGAGAGCATGCAGGATGAAACCCGCAGCACCTGGCATCTGGTGGTGGGGCTGGCGCTGCTGTCCTTGCTGACCCTGCTGGTCTTTTCCGTCCATGTGGCGCGCTTGCTCAAGCGCCGCGTGCAGCTGGCGCGGCAACTGACCGAGCGGGTGCGCGATGGCGATCTGGCCCATCCCGAAGCCGATCGCGAACGCGATGAGTTTTCGCCCTTGCTGGCGGCACTCGATGAGATGCGCCAGGCGCTGACCCAGCTGGTCGGCGGGGTGCGCGGCAATGCCGAGCGTGTGTCCGGCGCCAGCAGCGAGATCGCCCAGGGCAATCTGGACCTGTCCTCACGCACCGAAGAGCAGGCCTCGGCCCTGCAGCAAACCGCGGCCACCATGGATGTGCTGAGCCACACCGTGCGCCACAACGCCGACAACGCGCAGCAAGCCAAACAGCTGTCGGTCAATGCGTCGATGGTGGCGGTGCAGGGTGGCGAGGTGGTGGGGCAGGTGGTCAGCACCATGAAGGACATCAACGAGTCCTCGCGCAAGATCTCCGACATCATTGCCGTGATCGACGGCATTGCCTTCCAGACCAACATCCTGGCCCTGAACGCGGCGGTGGAAGCCGCGCGTGCCGGTGAGCAGGGCCGAGGCTTTGCCGTGGTGGCCAGCGAGGTGCGCGCTCTGGCGCAGCGCAGTGCCGGCGCGGCCAAGGAAATCAAGACCCTGATCAGCGCCAGTGTCGAGCAGGTCGAGCAGGGCAGCGATCTGGTCGATCAGGCCGGCCAGACCATGGGTGAGATCGTCGGCGCCATCAAGCGAGTGGCCGACATCGTCGGCGAGATCAGCGCCGCCAGCCAGGAGCAAAGCCGCGGTGTGGCCCAGGTCAACGAGGCCATCACCCAGATGGACAAGACCACGCAGCAGAACGCGGCCTTGGTCTAACAATCCGCCGCTGCGGCCGAGAGCCTGGAAGGCCAGGCCAATGAGCTGGTTCAGGCCATGGCGGTGTTCAAGCTGCAGACTTGAAGCGGGCCGGACGCCCGCTTTCGGCTCAGTGCGCCCCGGCGCTGCGCCGCTGCACGCGGATCACCGCCTCGCTGGCGCTGCCATCGCTGGCCAGCGCCCGGGCGCGCAGCTGGCCGCAGCCGCCGTCCACATCCTGGCCGGCTGAATCACGCAGCTTGGTCAGCACGCCGCGCTGGTGCAGGGCGCGGGCGATGCCCTCGGCCTTGTCCCAGCTGGGCCGGGTGAAGGGCAGCTCGGGCACGCTGTTGTAGGGAATCATGTTCAGGATGGCGTACTTGCCCTTGAGCAGGCGCACGATGCCGTCCAGCTCCTCGGCCGTGTCATTGATGCCGTCCAGCAGGGTCCACTGGTACTGGATCGGATAGCCGGTCTTGCGCGCGTAGTCTTCGCCCAGCGCGACCAGCTCTTCAGGCGTCAGCCGCGGCGCGCGCGGCAGCAGGCGTTCGCGCAAGTCGGCGCGGCTGGTGTGCAGGGACAAGGCCAGGGCCGGCTTGACCGGGCCCAGGGGCAAGCGCTCGAACACGCGCGGGTCGCCGACGGTCGAGAACACCAGATTCTTGTGGCCGATATTGCCCTCCAGCCCCAGCAGCTCGATCGCCTCCAGCACATGGTCGAGGTTGTGGGCCGGCTCGCCCATGCCCATGAACACGACTTTCTTGACCGGCCTCAGCGTCCGCGCCAGGGCCACTTGGGCAATGATTTCGGCGCTGGTCACTTGACGGATCAGGCCCTCGCGCCCGGTCATGCAGAACTGGCAACCGACCGCACAGCCGACCTGACTGGACACGCACAAGCCCTCGCGTGGCAGCAGCACGCTTTCCACCGTCATGCCGTCGCGCAGGGCCAGCAGCAGGCGGGCCGAGCCGTCTTCACCGGGGTGGTTTGAGACCAGACGCACCAGACCTTGTAAATCCATGTCCAGCGCTTCCAGGCCTTCGCGCAGGGCCAGGGGCAGGAAGTTCTCAGGCTTGCGGCGGCTGCGATCGTGCGGGCGCGCCCGCACCCAGTCGCGCAGGAGGCGGAGTTCATGGGGCGGCTTGGCGCCGAGGGCGCGCAGGCGCTGGCGGATGTCTTCGATGCGCATGGGGCGGCGATTGTCGCTCAGACCCCAACCAGACCTATCCAGGCGCAACGCTCACTGCGGCAGGCGCAAGCGCACCTCCAGGCCGCCGCCCTCGCGGTTGCTCAGGCCGATGCGGCCGCCGTGGGCCTCGGCAATCTCGCGCGCCAGGGCCAGGCCCAGGCCGCTGCCGCCATGCTGGCCGCCGCTGCGCTTGGTCGAGTAAAAAGGCAGCAAGGCCTGGGCCAGCACCGCCTCGCTCATGCCGCAACCGCGGTCGCGCACGACAAAGCAGAGCTCGCGCTCCTGCCACTCCACGGCCAGGCTGACCGCCTCGGGCGGGCCGCCGGCTTCTTGCGCGTTCTTGAGCAAATTGATCAAGGCCTGGGCCAGCTGGCCAGGGTCGAAACGCGCCGGGCGCGTGGGCGGCTCGCCTTCCAAGCGGTAGGGGTGCTGGGCCAGCAGGCCGGCCAGAAAGCCCGGCCAGTCCACGGCTTGCCACTGCGGCGAGGGCAGCTTGGCGAATTCCGCATAGGCCGCCAGAAAGCGGTGCAGCTGGCGCGAGCGCTCGCCGATGCTGGCGAACACCGCCTCCAGGCGCTCGGTCTGGCCGCGCCGCGCCAGCTCGGCGCCGCTGTGTGAGAGCGAAGAGATCGGTGCCAGCGAGTTGTTCAGCTCATGGCTGATGACGCGGATCACCTGCTTCCAGCTGGCCACCTCCTGGCGGGAGAGCTCGCGCGTCATGCGCCGCAGCAGCAGCAGGCGGTGCGGCTGGCCTTGCAGCTGCAGGCTGCGCTGCGAGAGGTGGAAGAGCTCGTCCTGCCCGTTCTCGCTCATGCCGAAGACCTGATCCTGGCCGCTGGCCAGGGCCAGGCGCAGGGCCTCGGGGCTGTCGGCCAGCAGGCCGCTCAGGCTCAGGCCCGCCAGGCTGCGGCCCTGGGCCAGCAGCTGGCGCGCGGCGATATTGGCATAACTGATCTCGCCCCCGGGCTCACGCAGCAGCAGCAGGGCCAGGGGTGTGTTCTGCACCACCGTGTCCAGCAGCAGCTCGCGCCGGGCCAGCTGCTGGCGCTGCTCGCGCAGGGCCAGGCCCAGCTCCTGGTGGGCGCGCAGCAGGGCGGCCAGCTCAGCCTGGCGCAGCGGCCCGCTGGGCCCGGCGGCGATGGACATGCTGAAGTCGCCATCGCGGTAGCTGAGCACCGCACCCTCCAGCGCCCGCAGCAGGCGGCGCAGGGGCGCGAGCAGCTGGCCGCTCAGGGCAAACAGCGGCAGGGCCAGCAAGAGCAGGCTGTAGAGCGGCCACTGCCAGTGCTGGACGGCGGCTTGCGCCGCAGCGCCGAGCAGGGCGGCGGCCAGCAGGGCCAGGAAGAGACGCCCTCGCATGGCGCAGGCTCAGGCCGGATCGGCCATGCCATAACGCTCCATGCGCCGGTACAGCGCCTGGCGCGACAGGCCCAGGGCCTGGGCGGCACGGCTGACCACGCCGCCCGCCGCCTGCAGGGCCGCTTGCACCGCCTCGCGGCTGGGCTCGTCCAGGCTGCGGTGGGCGGCCGAAGCGGCCGAAGGCGCGGCCGCTTGCAGGCCGAGGTGATGCGGCTGGATGCTGGCGCCTGCGGCCAGCAGGCCGGCGCGTGCCATCACGTTTTTCAGCTCGCGCACATTCCCAGGCCAGCGGTGGGCCAGCAAGGCCTCGCGGGCCGCTTCGGACAGCGTGGCGGCGCCGGCCAGGAAATGCTCAGCCAGCACCAGGATGTCCTCGCGCCGCTCGGCCAGGGGCGCCAGGCGCAGCTCGAAAACATTCAGCCGGTAGAAGAGGTCTTCGCGGAAACTGCCCGCGGCCACCATGGCCTTGAGCTCGGCGTTGGTGGCGCTGATCACGCGCACCTTGGAGCTGCGCGTGCGGCTGGAGCCCAGGCGCTCGAAGCGGCCGGTTTCCAGCACGCGCAGCAACTTGACCTGCCCGGCCAGGGGCAGGGTGCCGATCTCATCGAGGAAGAGGGTGCCGCCATCGGCCGCCTCGAAGCGGCCTTCGCGCGCCTTGTGGGCGCCGGTGTAGGCGCCGCTGTCGCTGCCAAACAGTTCAGCCTCGATCAGGTCCGCGGGCAGGGCGCCGCAGTTCAGGGCCACAAACGGGCCGTGGCGCTGGGCCGAGTTGGCGTGCACGATGGCCGCCAGCCGCTCCTTGCCGCTGCCATTGGGGCCGCTGATCAGCACCGGCAGCTCGGTGCGCGCCACTTGCGCGGCCAGCTCCAGGGTGTTCAGCATCGCGTCCGAGGCGAACACCAGGCCGGCCAGGTCCAGGCCTTGGCTCAGCTGCGCGCGGCGGGCCTGCCGGGCCAGGCGGGCCTGGTTCAGGGCGCGGTTGGATTCGCCGAGCTCCAGCAGGTTTTCCACCGTGGCCACCAGCTTGTGGTCGTCCCAGGGTTTGGCCAGGTAGTCGGCCGCGCCAGCCTTGACCAGCTCCACTGCCGCCTCCAGCCGCGTCCAGGCGGTCAGCAGGATGACGGGCAGGTCGGGGTGCTGGGCGCGAATGGCGCGAAACAGGGCTGCACCCTCCGCACCCGAGGTGGTGTCGGCGCTGAAGTTCATGTCCTGGATCACCAGGTCCACGGCCGGGCTGTGGCGCGCCAGCAAGGCCAGGCCTTGCGCCGGGCTCTCCGCCAGCAGGGGCTCGATGTCATGCAGGGAGAGCAGCAGGGCCAGGGCCTCGCGCACGCCGGCGTTGTCATCGATGATCAGCACATGTCTCATGGGGTGGCGAGCATAGCAAGAGCGATCGACGGCCTCCGCCTCAGAAGCGCAGCGCCGCCACCGGCGGCAGGGCCGCCGCACGCCGCGCCGGGCCCAGCACGGCCAGCTGGCCCAGGGCCCAGAGTGTCAGCGCGCCCACCGGCAGGTAGAAGGCTGGCAACAGGGGCATCTCGTAGCTGCGGATCAGGGCCAGATTGATGCCGTAGGCCGCGCCCATGCCCAGGGCAATGCCGGCCGTGGAGAGCAGGAAGTTCTCGAGCTGGAAGTAGCGCAGGATCTGACCGCGCGTGGCACCCAGGGCGCGCCGCGTGCCGATCATGCGGGTGCGCTGCTGCACCCAGAAGCTGGCCAGGCCGACGATGCCAAAGGCGGTGACCAGCAGCAGGGCCACGCAGACCCCGCCGAGCAGCCAGATCATGGCCCGGTCCTGGGCAAAGTAGTTCTGGCGCATGTCGACCAGGCGCTTGGCCGGGCGCACGATGCGCTTGTCCGAGACCGGGCGCAGCGCCGCCTCGGCGGCCTTCATCACCGCCTCCTGCTGGCCGGGCTGGACGCGCAGCACAAAGCTGCCGCCCCGGAAGCTGTTGCGCATCGGCGCCAGCAGGGCATAACCGTCCGGATTGCCGGGTCCATCGATGCCGCCGCTGCCCGCGATCGGCTGCGGCGGGCTCAGGGTCTCGACCACACCGACCACCTGGCTGGGCCGGCTGCCGTAGGTGTAGATGGTCTTGCCCACGGCTGATTCACCGGGGAAGAGCTTGCGCGCCAAGGTGCGGTTCAGGATCACGGCCGGCACTTGGGCGTTCTCGCCGGCGGCGGTGAAGTCGTTGTCCAAGACTTGCTCCTCGGGCTGAAAGTCGCGCCCTTCGATCAGCTTCAGGCCCAGGGTGCGCAGGCCCTGCACATCCGTCTGAAATGGCGAGGCACCCACGCCCGGCGCCCGGTCGTCGGCCGAGGTGCGCACCGTGCTGATGCTGCTCTGGTTGCCGAAGTGGACCTGGTTGATGATGGTGACGCCTTGCACGCCGGGCAGCTCGCTCAGGCGCTTGAGGTCCTGGCTGGTGATCTCGTCGAGATTGCCGACCGGGCCGATGCCGGCCACGTCCACCGTCACCAGCTCCGATTCGGCCAGGCCGCTGGGCGTGTGGATGTGGGTCTGGCGCTGGACGATCAGGTGCAGGGCATTGCAGACGATGGCACAGCTCAGGGCCACTTCCAGCACGATCAGGCCGGCGGCCGTCTTGTGGCGGCGCAGGGTGGAGAGGATGGGCATCAGTTCCATGGATCGAATCCTCACTGGGTTTTCAGTTGGCGGGCGGGGCTGACGCCGGCGGCATGCCAGGCCGGCAGCAGGCCGGCCAGCAGGCTGGCCAGCAGAGACAGGCCCAGGGTCAGGCCCAGCATCGGCCAGTCCATCTGGGCCAGGTGGGCGTAGGGGGCCGGGCTCAGGCGCACCAGCCACAGGCCCAGGCCCGCCAGGGCCAGGCCCAGCAGGCCGCCGATCAGGCCCAGGGTGCCGGCTTCAACCAGGAACTGGCTGAAGATGGCGCGGCGCGTGGCGCCCAGGGCGCGGCGCACGCCGATCTCGCCCGAGCGACGCAAGCTCTTGGCCAGCAGCAGGCCCACGGTGTTGGTCAGGCAGACCAGCAGAAAGCCGAAGGCCAGCCAGACCTGCAGGGCCACATCGCTGGGCAGCACCTCGCTGAACTCCAGCCATTCCATCACCGAGCGCAGGCGAACGCCGGTGTCGCGCTCGTAGCGGCCGGCCTGCTTCTGCGCCTTGGAGTAGGCCTCGAGCTGACGCTTGAATTCAGCGGCTTGGCCGGCCGACTCCAGCTCCACCCAGTACTGCACCCAGGCGCAAGGCGCGTTGAGGTCGCGCGGCTGCTTGCCGACCATATCGCCCCAGCAGCTCATGCTGCCCGAGCTGCCCAGGTTCAGACGCGCGGCGGTGCTGAACGGGGCCAGCACATCGGCCGCGTCGGTGAAGGCACCGCGGGTCAGGTCGAAGTAGTGCGGCGTCGGCTTCCAGTCCTTGAGCACGCCGATGATGCGGAAGCTGTGCTCGCGGATGCGCAGCTCGCGGCCCACGCTGTTGGCCCCGCCGAACAGCTTGTCATTGAGCTTGCGCGAGATCACCGCCACGCGCGCCTCGGCCTGATCGGCCGCGGCATCCCAGCCGCTGCCGTACTCAAACGGCACGTCGAACATGGCGAAGAAGTCGGCGCTGGTCCAGCGGCTGGAGGTGAAGAAGGGCTGCAGCTGGGGGTCTTCGGGGCGGATTGCGGCATTGCCGCCGCTCATCATCACCTGGCGCTTGGCCTGGCCTGCGCGCAGCAAGGCCTCGGCGTCGAAGCGGGTCAGTTGCTGCGGCGGTTCTTCGTCGGCTGCGCTGCCACGGTCCACGGGTTGGGCGGGCAGCTGCACGTAGAACAGCCGCTCGCTCTTGCCCGGGATGGGGTTGGAGCCCAGCACGTGGTAGACCGTCAGCGTGGTCATGCAGGCACCGATGCCCAGGCCCAGGGCCAAGATCATCAGCAGGCTCAGACCGCGGGAGGCGCGGAAGCTGCGCAGGGCAAGGTCGAGGTAATAGCCCAGCATGTTCATCAGGAGTTCTCCTTGGCGCCGCTGGCTTTGCCAGGCGCTTGCAGCAGTTGATTGACAGTGGCCAGGCTGGCTTCGCTCAGCTGGCCCGCCGCTTGCTGCAAGAGCACGGTGGCCAGCACATGGCGGTGGCGGGCCTGTTCGTGCGCACCTTGCGCGGCGGTTTGCGACTGGATGGCCAGCAGCAGGTCGGTCATGCTGCGCGTGCCCAGGGCCTGGCCGGCGCGGGTGGCAGCCAGGGCCTCGTTGGCGGCCTGCACGGCGGCTGCCGTGCTGTCCAGCAGCTGGGCGCTGAGCAGCACGGCCTGGTACTGGGCCTGGGTTTCGCGTTGCAGGGCGCGGCGCGCCTGCTCCAGCAGCTCGCGCTGGGCATCGCGCTGGTAGACGGCGCGGCGGCTTTGCGCCTGCGTCGCGCCGCCGGCCAGCAGCGGGATGCTCAGGCGCAGGGCCACGGTGTGCTCGTTGCGGCCCTCGAGTGACGCCGGCACGGCCGCGCCCTGCAGGCGCTGGCTGTCCACGCCCAGGCTCAGGCTGGGCAGGTGGGCGGCACGGCTGGCGGCCATGCGGTCTTCGCTGGCCTGCAGGCGCAGGGCTTCGGCGCGCACGGCCGGGTTCTGGCGCAGGGCTTGCTCGACCCAGGCCTCGCGCGAGGCAGGCTGCGGCGGCTGGGCTTGCAGCGCGGGGCTCAGGCCTTGCAGATCGGCGGGCGCCTGGCCGGTGATTTCGGCCAGGGCAGCGCGGGCATCTTCCAGGGCCTCCTGCGCCTGCAGGCTGCTGCCGCGCGAGAGCTGGTGGTAGGTGCGTGCCTGCTCGACATCGACGGCGGCCGACAAGCCGGCTTCGAAGCGCTTCTGCGCCTGCCCCACCTGGGCCGCAAACGCCGCCTCATTGGCCTGCGCATTGCGCAGCGCGGCCTGGGCCGAAAGCACGCCGAAATAGGCGCTGGCCACGCGAGCGCAGAGGGCTTGCTCGGCCGCCTGCAGCTGCGCCTCTTCAGCCGAAAGCAGGCGGCTCTCGGCATCCCATTCGCGCAGACGGCTGAGGTCGAACAGCGCCTGGCTGATGCGGCTGCTCAGCTGCTGCTGGTGGGCGCCGCCGGGTTGGCGGCTGGCGGCCAGCTCCAGGTTCCACTGCGGCAGCAGGGCGGCGCGGGCCTGGGCCGTGCTTTGCTGCTGCACGCCGCGCAAGGCCTGGGCCTGGGCCAGGCGCGGATCGGCGGCGCGGGCCTGGGCGTAGACCTGGAGCAGGTCCTGGCTCGCTTGCGCTTGAGCCATGCCTGCCAGGCCCATCAGGCCTGCGCCCAGCAGGGCCGCGCTGGCCAGGCGGCGCCCGCGGCGCAGAAGCCTCTTCATGAGCGGGCTCATCGCGCGTCCTGCACCTGCATGTGGCCCTGCAAGAGCTCGGGGTCCAGGCGCAGCTCGGCTGCCAGGTCGACCACCTGGCCGTCGATCACATGGACGTTGCGCTGCGCGCGCGCGGCCAGCTGCATGTCGTGGGTGACCATGACGATGGTGGCGCCGTCGCGGTGCAGCTCTTCCAGCAAGTCCATCACGCTGCGCGCCATGCTGCTGTCGAGGTTGCCGGTGGGCTCGTCGGCCAGCAAGAGCTTGGGCTCGCCCGCCAGGGCGCGGGCAATCGCCACACGCTGTTGCTGGCCGCCGGACAGCTCGGCCGGGTAATGCTTGGCGCGTGCCGACAGGCCCACGCGGGCCAGGGCTTCGGTGGCACGCTTTTTACGTTCGGCCGCGCCCATGCCGCGGTAGCGCAGTGGCACCTCGATGTTGTCGAGCACGTTCAGATCGGGGATCAGATTGAAGGCCTGAAAGATGAAACCGATCTTCTGGTTGCGGATGCGCGAGCGGGCGTCGTCGTCCATGGCGCTGACGTCCACGCCGTCCAGCTCGTAGCGGCCGCCGCTGAAGGCTTCCAGCAGCCCGGCGATGGTCAGGAAGGTGGTCTTGCCCGAGCCCGAGGGCCCGGTCACGGCGACAAACTCACCAGCCTTGACCTCGAGGTTGAAGTTGCGCAGGGCATAGGTCTCGACCATTTCGGTGCGGTAGACCTTGGCGAGCGATTGCATCTTGAGCATGGTGTGGTTTCCTTGAAGGGAAGAGTGATGGCGTGGCAAGGTGGCGCGGGCTCTGTCTACTGGCTGACCACGGCGCGCTCGGCGCCCTGGAACAGTTCGCCGCCGTGGCTGACGATCTGCTCGCCGGCTTGCAGACCCTCGAGCACCTCGACGCGCGACAGGCTCTGGGCACCCAGACGGATGGCGCGGCGCTGCACCTGGCCGTCCTTCAGCACGTAGACAAAGCGGCCCCCGCCTTCGTCGACAAAGCTGCCGCGGGCGACGCTGAGTACGCGCTCGCGCTGGTCCAGCTGCACGCGCACCGAGAGGCGCTGGTTCTGGCGCAGCTGTTCCGGCCGCTGGCCCTCGAAGCGCAGGCGCGCTGCCACTTCGTTGTTGACCACCTCGGGCGAGATCGAGCTGACCACGCCCTTCCACTGCTGGCCATTGCCCTGGATGGTGCCGGGCATGCCGGGCTGCAGCTCGCGGGCAAAGCTCTCGGCCACCTGCATCTGCACCTCGAGCGCGCTCAGGTCGACGACCGAGAGCAACTTGCCGTCCTTGGCCGTGCTGGCCCGGTCGGTGATGAAGAGCTGGCCGACCTGGCCGTCCACCGGCGAGCGCACCGCCAGCTCTTCGACCTGGCGGCTCAAGTCCTGCACATTCAGCTGCTGGCGCTCGAAGGCCTGGCGCTTGGCCTGCAGCTCGAACTTGCTGGCCTCGTCCTTGAGGTCCAGCAGGCCGCGCGCCTGACGCAGGGCGACGTCGGCGCGGGCCAGGGCATCTTGGGCCTGGTCCACCTGCATGCGTGCCGTGGCCCCGGCCTCGAAGGCCTGGGTCTGGCGCTTGAGCTCGTTGCGCGCGCTTTGCTGGGCGATGGTGGCGGTTTCCAGATTGCTCTGGCTCTGGGCGCGCTGCTGGCGGGCGTCGGCCTCGGCCCGCAGCCATTCGCTCCTCAGCGCGTCGGCGTTCGATCGCTCCTGGGCCAGCCGCGCGGCCAGCTCAGGGCTGTGGATGCTGGCCAGGATCTGACCGCGCCGGACGGGATCGCCGGCCTGCACCGCCAGGCTGACGGTGCCGGCATTGCCGGCGTAGAGCGTGGGGCTGACGGCGGCCACCACTTTGCCCTCGCCGCTGACTTCACGCGTCAGCGGCCCCCATTCGGCGGTGGACAGGCTGAGGCGTGAAAGCTTGACCGACGACCCGCCGCTGCCGCCCACCTGCTCGCGCAGCTTGGGCACGGTGTAGCCCAGGGCCAGCAAGGCGGCCAGGCCGATGGCGGCCAGCAGCCAGCGCGGCGGCAGGCGGCGCCGGCGGGGGCTCAGGATCTGGTCCTGGGCGGAGGTGTCTCGGATCATGGTGTGAGGCTCGCAGAGATGGGCTTTGCAGCATCAGTTGCAAGCCCCATGCCAGCCGCTGTGCGGCGCGCCAATGCCGATGGCATCGGCTTCGGCTCGCCGAACGGGGTCGGTTTGTACTGTCCGCGGACAGTGCGGCGGACACATGCCTCGGACATATCGGTCGGACATGTTGGTCGGACATGTTGGTCGGACATGTCGGTCGGACACACCGGCCGGACATGCCGCTAGGGCGATGCCGGCCCGGACGGCTCCTAGAATTCGCGCCATGACACATTTCCCCATCGGCCTGCAGCCGCGCTGCTTCGCCCTGGTGCCGGCCGCCGGCATCGGCGCTCGTTCCGGCGCCGCCGGCCCCAAGCAATACGTGGCGCTGGCCGGTCGGCCCATGATGGCCCACACCCTGGATGCCTTGTCCCAGGTGGCGGCGCTGGAGGCCACCCTGGTGGTGCTATCCCCCGAAGACGATCAGTTCGAGGCGGCCTTGCCCGAGTTCCAGGGCGAGCGGGCCTGGGTGGCCCGTGTTGGCGGTGCCAGCCGGGCCGAGACCGTCAGCGCCGGCCTGACCGAGCTGATGGCGCGCGGCGCCCAGCCGCACGACTGGGTGCTGGTACACGACGCGGCGCGCTGCCTGATCCGGCCCGAGTGGGTGTTGCGCTTGATCGAAGCCTGCGCCGAGGATGAGGTGGGCGGCCTGCTGGCCTTGCCCCTGGCCGACACGCTCAAGCAGGCCGAGGCTGGCCGCGTGGCCGCCACCGTGGACCGGCGCCACAAATGGGCCGCCCAGACGCCGCAGATGTTTCGCCTTGGCATGCTCAAGCCGGCGCTGATGATGGCCGGTGATTCGGTCACCGACGAGGCCAGTGCCGTCGAGGCACTCGGTCACGCGCCGCTGCTGGTCGAGTCGCCGATGGAGAATTTCAAGGTCACCTGGCCGGCGGATTTCGCCTTGGCCGAGCGCCTGCTGCGCAGCCGCTGAGCTCGCCCGATCGGGCCACCCAGGGCGAAGCTGCAGTTCATCGCGCCCAGCTGCAGTTCATCCTAAAGATTCGTAAAACTGAACTTTGCTTGTTAATTCTTGTAATTCGGTATTACGATGCGCTACCAATTTGAGCCCAGCGAGAGGAGAGAGTCACCATGAGCAGCCCCGAAGTCCTGATCCAGGTCCTGCGCAGCGAGATGCGCGCCGCCGGCATCACCTACAAGCAGCTGGGCCAGCGCCTGGAGATGAGCGAGTCCAGCATGAAGCGCATGTTCTCGCAAGGCGATATGAGCTTGTCGCGCCTGGCCCAGATCTGCAAGGCCGTCGGTGTGGCCATGGAGGATGTCTTGCGCCAGGCGGCGGACGCCACGCCGCACGCCGACACGCTGACGCTGGCGCAGGAGCGCTCCCTGGTCAGCGACCCCAAGCTGCTGCTGGTGGCGATTTGCTGCCTGGGCCACTGGACCCTGGAGCAGATCATCGAGACCTACACCATCAGCGAGACCGAGTGCATCCGCTACCTGGTCAAACTCGATCGCCTGGAGCTGATCGAGCTCAAGCCGCTGAACCGCTACCGCATGCGGGTGTCCATCGCCTTCCACTGGCTGCCCGACGGCCCGGTGCAGAACTTCTTCCGCAAGTACGTGGTCAACGACTATTTCGCCGGCCGCTTTGACGGCGAGGGCGAGGCCTTGCTGTGCGTGCACGGCCGTCTGTCCAACCCGAGCGCGCAAGAGCTGGTGCAGAAGATCCGCCAGCTGGCCGCTGAACTGGCGCGTTTGCACCAGGACGACCAGCGCCTGCAGCCCACCGAGCGCGACGGCTTCACCTTGCTGCTGGGCCTGCGCTCCTGGGAGTTCGAGCAGTTCACGGCCATGCGCCGCGTCAAGGCCGACTGATTTTGCAGCGGGGTCCGGCGCGCCAGGCCCCGATCACCAGGTCGGGCCGAGGAAGAGGTAGGCCGAGCTGTCGCCGCGTCGCGTGCTGCCCGCGCCCAGGTAGAAGGGGCCGAAGCGGGTGTCGAATGCAATGAAGGCGCTGGCCGCCAGTTTGAGCTGACTGCGATCGAAGTTTTCTCGGTCGCGGATGATGCCGCCCAGCTCCATCGACATGCCCGCCCGGATGGTGCCGCCCAGGCCAATCGGCATCTCCCCGATGCGACGGGCCATCACCAGGCGCCCGAAGCCGGTGGTGCGGCCGCTCAGCGAGTTTTCGGTGGTGCCGGACAGGCGCAGGAAGCCGCCCAGGCTGCCGCCCGAGCCGCCCAGCGCCGCGTGGCTCCATTCGCTGTAGACATGGCCAGCCCAGCTGCCGGCGCGGAAGGCCGCCAGCCCGCTCATGCGCAGGGTCAGGTCGTCGCCGACGGAGTTGGCCGTCACGTACTGGAGTCTGGCGTTGAACAGCACGCCGCGGCTGGGGAAGGCCAGCGAATCGAGCGTGTCGGCGCTCAGTTCGGCCAAGACTGCGCGGGCCGTGACCTTGACCGCGCTGGGCACCTCGGGCTCGGGGATCAGCACCCGGTTGCTGCCCGACAAACGCACCAGGCCCAGCCGCATATCACCCCAGTTGGACAGGCGGCGGCCGATCGCCAACTGCGACAGCACATGTTCGTTGGTGCCACGCAGGCGGCGCCGGCCCATGCTGTCGTAGTCGTCGAAATTGCTGGCGCCGAATTGATTGCCCAGGTTCAGGTACCAGGGCGAGCCGGCGCCGAGCGGCTGGATCAGATCGAGTGACAGGCCCCGGTCTTCGCCCAGGCTGGCGAAGGTGCGCAGCTCAGCGCCCCAGCTGTTCAACCAGGTGCTGACATGCATGGCGCTGATGCTGAAACGGTTGGTGTCGCCGAAATTGCTTTGCAGGCTGAGACCGAAGCGCAGGCGGTTGTGCGCCCACTCGGCCTCTTGCACATGCAGGGTCAGGTGGCGCTGCTCGTCTTTGTCGGTGACTTGGGCGTCAATGCGCTCGAAGTCGCCCAGTCCGTAGAGGGCGGCGGTGGCGCGCTTGATGTCGTCCGGGCTGGTAGGCCGGCCCAGCTGCAGGCCCAGCTCTTCCCGCAAGGCCTTGGGGTTGCTGCGTTGCGTGCCCTCGATGCTCAGGCTGGCCAGGGGCAGGGGCAGCTGTGACAGCGGCTCGGGCACGCGCAGGCGCTGGCGCTCGAAGCTGGCGTACTGCGTGGCATCCAAACTCAGCGGCTCCAGGCGCTCGTGCGCGGCCAGGGCGGCGCGGTGGCCGGAAGAGATGGCCTCCGTGAAGCGGCTGAAGTCCATGAAGCCGAGGTTGCTCATGTCCGGATCGATCAGCACGTCCACGTTTTTGAGCTCGCGCAGCGAGTGGGCGACGTTCTGGTTGGTCAGGATCTGCAGCATCTGGTTGGCCACGCCGACCGCACTGGTGATCTCGCGCTCTTCCAGCAAGGGCGAGCCGACGTTGACCGCAATGATGATGTCCGCCCCCATCTTGCGCGCCACATCGACGCCCAGATTGCGCACCAGGCCGCCATCCACCACCGCCCGTCCGTTGACGCGCACCGGCGAGAAGACGCCCGGCACCGCCATCGAGGCCCGCATGGCCAGAAACAGCGGCGTGTCCACCATCTCGACCAGATCGCCATTGAGCAGGTCGGTGGCCAGGGCGCGGAAGGGCAGGCGCAGGCGGCTGATCGGGGTTTCGGCCTGCTCGCCGCGCACCAGGCTTTCCAGTGCCGCCTCGAGCGCGCTGTTGCCGGCGGCTGATGGCGGCAGGGTGGTGCGGCCGCCTCGTGGGTCCACACCCAGCTCCAGGCGTGAGGGGATCAGTTGGTCCTCTTCTCGGCGGCGGTAGCTGAGGTTCTGGCGTGGCGGCCGGTCGGCCAGCACGGCGGGCCAGTCGGTGTGCTCGACAAACTCCTCCAGCTCCTCGATGCTGCGGCCCGAGGCGTAGGCCCCGCCGACCACGGCGCCCATGCTGGTGCCCACGACCAGATCGATGGGCACTTTCAATTCTTGCAACACCTTCAGCACGCCGATATGGGCCAAGCCGCGCACGCCGCCGCCGGACAGCACCAGGCCGATCTTGGGACGCTGGCCATCGGGCCGCTGCGGCGTGACCAGCGGGTCGCCCGGCAGCACGGTTTGCGCGCCGGCATCGGTGCACGGGATGGCCAGAGCCAGGGCCAGGGTCAGGCAGATCAGGCGAGGCGGCAGCAAGGACATGGGTGGTCGAGCGTTCGAAGCTGGAAGAAAAACGTGCGGCGGGGCGAACGATAGCGCGTCCGGCCGGCAGCCTCGCCCAGGGGGCGGTGCGGAGGCGCAGCACAGGCTGGAACGCCGGCCAGGCGGCCCAGGCGATGCGCTAAGCTCGCCCGCATTGGAACTCTTTGCCGGCCTTGTGCCCACTCGTCATGTCCCTGAATGCTGCTGCCGCCCCGTCCCCCGCCACCTTGCCGCCGCTGCGCATCGGTGAAGGTTGGGACACCCATGCCCTGGTCGAAGGCCGGCCCCTGGTGCTGGGCGGCGTGACCATCCCTCACAGCCACGGCCTTCTCGGCCACTCGGATGCCGATGCGCTGGCCCATGCCATCACCGACGCCTTGCTGGGCGCGGCTGCCCTGGGCGACATCGGCAAGCTCTTCCCCGACACGGCGCTGGAATTCAAGGGTGCCGATTCCATGGTGCTGCTGGCCGAGGCCTACCGGCAGGTGCGTGCTGCCGGCTGGCAGATCGTCAACCTGGACAGCACCATCGTCGCGCAGGCGCCGAAGATGGCGCCGCACATCCTGGCCATGCGCAGCCGCCTGGCCGAGGTGCTGGGCATCGAACTGGCGCGCGTCAATGTGAAGGCCAAGACGGCCGAGAAAATGGGCCCGGTGGGTGAGGGCAAGGCGATCGAGACGCGGGCGGTCTGCCTGCTGGCCGCCGTGGCTTGAGTTTGCTCAGTTCGCGCGTTGCAGGCGGATCAGGGTTTGTAAGCCGCCATCTACTGCATTGCCGATGCGCAGCTGCCCGCCCAGGCGCAGCACCGATTTTTCGACGATGGCCAGGCCCAGGCCGGCACCGTTGGCCGCCGTGCGCGCCGCGTCGCCGCGGAAAAAGGGCGTGGTCAGCCGGGCCAGCATGTCGGCCGGCACACCGGGGCCGTGGTCGCGCACCTGCAGGGTGACCCAAGGGCCGCTCTGCGTGCAGGTCACTTCCACCAAGGCCGGCACATCGGGTGCATGGCCATAGCGGCGTGCGTTCTCGAAGAGATTGAGCAGCACACGCGCCAGCTCGGTTTCGTCGGCCCAGACCTTGGTGCCCGAGGGCAGGGCCACGGCGATGCGGATCTGGTCGGGCCAGCGGAAGGCGTGGGCCTCGCGCTCCACCAGGGCGGCCAGCTCGAGCGGTTCGCGTCGCAGCTCGTTGGGCCGGGCGTAGTCCATGAATTTGTGAATGATGGCGTCGAGCTGGTCGATGTCCTGGGCCATGAACTGGCGTGCCTGCTCATCGGGCACGCTCATCTCGGCCTCCAGGCGCAGGCGGGCCAGGGGCGTGCGCAAGTCGTGCGAGATGCCGGCCAGCATCACCGCACGGTCTTCCTCGACCTTGGCCAGCTCGCGCGCCATGCGGTTGAAGCCGGTGTTGACGTCGCGGATCTCGCTGGTGCGGGTGGTTTCGTCCAGGCGCGAGTCGTACTCGCCCTCGCGGATTCGGTGGGCTGCCTCGCTGAGCGCGCGCAGGGGCTGGTTGATCAAGCGGGTGATGGCGGCCGAGCCGAGCACGCTGGCGATCAGGGCAATCACCAGCCACCAGCCCTTGCCCGAAAGGCTGACCGAGACCGGCGCAGCGCTGGTCTTGAGCCAGTAGGCATCGGGGCCGATGCTGAAGCGCACCCACAGGCCCTCATCCTCGTTGACGCTGCGCGCCACCACGGTGTCCGGGCCCAGGCTCTGGCGCAGCTCGGTCACCAGGCGGCGGGCGAAGGTGTTGATGTCGTAGGGCTGCCAGCGGTCGGTGTCTTCGGCCACGCGCACCTGCACCGTGTTGCTGCGGGCCAGGGACTTGAGCGTGGTGACGCGGTTGATGGCATCGCTGCCCTCGAGTGCCACACGGCTGAGGTTGACCAGGCCGGCCAGTTGCTGCGCGGCCTGCAGCGCGCGCGGCTCGGCCTCCAGCACCTTGAAGGTCTGTTGCCAGGCCAGCACGCCGCCGGCCAGCAGCAGGGCCAGCAGGGCAAAGGTGCGCCAGAAGAGGTTCAGAGCGAACTCTGGTTTGGGCATGAGGTCGGGGTGCGGGGCGGTCAAGTCGGCAGGCCGTCGGCCCTCGTCATCATTCAGTTCGCTTCATCGGGCACGAAGACATAGCCCACGCCCCAGACGGTCTGGATGTAGCGCGGCTGGGTCGGGTCGGTTTCCAACAGCTTGCGCAGGCGCGAGATCTGCACATCGAGGCTGCGGTCGAAGGGCTCGAAATCGCGGCCACGGGCCAGCTGCGCCAGCTTGTCGCGAGAGAGCGGCTGGCGCGGGTGGCGCACCAGGGCCTTGAGCATGGAGAACTCGCCCGTGGTCAGGGGCAGCACCTCGCCGTCGCGGGCCAGGCGGCGCTGGGCCAGGTCGAACTCGAAGGGGCCGAAGGTCACCGTCATCGGTTCCTTCGAAGGCGCGCCGGGGGCTTCCAGCGCCGGGCGGCGGCGCAGCACGGCGTTGATGCGGGCCAGCAGCTCGCGCGGGTTGAAGGGCTTGGCCAGGTAGTCATCGGCGCCGACTTCGAGGCCGACGATGCGGTCGACCTCTTCGACCTTGGCGGTCAGCATGATGATGGGGGTGTTGTCGCTGGCGGCGCGCAGGCGGCGACAGATGGTCAGGCCGTCTTCGCCGGGCAGCATCAGGTCCAGCACCATCAGGTCCACGGTTTCGCGGGTCAGGTGCTTGTTGAGCGAGCGGCTGTCTTCGGCCAGCAGGACTTCAAAGCCTTCTTGCGTCAGGTAGCGACGCAGCAGGTCGCGGATGCGGGCGTCGTCGTCGACGACCAAGATGCGGTTGGGCCGGGAGGTGCTGGTGCTGGTCATGGCCAAGTCCTGGGAGCTTTGAATTTGTAACAGAGGCATTGTCAGCCGGTTTTTTGCACTTGCAGCCCGGCAGCGGCCAGCGTTACAGCTGGTTAACAATTTTTAAGACATCCAGCTTGCAAGCTCCTGCGTTGTGACCAGCTGTAGGTCAGCCGCTAAGCTGTTTCGGCTTTTCAAGCCTTTCCCAAGGAGAACCCGTCCCATGAAGAACTCAAAGACCCGCAAGATCGTTGCCGCCGCCCTGGGCGGCTTGCTGCTGCAAGCCGCTGCCCAGGCCGCCCCGGGCGACCAGCTGCCGCGTGATCGCCTCAACCTCTCGGCCACGGCCAGCGTCGAGGTGCAGCGCGATGTGCTGGGCGTGGTCTTCAGCACGAGCAAGGAGGGCAGCGATGCCGGCGCCGTGCAGCAGGCGCTCAAGCAAGCGCTGGACAGCGCGCTGGCCGAGGCGCGCAAGATCGCCAAGCCGGGTCAGGTCGAGGTGCAGACCGGCAACTTCTCGCTCTACCCGCGCTACACCCCCAAGGGCGGCATCAATGGCTGGCAGGGCAGCGCCGAGCTGGTGGTGGAGGGGCGCGACAGCGCCGCCATTGCCCAGCTGACCGGTCGCATCAGCAGCATGAGCATTGCGCGGGTGGGCTACAGCCTGTCCAAGGCCCAGCGCGAGAAGGTCGAATCGGACGTGGTGGCCCAGGCCATTGCGCTCTACAAGACCCGCGCCGCCGATTACGCCAAGCAGTTCGGCTACCCCGGCTTCCAGATCGGCGAGGTCAATGTCAACACCGATGACAACGGTGCCCAGCCCATGGCCGCGCCGCAGCTGCGCTTCAAGGCCATGGCCGCCCCGGCCGAGATGGCCTTGCCGACCGAGGCGGGCAAAGCCTCGGTCAGCGCCACGGTCAACGGCTCGGTGCTGCTGGTGCGCGAGGCGGTGAACCGCTGAGCGCCGGGCTGGGCGGGCGCCGGGGCCTGAGGCTTGAGGTTTACTGCGCCGTCCAGCCACCGTCCAGGCTCCAGGCCTGGCCTTGCACATTGCTGGCCGCGTTCGAGCACAAGAACGCGGCCAGCTCGCCCAGCTGCTCGGGCGTGGTGAACTGCAGCGAGGGCTGCTTTTCCGCCAGCAGACGGCGCTTGGCTTCTTCGCCGTCCACGCCGTCCGCCTGCGCGCGGGCGTCCACCTGCTTTTGCACCAAGGGGGTCAGCACCCAGCCGGGGCAGATGGCATTGGCTGTCACGCCGCTGGTAGCGATCTCCAGGGCTACCGATTTGGTGAAGCCCACCAGGCCATGCTTGGCCGCCACATAGGCCGACTTCTGCGCCGAGGCCACCAGGCCGTGCACCGAGGCCACATTGATGATGCGGCCCCAGCCCTTGCGCTTCATACCGGGCAGTGCCAGGCGGGTGGTGTGGAAGGCCGAGCTGAGGTTGATGGCGATGATGGCGTCCCAGCGTTCGACCGGGAAGCTCTCGACCGGCGCCACATGCTGGATGCCGGCGTTGTTGACCAGGATGTCGCAGCCGCCGAACTCTTGATCGGCATAGGCCATCATGGCTTCGATCTCGGCCGGCTTGCTCATGTCGGCGCCGTGGTAGCCGACGCGGATGCCGTGGGCCTGGCCGGCGGCCAGCACCTCGGCGCGCGGGCCTTCATGGTCGCCAAATCCGTTCAGCACAATGTTTGCGCCCTGGCGTGCCAGAACCAGCGCCATGCCCAAACCAATACCGCTGGTGGAGCCAGTAATCACGGCGCATTTGCCTTGAAGCATCGGGAATCCTTTCGAGGGTTGCTAGGATGGACTGTAGTGGGACTTGCGAAAAACCGTTCCAGCGTCGTTCCGACGCCTTGTCGTACCGATGTACTGCCTGCGGCGTCATGCCTCGCTGGCACGGCTTTTCGCAAGTCCTCTTTTTTGGATCTCAATCATGGCCGAACCACAACTGAATTTCGTGAAATGCCTGGGGCAGGGTGGCCTGCACCGCATGGCCTATTGGGAATGGCCCTGCCGTGCCGCCCTGCCGGCGGGCGAAAAGGCGCCGGTGCTGGTGTGTGCGCATGGCCTGTCGCGCCAGGGGCGAGATTTCGATGCCTTGGCCGAGGTTCTGAGCGCGCGCTACCGCGTCATCTGCCCCGATGTGGTGGGCCGTGGCCGCTCGGACTGGCTGGCCCAGGCGGCCGGCTATCAGGTGCCGGCCTATGTGGCCGATATGGTGACCTTGCTGGCCCGGCTTGATGTGGAGCAGGTCGATTGGGTGGGCACCTCCATGGGCGGCTTGATCGGCATGGGCCTGGCCGCCTTGCCCGGCAGCCCGGTGCGACGCCTGGTGCTCAACGATGTGGGGCCGAGCATCCAGTTCGATGCCTTGCAGCGCATTGGCGGCTATCTGGGCCAGCCCCGGCATTTCGCCAGCGTGGAAGAGGGCACGGCCTACCTCTGGAGCATTTCGGAGAGCTTCGGCCCGCACACGCCCGAGCAATGGGCGCGCTTGTCCGCACCCATGTTCAAGCCCGAGGGCGAAGGCTTCAAGCTGCACTACGACCCGCAGATCGCCCAGGCCTTTCACGCCGTGACGCCCGAGCTGGCCCAGGCGGGCTCGGCCGCGCTCTGGTATGCCTACGACGCCCTGCGCTGCCCGACGCTGCTGCTGCGCGGCGCGACGTCGGATTTGCTCAGTGCCGAGACGGCGCAGGCCATGACCCAGCGCGGCCCGCGCGCTCAGCTGCATGAGTTCGCCGGCGTGGGCCATGCGCCGACCCTGGTGCAGCCCGATCAAATCGCGCGGGTGCGGGACTTTCTCGAGGCGGCATGAAAACTGGTTTGACGACCCAGGCGCCGGCCCTGGCTCAGGCGGCGCCTATCGTGGCTTTGCTGGACACGCCCGAGGGTGGCTTGCCCTCCGAGGCCTTGCCCTTCGCCCGCGCACGCGCTTTTGCCGAGCCCTTGCTGGCCGGCCAGCCCCTGGACACCGGTGAGGATGCCCTGGCCCATGCCGATGGCGTGGCCGCCATCCTGGCCGGCATCGGCGCGGCGCCGACCATGCAGGCGGCCTCCTACCTGGTCTATGCCGGGGAGTACCTGCACAAGCCCGAGGAGATCGTCGCCAAGGCTTTTGGCGAGTCCTATGCCAGCCTGGTGCTGCACACCCGGCGCCTGGTGCAGATCCAGCGCGCGGCGCGTGAGGCGCGGGTGGAGGATGAGCGCCGGGGCGAACAGACCGAGCGGGTGCGCAAGATGCTGCTGGCCTTTTCGCGCGATCTGCGCGTGGTGCTGCTGCGCCTGGCCTCGCGTCTGCAGACCCTGCGCTACTTCGCCGCCTCCAAGCGGCTCTGCCCGGCCAGCCTGGCGCAGGAGACCCAGCAGGTGTTCGCGCCCCTGGCCAATCGCCTGGGCATCTGGCAGATCAAATGGGAGCTGGAGGACTTGTCCTTCCGCTTCTCCCAGCCCGAGGCCTACCGCGAGATTGCGCGGGCTCTGGACGAAACCCGGGTGCTGCGCGAGCAAGGCATCGAGGCCACCCGCGCCGCCCTGCAGGCCGACCTGCAAGCCCAAGGCCTGCAGGCGCAGGTGCAGGGCCGGCCCAAGCACCTCTACAGCATCTACAAGAAGATGCAGGGCAAGAGCCTGCAGCTGGAGCGCGTGTTCGATCTGCGCGCCCTGCGGGTGGTGGTGCCGACCGTGGCCGATTGCTATGCCGTGCTGAGCCGTCTGCATGAGCAGTTCACACCGGTGTCCGGTGAGTTTGACGACTACATCGCCCGGCCCAAGCCCAATGGCTACCAGTCCCTGCACACCGTGGTGCAGGGCGCCGACGGCCGGGCCATGGAGGTGCAGATCCGCACGCAGGCCATGCACGAGCATGCCGAGCATGGCGTGGCGGCCCACTGGGCCTACAAGGAAGCGGGGGCGCGCGGCTATGCAGGCGTCAGCGCTGCAGGCGAGTTCGAAGACCAAGTGGCGCAGGCCCGCAAGGCGGTGCTGCGCCAGCTGCTGGCCTGGGAGCGCGATTTCGTCGAGGGCCACAAGGATGAGGCCCCGGCCGAGGCCGGCGGCGGGCAGGCCTTGTTCGACGACCGCATCTATGTGTTCACGCCGCAAGCCACCATCATCGAGCTGAGCGCGGGCGCGACACCGGTGGATTTCGCCTACGCCGTCCACACCGATCTGGGCCACCGCTGCCGCGGCGCCAAGGTCGACGGTGCCATGGTGCAGCTGAACACGCCGCTGCAAAGCGGGCAGACGGTGGAGATCACCGCGGCCAAGGAGGGCGGCCCCTCGCTGGACTGGCTCAACCCCGAACTGGGCTATCTGCAAAGCCAGCGTTCGCGCGCCAAGGTGCGCGCCTGGTTCAATGTTCTGGCTCAGGCGCAAACGGCGGCGCGCGGCCGTGAGGCGGTGGAAAAGCTGCTGCAGCGCGAGGGCAAGACGGCGGTCAAGCTCGAAGACCTGGCCGCGCGCTTGGGCTTCAAGAGTGCCGAGGCCTTGTTCGAGGTGGTGGGCAAGGACGAGTATTCGCTGCGCAATATCGAACAGCTCCTGCGCCCGCCCGCGCCCGAGCCGGACAACGACGAACTGCTGGCTCAGCGCCGCACCAAGCCCACCCGCAGTGGTCCGCGCGGCGGCGTGCTGGTGGTGGGCGTTGATTCCTTGCTGACCAATCTGGCGCGCTGCTGCCGGCCGGCTCCGCCGGACGCCATCGGGGGCTATGTCACCCGCGGCAAAGGCGTTGCCATCCACCGCCTGGACTGCAGCAACTTCCGCCAGATGGCCCAGCAGGCCGGCGAGCGGGTGATCGAGGTCGAGTGGGGTGGGGCGGCTGCGGCCGGCAGTGGCGCCAAGGGCCCGGCTCTGTACCCGGTCGATGTGGTGGTCGAGTCCAACGACCGCCAGGGCTTGCTGCGCGATGTGCTGGAAGTCTTCGCCAAGGAGAAGATGAACGTCATCGCCGTCAACACGCAGTCGGTCAAATCGGCGCGCAGCGACACGGCCTGGATGAACTTCACCGTCGAAGTGGCCGACTCCGGCCGCCTGTCCCAGGTGCTGCGCAGCGTTGCCCAGGTCAGCGGCGTGAGGGGCGCGCGAAGAAAATAATGAAGAAATATTCGCAAAGACTAGACAGACCCTAAAAATCTGTTCTATACTGCGAAGCTCTTGAGGCGCGTAGCTCAGCTGGTTAGAGCACCACCTTGACATGGTGGGGGTCGTTGGTTCGAGTCCAATCGCGCCTACCAAAATACGTAAGTAAGACGGTAGGCGTT
>Ga0187843_10000440_pt1 | contig 30109 bp, 30 predicted proteins | sample SpaLakP09_SKY_43_FD_134516 | JGI IMG/M metagenome (GOLD analysis project Ga0187843, IMG submission 134516) | Oligotrophic lake water microbial communities from Sparkling Lake, Wisconsin, USA - SP09_SKY_43 | ecosystem: Environmental > Aquatic > Freshwater > Lake | place: USA: Sparkling Lake... | reverse complement strand
TAGTAATAGTGTAGGTATTACTTACACTTAAGTCAGTAGTCAGAGCATTACCGCTTAATTCAACAATCTTAACATTTGAACCACTGTCTATTACATCAATTACTCTGAACTGACCGTTATTAGGATTTGTGCCTGTAATATTGATAAATGTACCATTAACAATTGCAGAAGCATTAGAAATATCGTTTGTAGTTACAAAATTAATCATACCTATATTAGCACCATTAATGTTGCCAGATAGTACGGTTACATTAGCAGTGGTATTAGCAGTTACTATAGTTTTAATATCGTAAGATAAATTTTTATTAGCATAAGTCGGTGTATCAACTAGATTTTTAGCTAAAATAAGGCCAATTTGCTTACTGTCAACCAACGGGGCTATATAAGAATTTGTAGTATTTAATTCAACTTTGTAAATAAAGGAAGCTGCATTTGAGAGGTTAAACCGAGTAGTAGCATTACCTGCTATCAACCTAGTGTCTGTTAAATCATTATCATCTACTGACATTTTTGTAAAAGCTGAATCCACACTATAACTTTTAGATGTAGCTTTATAGCTTGGGGTAACAGTGCTTACACCCTGAGTAATAGTAGATAAGACAGGGAATATAGTATCAAATTGAGTGTCTTGGGTGGCAAACATACTGGTACCCCCAAACCGAGTTGCTTTTGTTACCCCAGTAACAGGTGTTGGAAGGGTAACTGTATAAGAAGATAATGTAACGTTAGAAACCGCTAGACCTACATCTATAAACGTGTTAGAATTTACACCAAAGAAGGCATTAACATTACCTAATACTGATGTAGCATTAGATAATCCCCCTAAAATAACATAGCCACCATCAGCTAAACCGTGATTAAAATGTTTTACCCGGAGAGTGGCACTAGATGGAAAAACTTCTAACGGGTCTTCTTCTAAAGCCCCAAGTTCATATTCATTTAACAATGGAAGAAAATTAATAGAACCAGTTGCACCAGTATTAAATACTGCTCGATACAACTTAAACTTTAAGTCTTCTGCCTGCTTAGGTGTCCAAGAAGAAGCGTTCTGGGATTGATAAAGTGTACCTACATACGGTTGCTCGGTAATTCTTTTTGTTGTTACCGTATCAATACCATCTAGCTCAGATACCCACACCCTATAGTTTTTGGAGTCTGAACCTAGAGTTAAAGAATACTCACCAATATCTAAAAATATAGGGCTTGAAAAAGTTACAGTAGTTGCTACATTAGCATTACTAGTAACATTTACAGTACTAGGATATAGATAGGCTTGAGAAAAAGGTACTACATAGGGACCGGGATCCCCATTTACATTTTTTCTAATAGCAATATGCGCAGGTAAAGAGGTGTCTTTTGCTGAAAAATACAAATCAACTTTTGTAACAATACTCGGGGTATCAATAAGAAAAGTTTGTGCTAATGGGTCTAATAAAGTATATGCCATATTTTTTTTATTTTAAAATTGCTCTTGCTGTTAGTGCTCCAGCGCTGGATCCATTGGCTGTCGAAGCGACAAGTGTAGCTGATATACTGTTAACAGCTTGAGCAGAAGTAAGAAAGTTATTTTCTGTTGTAAGGTGCCCAAGTAATCCGTTTGCGCTGTTTTCATTTTTAGCGACCCCAGCAGATATTATGTCAGCCGTTGCCTTTAAAACAAGGGCTGCATTAGTATTCACATTGGTTAAAACTCCCGAAAGAGCCCCTCCAGAACCGGTACTAATTGTCATGTTACTCAATGTTGCAGCTGTAATGCCTTGTTCAGCAAATTTACCTGACCAATATGTTAACCCACCAGCATCTGGCTGCCTTCCAAAAGCATTAACATACACTTGAGTTAAATAGCCTCCAACCACATTATATACCGCTGCTACTGGAGGACTATCATTACTATCATTACCGCCGCCGCCGCCGCCGCCGCCGCCTCCACTGCTAGCTATAACCACAGTTCTTTCTTGTGTTACAATCGTGGAATCTAGTTTAGCGTTTCTGGTAGACACAATTTCATTAGCTATACTTCTTACCTCACCTGAACTATTAAATGCAGCTTCTGCAAAAGTCTCTTGATCAGCTACCGTATTAATTGAAGAGTCAGTTAATCTAAATGTATAAGCTCCTGTATTAAAATTATGAATATCTGCTATATAGCTAAAGTAACCACTTGCATTACCAGATGCATTGGTTAGGATCGGGCTAGCAATAAATTCATAGCTGCTGGCTGCATTGGCATAAAAATTAGGATCATTTATACTAATAGTGTTAGTTTCCCTATTCAAATATGGCGTTACATCAATAGAATTAAAATATGCATATAATCTTGTATTAGGCTTCATACCTTCGGCGTTAAATTTAATAACAGCATTTCGCATCTTAGGTATAACGGTCTTTGAAACTACAATATCATTATTTACTGTAGTATTAATAGTTTCTGCTACCGTATAGTTAATACCATCTTGTTGCTGTACTAATTCATTACCTGAATTACCAAAGCGCAAATCTCTCCAGTTACCCCATACAGTACCATACTTACCCTTGGCTTTAGCATCAGCTAACAAAGAATCATAATCCCCCTGTACATTCCTATAAACATCAGGTATTCTTTTATCATCAAACCAAATATCAGAAGGAGGATCTAAAGTTACGCGGCCGCTAAACAAGACTACATTGAATGGGTTCAAATTAACTGTTTTACTAGACTTAGCATTAGTAATAAATGCTTCTTCTGTATATGGTAAAGTATATAGATCTCCAACTAAAACATAATTATTAGCCGTTCTATCTGCTGCAGCAGTAGTCTGTTCTTTTAGTTTAATAAATCTAGTTTCACATAACGGTCTAGCTTCTTTCTTGTTAAAGTCAATAGCTGTAGCGTAATCAATATTAGTAGGGTCTCCAATACCATGCCCAGTAAAGGAATCAACTACAAATCCATTTTTAAATCTATCAAACCCCTGTGCATCTTTAATTTGAAAGATCTGTGTATCTTTTTCAGCTAAACTTAACGATGTATAGTATTCGAGATTTTTAACTCTATTTTCAATACGTCCAATATCCCGCATGGTAAATCGTTTATTATCTACAGGGAATATAGTAATGTCTTTAGTTATATCAAAAACATAGGCTTTTTGCTTATGAATATATAACACCATAGCATCGCTTGGCGTAAGAGGCTCTACAGGATTAAGCGAGCTTATACCCTTTACAACTCTAATTCGACCAGTTCTATCTAATACAAGTTTATCAATTCTAGGTAGGAAATATTCAAAATTAGTAATAACATCATTTTCAAAGTCTGGAAATTCTGTTACACTAGCACCTGTACCTGTAAACCCTGTACCAGCATCATTTATTCTTGACCTAAAATCTAAACAATCTCTTAGACTATAAGTTATCCCCCCAGATGTAAAGCTAGGTATGTCTTTATAATCAATACCGTTGTAAGACTCTACTGAAAAGTAGTCCCCAGCTCCATGGGTAAAATAATTAAATGTAATTCTAATAGGACCGGTGGGCTTTGCAGCTTCTGGTTTAATTTTGATTGTACCAACATCATAATAAGTATTTCTTTGGCCATTATCAAAAATAAATCTATCTGTAATATCAATTTCACCCGTTGAAAAATATGCAGTTCCAAAAGCATTAGAAGACATTTTAACGTTAGAAAGCTGATATATGTCTGCTTTACCTAAAGTGATAGTAGCTGCTGTACAAGTATTTTCAGTTGTATAATCTACAGTTGCATTAGATACAATAGTTTTAACTTTTTTATCTGCTGCCGAATTAGACTTTTGTAACGTAGTTACAATTACGACATCTTCATTAGTATATGTTGGATACAATGTTACAGTAAGGGTTTTACCAGTAGGGGAACCCGATCTTGTAATATTTGCACTTGTAAGATTAATATAACTACCTGCATTACCCCCAGATGTAATTACCAGTTGATAATTGTCTGTAGAGAACCCATTAAAAACTTCGTCTGTACCTGCAGTAATCGATACATTACCTCCTGACAGAGTTCTTGAGTAAACACGGCGTGAGGTATAGGTTGTTGCCGTACCTCCCGTATCTACCGATTTTATTACACTGTATGGTAATGGGAATATATAAGAATTAAGAGCCGAATCTTGTATTGTAGCTGTTTGATAGCTATAAGTTACACCTGCTAGATTACTAGAAGGTCTAGGTGTAACGTTTGCTGAATACGCACTCGCAACATTCATAATTCTTAAACTCTGAGTACCGAGAGTAATATAATCCCCTGTAGCTAATTGAGTTGTAAACGATGTACCTACCCCAATAATAGTATTACTTAGAGAATTAGACGTTACAGTTCCAACTAAAGCGGTGGCTGTAGGAACAATATCTGCCGTGAAGTCTTCATAACTAGCATTATCAAAGTACAGCTGTTTAACATCATGGGTAAAAGAGAACCCTGATTCCATTATGATATCAAACAAATATAACTTATAGACTGCTGTAGCTGTACCAATGGTGCCTGAATCAAACTCAATAGATCTAATCTTAGCCGTACCAATTTTTGTTCCAGCAGGAGAGGCTACAACGCTTGTATATTGATTAAACAGACTTAAAGTAGCTAAATTAGCAAGGTCTGGAATACTGTTGATATTAGTAGCAAGTACATAATTACCAAATGGTGTTGCAATTGTACTATTAGTTACGGAGACAAAATCACGAGCTTTTTCTTGTGAAACATATTTAGTACGAATTGAATCAATCTCATAGCCTTTAACATATGCTTTGCCTGGAGCTACTACATTAAAAAATAGAGAAGCATTACCACCTTGACTGGCAGTATACATGCCATCAACTACCGTGATCTGGGTATTTGCATTAGTAGTTCTTAAATGCTCTTTAAGCTGAACCCGATATGGGGTTACTGTGTAGTCTCCAGACTCATCGAAAGTTCTTCTAGCTAATGTATCATTTAAAACATTATAACTAGAATTTATAGTTTGTCTTATAATTTCATTATCTTGTACTCTTACAACCTCAACAAAATTAGCCTCATCAGTATCTGTAACGGTAAAATTTCTTTTAGCTAAAGTTAATGCTATTTTATAGCGATCAGCTCCTGGAGCAAAATAATTATAAGTTTCGATTGCAGGGTCTAATAAAGATTCATCAATATCACTTGTAACTATGCTTTCAGTAATTTCAAATCCAATAATAACATTAGATGGTACTGCGTATTTTTCAACGATTAGAGTTTGTTCGGGGTAGTATACAAATGAACCTTTAACAAATAAAGCTCCGCTTGTTGTAGAGAAGGCAGTTCCTGTACCAGTTGACGAAGCTGCAATTGCTTGTACAGAAGTTAAACCATCTTCTGTAATTAAAACTTCTGAACTACTGAATGTTGTTGTTGTACCATCTGTACCTGAATTTAAATATTTAACGTAGATTGTAGGTGAGTCGGTATCAGTAGCAAATTCATAATTAATTACTAATGCCCTAACCCCTGTCGTCTGACCGACAACAATAGAATCTACTAGCCCATCAATAACATCATCTGCAATAACTGAGTTGTAGCTTGTAGCAAGCTTAACAAATTTGTATCTAGTATCATACACCTGCTCACCAGGAATAACTATAGAACCTTCTTTAAATATATTCTTACCAAACCGCTCAATTTGCCCCTGAATAAGGGTCTGCATCTGAGTTAATTCACGAGCTTGAACCGCACGACCTGGTTTAAACAGAACACGATAGAAGTTTTTAGTTTCATCGTAATCATCATAATAGGGGGTAGTAGGGTAGGTTTTCATTATAATCTTATAATTGTTTTAAGAGTTACTAATTGTTGGTCACTGTAACTGACCGTCGTTCTGTTATCAATATATAAAAGATCGCCGCTGAATTTATTTATACTCGGTGTATTATTAACTGTTGTAATAGTATAATTGGTATTTGATAGAGCATCTACTAATACATTAGTTGCTACTATAGAATAGTTATTTTTGTTATTAATTAATATTTGATTAGTAGCCGGAACTGTTTCTATTACTTCAAATTTCTTAGAAGTATTATCACTTAATGATAGCACTGTGTCTCTAGCTAAACTACCAATACTATTAACAGTAACTAGGTAGCAGCTGCTTCCGATAATATTAGAATAAACATCATCACTTGCAAATTTCTTAACATCTTTAATAATACCAAATTGTCTATAGTCATTATTAACTACTACACCTTGATTGGCTTCATTATTTATCGTAGAGTACAATAGGATGGTATCGGCAAATAATTGCTTTACTGGATCAAACCCATGACCGTTATAGGGAGATAAGATTGCAGAAACGTTGGCATTTGCACCATTACCGGTAATGACAACATTTGCATGAGTATACCCTAGTCCAGGAGTGGTAACCGTAATATAACTTACAGTATTGTTAGCTAAAACTACATTACCTAAGAACCCGGTTCCGTCTCCAGATACGGATACGTTAGCGTAAGAATATCCATTGCCAGCATTATGTACTCTAAAAGCATATATCGCACCATCTACGGCAGATAACTCTACTATATTTTGTATAGTATCAGCATCTCCAATTGATAAGTTTGTATAGGCATTAGCACCAGTACCATCTCCTACAATATCAATATCTGCATAAGAATAACCTGAACCCGGGTCTTCAATAATTACATCCTCTAATTGACCCGCAGCATTAATAAATGGTGTTAAAACTGCACCTGTCCCATCCCCTATTAAGGAAATAGTGGTTTGTATATTAGCGCTATAAGCGGTACCTGGATCCTCAATTAAGACTCTATCTATTGTACCGTTATATAATACCGGTCTTAAAATTGCAGCAGAGCTAAAGAATAGATTAGCTGACGCGTTAGCAGTTGGCTGTCTGCTTCCAGATGTACTAATACTAATTGTGGTATTAGCCTGAGCAGCTGTTGTATAACCGCTACCTGAATTTGTTAAAACAATATCTACTAGAGCATTACTACTAAAAATTAAGTTAGCTGCAGCGTTGGCAGTAGGTTGACTATTCCCGGTAGTAGATATAGTAACGCTGGTATTAGCCACAACATTAGTAAGATATAAGGTACCAGGTGTAATTATTTTAACATTACTTACACCTTTGTAAAAACTTTCACCAGATCCTAGTGAATCTGTAATACTGATAGTAGCTGTCTTATAGTTAACACCTGGGTTATCAATAATAACATCAATAAATTTACCGCTTGTATTAAACGCAGGTCTTAGAGTAGCAACTGTATTTCCAGATAGACCTAAAAACTCACCATTAACTGTTAGAGTAACTAATGCATTCCCTAGATACCCAGTGCCTGCATTATTAATAACTACGCTACTAATTTGACCGTTAGAATAAAACGTATTTGTAACGGCCCGTTGAACGGGCATAAGGGTACTTGTAAGAAACCTATTTCTTAGCGATAACGGAATGGAATATAAGTACTTCCAAATATAACCATCCGCAGTTGTATTAGGGGTTGCATCTGTAAAGGATGGCTCAACAGTTGAAGCTGCTCCGTTTTTATTAAACAAGCACACATAAACATTAAAATTGCTAGATAAAACATAAAAAGTAGCATCTTTTAATTTGGTAGCACCTGAAGTAGCAGGGTAAGAGGCTGAATAATTACCATCAAATTGATCGTAAACTGTACCAGTCGACCAATTTCTTCTAGTTACTAATAAAGAAGCATCCTTAATATTTATTTTCTTTACCGCTATAATACTATTACGGGTATTGTATTCATAGTCTTGAGTTACCTCTGGAGTGGGCGGGTTATTTTCATCTGCCCACTCTATTACATTACCAATAAAGTAATAATAATTTGATCTACGAGATAATATCTCATTATAGACAGTCTCAGCCAATGATTGGTGAATCGTGTCTTTTAGAAGAAATGGCATGTTATGATATGGTTACATTCCAAGTAATAACGATAACGTCAGCAGCACCTTTATTTACTGCATTAAAATTGGTTCTACAAAGCATATCACCGGTAGAACTTGCATTTAAAATAGCTGCTTCAGTAAGAGAGCCAGTACCTGTACCTGCTGGGAACGTAGCAACATAGGCAATAGTATTGTTAGTTCTTGTAGATGAATCTAAAACAACTCTACCAAGCTCTGTACCTAGCGCTGTCTGAGCTGTGGTTGCAGCGGTATTTGATGAACCTACGGCCATGTGACTAGGTATAGCCGTAGTATTGCCTACAAGCCTGGAGGTAATTACATTCTTACCTACAGCTACAATTAGATTTTTTACTTCTCTTACTTCTAATTCATCTCCGCTTTCACTAAGACGAGAGATTTTAAGCCTACCTGTTACATTTACTGTTTCTGTAAACATTCTATTTCCTTTAAAATTTATTTGTAAATAAGTGCATTATTATTTATATATTATTTATACCGAAAACACTGTGCTGCTGGTAAGATCTGCTACATATGAATTTGTACCAGATTGTGAAAAATACGTATTGCTACTGTAGTTATTTACATATGTTATACTTGCACCACTGGAAGTGTCTGTTATAATGGTTTGATCATTGTTGCTATTAATATTCTTATATAGAGTGCTTACATTTGAGGTTAAAATAGCATTTGCTATATCATTAAATGAAAGAAAGATATTAGAAGCAGTAATAACATCATCTAATACACTAGAAGTATCTGATACTGTAAGAAAGATATTAGAAGCAGTAATAACATTATCTAATACACTAGAAGTATCTGATGTAACTAAGTTAAAATTACGTATAGTAGTATCGGTTACAATTGTTTCATTATCCGCGTTATCTGTATTTTTATATAGTGTATATACATTTGAAGTTAGTATGGCATTAGCACTATCTGAAAATGTTCTTTTATACAAAGTAGATAATGAAAAAGTATCTATAGCTTCAAATGCATCCCTAAGTTCAATGAATATATTAGAGGACGTAATTACACTAACGTTAGCCTGAAGATTAGCCGTAGTACTTAAAATTCTATTGTTAAATAAATTTGTACCTGCAGGGTGTATTAATTTTTTAACTGTATCATAAAATAAACTTATATCAAGATCAGAAGCTAATTGATATGCAAACGGCTGGTATAGTTTATCATCTTGTATTCTTACTTCTGGTTCTGATATGAATCCTTGCGAAGTTGTAAACTGTCCTGGATATCTTGCTAGAGAACCCATAACTACAGTAATTACAGCTGTAGAATCTAAGCTAGCACCTGCAGTAGTAGTAGAGGTTACCGTTTGATCAGATGTTAAAGCGGTAAGTAGAGTACCAGTATACTCGTAATTATCAATATAATCTGAGAAGAAATATCTAGATGCTGATATTGCGGTATGTGGAGATGAAATCTCTATTGATTCCTTAAACCCACCAGAAACTGTATTAAATGTCTTTGATCTAGTTGCAATCGTTAAATCACCATATAAATCAATTGTAACATTATCATTTGGGTAATTATATCCAAAATTTAAAATACGTAAAGATACTATACCTCCAGTATCATTAACCTCTAAGATTCTAATTAATGTGTTATTTCCTCCTGCAAGCGGTACGGTAAATATTTGACCTGCTTTAAACCCTGAACCAGCAGATAAAATATTTACACTAACCGTTGTAGGTCTTACTACTCCGGTAAAAATTGTGCTGTTGTTGCTAATTACTGAGACAATGTCTCCAATTTCGAAAGGAGTAACTGAGGAAGATTTTAAGAACACCTCGTAAAGATTATTATCTAATAATTTAACTCTAACAATAGCATCTGTATAAACGATATTATTCTTAGTAATAGTTAAAAATCTATCTACTATATTCTCAGCACTTCCGGAAGTTATTTCAATCCGTAAAGATACTTTTTGATCCCACGTACCATCAGATGCAATTAAAACGTTATCATACGGGTGACTTGTATCAACTACAGTATCATACAATAACTTAAATAAAATTTTAAAAGATATCTCACTGCCTTTTGCCTCGTATAGATCTTTTATTCTCTTAACTAAGAGTCTTTTATTTACAACGGTATTGTAGCCAATATCTTCAGCGTAGTTAGCAATAAAGTAGTTAACAAAAGAATCTACCGTTCTATCAATATCACCATATTCTTTTGCATTTTGTACTAACTCTAATGCTCCTTGATCTTGCTCTAAGAATCTATAGTAAGCTTCAATAAAAGAAACAAATGTAGTAAAATCACTCTTAACAAATTCAGGCACGTGCCCGCTTACCAGCTTTGATATTTTTTCTTTTATTCTGGTAGTCGACATATTATACGATAGCTGTTGAAGTTACGGTTACACCTGCTACAAGACCGTTTGCTAAATTTACAGCTGTGTCATCTTGTACTAGTATTTGGTTCTTATATACATTCAAGTTATAGTATGATTCTTGTACCCCAGCATTTATACGAATGTCAGTCGTACCAGCTGGCAGGGCTGCAGGTGTTAATGATTGTATTAATAGCTCACCAGTTGCATAATTAACCGTACCAATATTAGAAGAAACAATAGCTCCTGTTACAGGGTTAATCAGACGAAGCACACCTGATCCTTGATTATTAGACGGCGTCTCATTAGGAAGATCAGCTATCTTTACAAGGGTTTGATCTCCATTTACAGTAATAAAGAAATAACTAGAAACAACTTCACCAGGTGTTATAGGGTTAACAAATTTTATGGAAGCGTCACCTGTAAAGGTATTACCTGTATTTAAAACAGGTACTATTCTTTTTTGTAATTTAATAGTAATAATTACACTGTTAATAGCTGAATTTGCAGCTAAGATTAACGATATTAATTTAGAGTTATTATACGTTTTATTAAATTTTTGTAATTCAGTACTAAAGTAACTAGCAATTGTATTTTCTACAAGGGTCTTAATGGCACCAGAAGTTAAGGTTGTTAACGCTGAATAGTATCTTACACTAGCTGTAATATTTACAAAGAAAAACTCTGGGTCTACAAATACAGGAGTAATCGCTAATACCTGTTTAGTTTTTAGTATATCGTTTTGAATATTTTCTTTAACTGCATCTGAGATTGTAAAGCCTGAAAATGGCTTTAACGATATCATAACTCTACCATAAAAAGGGGGTATATTATCTTCACCACCCCATACTGAAACAGACTCTGCTCCAGAATAATTAGCTAAAATTAGACTCTCATAATCTACAGATGTTACAGCGCGATTTCTGGAAGCATTTACTTTTGGTGCATTAAACTTAATAGACGTGATAGTTTCAGCGTTAGCACCACCTGTAGAGTTACTATTAACTGTAATAGCAACACTACTTGAACCACCAATGGTACTACTTGCTGTGAAAGATTGTGAGACGGTACTCGAAACGTTAACTGCAGAGCCTGAGGATACCAAGTATTGGATTGTAATAATATTACCTGCTTCTAAACTTTTACCTATAACACCATCACCAAAATATATTTGATATTTGTTATTAGTATTTTCTTCTAAGAAAAATACCTTTGAGGTATCATCAATCCCGGTAATATCTGTAGCAAGAGTATATACACTAGATGTAGTATCAGAAGACGAAGTTTGAACGGAAATTTTTAACGTAGTTGTATCTACATTAAGACTAGGTATCTCATACTTGGCATCTGGAGAGGTATCTGAAACCGCATGTCGAAAGCTAAGTAAGGTTCCCTCTATGACGTCTATATCAGTAAAAGTATACGATGTTCCACTTCTAGAAGCAGATACAGCTTGATTTGTTAGAAAATTATATGCTGTACCATCTACTGTAGATGTAAACTGGGTATACCTATCCATGGTTAGTGTATTAGGCAATCCAGTAGGGCTAGTTACAACAACATCAATATTAGCTGAAGAACCTCTAACGGATGTAGGCGTATATCCTAGATGCTTGGCAATAGAGACGGCAGAAGATCTTTTAACTGCTGAATCCAAAAACATCTCATTTACCACCATATTGGCAAGGTACGCATTGTAATGGGTGTTGTATGCAAGAACGTCTAAAAGAATAGAGAGACCAGACCCTTCAAAATCATAATCGGTAAATTCGGTTTGAGCCTTTAAAAACGTTTTCAAGTTTGACTTGATCTGATCAAAATCAAGTTCTGCTATTCTTAAATTTGACATTATCTTACTCTTGTTATTAGTGTTGTTAAAGTAATAGGTCTATCAGAGTTATTCAGTCTAAAAATGATGTCACACGTTACTTCATTATCGTCTGCTCTTTCGAATAATTTAACTTCTAACACCGTTACCCTTGGTTCATATTTTTTAATTGTATCTAAGATAGTCTTCTTCATAACCTGAACAGTTACAGGATTAAAGTTTTCAAATAAAAGACCATGTATTTGACAGCCAATTTCCGGATGAAAGGGACGCTCGTAGTGTCTCGTAGATATTAAACTCCTAAGAGATTGCTTAACAGCTTCTTCATCGTTCTTTCTAGCCACATCACCCGTTACGGGGTGAGATGTAAAAAGAAGATTAAAATCTGAGTATTGTCTAGTATTTCTGGTGGCCATGTTTATATTTATGCTAGATAACTAGCCTGCAAATACAGTTGAAGACCCTTGTGTTATAATATTATCATTGTAAGCATCACCTATTCTACCTACCCCCTTACCTCCGATAAAAACTTTACTTGAATATGTAGAAAGAATAGATTCATCTATTGGTGTACAATTTGGTAAAGGATGCGGAGTAACCTTATTACCCTGTATAACGACTAAGATATTATTTGCATATACATTGACGCTATTAACTTCACCAACACTCGTCTTTAGAGGCATGCGACATTTGTACCCAGATCCATTTGGGGATAATACAGAATCTCCCTGTCTCGATATCGCTGGCATTTATAGTCCTAATTGTAATAGGGTGTCAATATTGTTTACAGCTGTTTGATATTGCCAAACAATCCATTGTCCAATATTAGCTTGTAATGTTACGTTTCCTGTTTCTCCAGGCCCTGTAACACTAAACGCATATTGATTGTTTTGGGTTACTGGGTTCGGCATTTCATAACGAACTAATGCTTTAAAATCTTCTGTTGTATCAGGTGGAAGTGCCTTTAGTGTACCATCATTAAGCACAAACTCATAATACTCACCATCAAAGGTACTTGAAAAGGTACCTGAGAGCCTAACAACATTACCTAGATAACTAACATTTATACCCTTAGCTGCAAAGTCATATAAAGCGGTTATCGAAGTGGCAGGGGCTGAGTTGCTACCTTCCGGTAATATAGGGTATGCAATACTAAACCCTATGTCGATGGAGATGGTTTGGCCCCCGTATATTGTTGGTATGTATAAATTAGGTAACGGGGTCTCCCCATCATTTGTTAAAAGGTTTAAAGGGTCCGGGCTAACGGTAACAAAGCCAGTAGCATTGGAGGTATTTATTCTTACAAATTCATTTGCCATTATGCTAACTGAGTTAAGCCTTGAGAGTGGACGGCTTGATTAAAGAACGTTAAAAGTTGACCTCTATTATTTGCAGCAAACCCTACGTGTATCCATGGAAGCCCCGATCCTGTAGACTTATATTCTAAAAGTATCTGATCATACTTAAGTACTTTTGCAAGCTTTAAAGCTATATTGTAGTATTCCTTTTTATCAATACCAGGAAATTGAATATCGACCCCTTGCCCCTTAGGATGTGGAGACGTTACAGCATTAGATTTATTACCTGCAGATCTAAATGCCGAGGTAACTATCATATTAGGGTATAGTTTTTTCACGGGCTCTAAAACGTTTAGTGCAACAGCTTGAAGATTAAATACAATTTCACCGTAGGTTAATCCCAATTGGGCCTGTATCGGATCTCGAGTTACAGCAGCCTTACTAGATAACATCTCAACTGTAAAGTTAGGAGATAGGTTATAATTACCTGGTAACTGAGTAACAGTTTTTAATTTTTCATCTGGTTTAATAAAGAGTTGTTGCTCAGAGGGTACGGTTTTGTTTTCTGTACCTAATGGTTTTTCATTTAATATTTCAGCAGTTGCAAAACCTTCTTTTATAAGTTTATTTTTATGCTCCAATTTTTCAGCTGGAGTATGAGTATCTACTTCTATTTCAATTGATGATGTATCTGCAGGAGAAAGAACTGCAGGATCAATTTTATCATTATCTGATATGTCTTTACGACCAGACATAATACCAATGTTGGAAATAGCTGCAACGTTAGCTGCTTTGCTTGGCTGTGAACCTGATGAAGTACCAGAGTTCATATGGAAGCTACTTCCATCGTTATTAATATCACCACCAGCTTTATTGTGAATAGCGCTTGCTACTTCTGCAAATCTACTACCACCAATCTTCTCATACAAACTACCACCTGTCTGATGATAGCTGGTGCTGGTGTTTTGATATAATGTTGTTGCTGATGCATACATGTCAACATTAGCTTTAAGATGCATTTCTTCAGAAAATAGTCTTAAATCTACATTAGACTTTAAATTCATATCCTTATATGCTTGTATGTTAACAGTATTACTTGTAATGTTAACTTCTTCAGTTGCTGAAAGATTTAATGTACCGCCTGCCATTGCTGTAATATCATTATGACAAGTAAGGTTTACATCACCTTCGACTTCGATATTTGCGTCATTACCAACAAAGATATTACAAGCCCCGTTGATAGAAATGTCTGCGCGACCTGCAATAGATATTTTTCCATTTCGATCAATAATTTCATAAGAAGAACCTTTAGTTCTTTTTACCATTGACCCATTTGAATCAATTTCAATGTAGGTACCAGACTTATGATATAGGTGAATTCGTTCGGAACCTGGTGTGTCGTCAATTTCAATAATATGTCCAGACTCTGTCTGGGTTACTTTGTTATACGGGTACGCACCATTAAAAGCTGACTCTGGTTCATCCCAAGCTTCACCCCCTGGAAGCTTTGCTCCCTTCATACGATTATTATTCTTCTCTTGAACTACCGTACCCCTTGAATCACCCTGAGCAAGTTTATTAGTTTCAGAAATGCCTGCATATTCTTTTGTAGGGTAGTTTGCGTTAGGGTCTGTAAAACCTCTATTAAGCACCTCTAATTTTTCAGCATTCTGAGCTGAATTGATATTAAAGTTCCTTGCTTCAAGTAATGCGGTATTAGCAATAGAAGAGTCAAATATCTCATCAGTTTTATTCTGTGCTTCTTCAGGAGACAAAGTACTGTATAAAGATTCAATACTAGTAGTGGTTGCCCTTGGTGCTTTACCTTTATTAAAAATAGAGTCGGCAAAACCACTAACCGCTGTAGAGAGGGTCTTACCAACAGTTGGGGTAATGCTTTGAATAAGAGTTGCAGCTAAAGAATCAAAATTTATAATACCTAATTTATCTGTTGGTAAAGATAGTCTTAATTGAGATTGTAATTTAGAAACTATTTTATCAGTAGTCTGTAAAAGTAATTGTTGTTGAATAATACCATCAATATTATTCGATATCTGGGTAGGTCCGTTATTTGCGTTAACTATATTGACAGGGTTAAAAGGGCCAATAAGATTCTTAGGTATGTCGGTTAGTTGTTTGTTTGAGCCCAGTGTAACTTGCTTAACAATATCTACAGATCCTACCTCTGCAACTCTAGAGACTATAGCTCTTAAGATAGGGCTAGGGATGTTAAGGTTAAGAGCAATTATCTTGTTAAAGATACTGTTCTCAAGCACACCTTGAATTTGTTTGGTAATTAGCGGATCCATTATGTAATTAAACTCTGTAAGGCTTGTTTTTCGGATTGGTAACGAGATTTAACACCAGCTTGAATAGAAGCTGAACTAGATTTAAATAGCGTGGCCACATTGTTAATTTTCCATTCACTGACTAAAGTAACAATATCTTTATCAGTTAAGGTACTCTTACCTCTTAATGATTCTGTAAATGCGCTTGTATTGGCAGGACCGAATTGTACTGCTCCTGACCAAACTAGATCTTGTACGGCTGGTCCATACTTGGTCATATCTAGACCCTGACGCTGCAAATTAGCTATTGCAACATTATAGTATTTCTTTTGAATATAATCGTGTTGTTCTTTATTAAAATCTGCTTTAAATGTATTTGCAATTTCTACCCACTTGGCATCAAAGGCTGCGGTTGCGGGCTCAAGACCTGCAAATTTATCTTTAAACTTAGAAGTATTTAAGAACTGAATTACTGGTGAATTTTTAGCTGAAGGTCTTGCTCTACCAGTTGTCATTACAGCAGGCAAGAAAGAGGCTAGTTGATAGGTTCCATATGATGCTCCTCCAAGATCCCCACCTGCAGCCCCATTATAGGCATTTATTGTACCAGGACCTTTACCACCAGATTCATACTTCTCAGATGTTTGGCCTAGTTCCCACCCATCTACGGAAGGAGTACCTGCACGAACTGGCTCACCTTGGCTGTCTACTACAGGGTTACCAGAGCTATCTCTAAGGATACCATCGTTAGGATTAGATACTGATGGGGTTTCTTCTTGTACAGAGAACGCTTTTTTTGCCGCCTTGGTAGCAATTGTACCGAAGATAGCAGGTTGTTGCATATCTTCACCATCAAGAAAAAATCCTACGACCCAGGTACCGTCAACGGGACCTAATGGTGATGTACCAATGCCTGATATTGCTGCCGATGTAATTGGCTGAATAGGAGTAGCCCAAGGAAGATCTCTAGTTGGTAATATTAACTTACTGTCGGTATGATAACCATAAATGCGGACTCTGCATCTACCCATTTTTTCTGGATCCATGCGGTCTTCAACAACCCCAATCCACCAATTAAAACCGTCTTTGTTAAAAATTCTTTGCATAATTAAGCCTTGTAAGTACTTTCTTTATCAACATATAAGGAATCTTTAATTACTTCCATTGTCATAGAGTGTTCGAGTTTATTTATTTTATGGTGAATAGCTGTAATAATATAATATCCTGAATATAATTTATCTTGAGCAGAAGACCCGGTATCTTTTTCATCTTTAGCGCCTAAAGATGGGTATTCAAAATAAATTAATCTACCAACTTCGGCATCTGTTCTACCTGGTACGGTCATATTCATTTTAATATTCGTTAGCTCTAACATACTAGATAAACGATTACCATATATTTCCCCCATCTTCTCGCTAATGTTGTCAGGGTAGTCTGTAAATAGTTTTGGATTCTTAGGATAAAAGCTTATATTAGTTGCAAAGTTTTTATAGGTGTCTTTACTAAAGATTGGTTTAGCTTCAACTCCCTTTCCAGAGGAGTGAAATTGTTTTTCATAATTTAATGTATGATCATAATCTACAAGTTCGTACTCTTTATTAAAGACGTCTAGATATACTAATCTATTAGCTAAGTACCCATTTGTGTAATTCTTAACATAGTCACTTGTTTCTATCATCTCAACATCTTTTGCAAGAAACATTTCTCTATTAACATTCTGGGAGTTCTTATCATCACGAATATTAGAGACTGAAATTAAATATCTTCCAAGATAATTTTTATTTTCATGTGCATCTCTAAACAGGTTTTCTAAAGTACCAAAATAGAAATTTTTATTAGACTCAAAGAATATAAAATTTTTAGCTGTACCATCTTTAGGTATAGCTTTAGAGGCAAGCCAATTTATACATTTGAACGGTGACCATCCAGGGGATATAAATTTTACTTTATTTGAAGCTTCGTTAATAACTATTAGTTCAGTCGGCTTAGGGTCTTCATTTATTTCATTACCTAATTCAGATATTTTATAATTACGGGATGAAGCTATAAAGTCTGAAAAAATAGTCCCTGCAACCTCTGTTATAGTACCCTCGAAAGGTGTAAATAACGGTAACGAAATATCTAAAAAGAATTCTAATGAAATAAAATGTAAGACAAAATTTTGAGTATTTTTATCCCGTACTATTGTTCTATCAGAAAGCTTAAATACTCTGAATGTTTTTTCAATTACTGCTGAATCTGGGAAAGACGGGGTTCTTAATTTAACATTTAAAAATTCTTCCCCATGGATATTAAACTGATCAATTAAATTTCTACTATCAGTAAGTACTAAGTTGCCGTGCAGGTAATTTTTAAACAGATCTTCAAATAAATTTAACTCAACAATAAATTCTGTAAGATCTATTATCTCATTAGCTGAGTTTATAAGTTTGAGTTGTTCAATTCGTACTTCACCGGCACGTTGAAGACCTTGTTCACCAATCATTATTGACCCAGTTTCTGTTTAAAGTCAAGTACAACAGCATCTACATACACAGGCTTTAATATTTTAATTCTGCGTTTTGCCTCATTATTTTCATCTTCAAGTGTAAAATTGGTAATCGGTGTACCAGATATAACTGTAGTACTTGTAATATTAGCGCTAACAGCCGTATTAGAAGATTTTAAAATTTGATCACCAGTTTTAAATCCCCCTGAAGTCACAGTTACTATAACATTAGATGTACTAATTTTACTCGTAATATAACCAATTCCTATATTAGTGTTGTTAGTAAGGACATCATTAACACTAAAATTAGTAAAAGCATTAGAGGATAAAAGATAGACATTGCCGTTGGTATAATTGCCATTTGCATCTTCATAATGATTTACAGCGTTTACATCATTATACTTACCTGCAATATATCTATTGAGATTATTTGTATCTAAGGGCCAGTCAAATCTTGGATCAAGGATATCGTTGTAATGCAAAATTAACCAATGAAGCTCAGGGTTACCATAAAACTTATCGGCGACTAACTCTGGCGTTTCACCATCTCTTACATCATACTCATCAAAGAGACCTAAATTAGTTTTTGTTTCTTCTGATAGGGTAGCTCGGTTGGTAATGTTTGTTACTACTTGAACTGTGGTAGCATTATCTAAAGAATAATACGTATAGGGGAAGCTTTTAAAATACATTAGTAACCCGCCTGTATCATATTCTTAGTAAGAATCTCTAGCTCACGGAACGTAAGAGACATATTTATCTCAGTTGGAGAACCATCTCTAAAAGATGAGAATTGTTCCCCACCATAGCTTACATCCATATTTTCTAATACACAAGTTGCAAATTTATGAAAATACCCATTTTCTTCACTACCAAAATAATATGATATGTTAAACTCGGATGGGTAAATGAAGAATAATTTACCTTCAGACATTTCCGGGTGCATATGAAATTTAAAGGTGTTTATTATATTATAAACATCATCGGATTCTTTTTTATTCTTAGGGAAGAATTTATATTTAAAAGCAAAAGACCTAAAGTCAACAGATTCAAAAACGGTTTCTTTAAATGGGTTTAACGCTGTACCTGAAGACACGCTTAGTGCTGATGATACATCTGCGGCACCAAATGCACCTGGTAACTTAGCTAGAGAAGCTCCCATCGCTGAGACAGCTTCTGCTGACCCCCCTACTAGCCCTTGACCATCGAATACACTACCGCTTAACACCCCTAACAAGGTACCCAGTTCTTTGTTAGCATAATTCATACTATATTTTATTGAAGGGGGACCATCAACATAGAGTGCAATAGCATCAGAAATCCTATATGTAGTATCTTTTTTAAGTATATCAGCACTAGCCATTGTTGCGCCGACTGCAAGCCCGACACCTGCACCAACTACTTTAGACACGACTTTTGTTGTGGCTCCTGTCTTACCAAAAGCGCCTGCTGCAGAGCTTACTAATGATGTAACTGCTACACCAGTTGCAACCACTGCGGCGCCTTCAGTAGCAAGTCTTATTGTATCACTTCCTATTTCTTCTTTTGTTAAATTAGCAGAATTAGGATCTCTTTTAACTTCAAATTGTCTCTTATCTTCGTTAAATTTAGACTTACCTCTAACGTTAATGTTAAAAAGAACATAATGTTGCAGGTTAGGCGCTGTTTGAAGATCCGATGGGTACTGAGTTACCTTAACATTAAATTTGTTTTTATCTATCTTACCTGTTGAGGCAAAGAGGGATTCTTTGTAAGCATCTAGTGCTTTTTCTGTACGCGTACGTTCTTTTATATCTGCAGCCATCAGGGCCCCATAAATAGTTGGATTATATTATATTTATCCCGTTATGTACAAAGCAACTCATAAAGGCCGCTACAGGGTCGCTAATCCTTCTAAGTATAGAGGTGACATTCATGACGTCATTTATAGATCATCTTGGGAGTTGAAGTTTATGAAGTGGTGTGATAATAACGCATCGGTACTTGAATGGGGGTCTGAGACTATGATTATACCATATAAATCCCCTGTTGATAGTAAAGTACATCGTTACTTTGTAGATTTTTATATTAGAGTAAAGGATAGAAACGGTATAATTACCAAATATTTAATTGAAATTAAACCAGAAAAATTTACTAGACCCCCTGCTATTCCTAAACGTCAGACTAAGAGATTTATTGACGAGGTGTTTCAATATGGGGTAAACCAATCAAAATGGAAGGCTGCAGACGAATATTGTGTTAATAGAGGAATGCAGTTCTTGGTTTTAACTGAGAAAGATCTTGGTGTATAACAGATAAATATAGTTATGGCTACAGCAGTTAACCCCTTTAAAGATATTAGAATGAAGGCAGGCGATGTAGATCGCTCTCTAAACTGGTATCAGGTTCAAACAAAGAACCTTAAGAACGTCAGACCTAATCAGCTGATGGCAAATACACCTGAATTGACGACTACCATTCTACCTGGTAATATGTATATGTTCTTTTACGACGCTAAGTTAAAAGATACATTACCATACTGGGATATGTTTCCATTAGTATTACCATTTAGAAAAGTACAGGGTGGGTTTTACGGTCTAAATTTACACTATATTCCCTACCCTGTGAGATTTAAATTACTTGCAGCAATGCATGATTTAGCTTATGATGCTAAAGTTACAGAGAATACAAGACTTCAATTGAACTGGAGAATATTGAATGCTTCTACTAGATATGCACCAATTAAAGCTTGTGTAAAGCACTACCTTTATGAACAGCTTCAATCTAGATTTTTAAAAATACATTACCCCGATTGGGTTACTGCCTCTCAGCTTCCTGTGGAGAGGTTTATTGGAGCTAATAAACTAGAGGTCTGGAGAGACTCCAGAAAGAAATACTAATGGCAAAAGCTAATTTTAATTTAAGTTTATTTATTGCTGCTATTAGAGAAGATAGCCTGGCAAGAGTAAACCGGTTTGAAGTTATGATTCCGGCACCTACAGGCATGAGTAATGTAAATAGATCCTATGCAGATTTTTCAAGCCTTTATTGTGAAATGGCAAGCCTGCCACCGGTTAATATTTCAACTAAATCCTTTAAGATCTTCGGACCTACGTATCAAAGACCATTTGGGGCTGAGTATGGTGGGGAGGGAGTATCTTTGACATTTCACGTAGATAGAGATATGAATGTAAAGAAGTTTTTCGACGAGTGGTCTGCTGTAGTAGTTGATCCTGACTCTGGATTAGTAAACTACCAAGAAAATTATACTTCAACGATAACATTAAGACAGTTAGATGAACAAGAGAATGTTACATACGAGTTAGAATTATATGAAGCATTTCCAAGAAGTGTTAATCCTTTAGAATTAAATAACTCAGCTCAAAACCAAACCCACCGGCTCAATGTATTGTTTGCATACCGATACTGGAAAGATATAGGTCGCGAATTCCAACCTATGCCGATGGATACACCAAAAAGTAGAGAGTTATTACAAGCACAGCAGGCCCGCGCAGATTTTGCAATAAGAGACCCAAGACGAATTGATTAATTAAAGGAAGATATTATGGCTTTACCAAAATTAGAAACACCAACGTATGAATTGACATTACCTTCAACGGGAGCTAAATTAAGATTTAGACCGTTCTTAGTTAAGGAACATAAAATTCTTTTAACTATGTCAGAAGCAGAAAACAGTGAAGTAGCTAGAATTATTAGAGAGTTAGTAGATGTATGTACGTTTAATACTATTAAAATTAGTGAATTGCCGCATTTTGATATTGAATATATCTTTATGCATCTAAGAGCTAAATCTATAAGTGAGACTGTTGACGTAGTTGTTAATTGTGAATGCGGTGAGAAGATCGATACTAGTTTTAATATTGAAGACCTCAAGGTTGTTAAACCAGAAGGTCATTCTAATAAAATTATGATTAATGATGAAATAGGGATCGAATTAAAATACCCTAACATCGATGAAGTAGTAGATATCTTTGCTACCAACGATAACCAGAAAGTTATCGATCTTATTGTAAAGAGTGTTAATGCAATTTATAACCAGACCGAATATTGGTCTGCAGCAGATCAGACAAAAGAAGAATTAGAAGAGTTTATATTTTCTTTAACCAAAGTACAGTTTGATAAGTTAGAGCAGTTTTTTGTAACTGCGCCAAAGATTGTTCAAACAATTGAATGTGATTGTCCTAAGTGCGGTAAGCATAATGTTTCTAAGCTAGAAGGTTTACAGAATTTTTTCGTATAACCCTTTCCTCGGATAATTTAGCTAATTACTTTACGCTAAATTTTTCATTAATGCATCATCATAAGTATAGTTTGACTGAAATTGAAAATATGATGCCGTGGGAGAGGGAGGTTTATGTTTCGTTATTAATAGATTATATTAAACAAGAAAACGAAAAGCTGAAAATGCTTAAACAGACGGCAAGGAATATGTAAATGGAAGAAAAAAAAGACGAAGATTGGATGCAGAAGAAATGGCGTCCGGCAATGGGTTGGATGTACATGGCTATCTGTATGCTTGATATGGCTATATTTCCAGTGCTCTGGAGTATGCTACAAGTATTTACCAAGCAGCCCGTTACGCAATGGAGTCCTTTGACTCTGCAGGGTGCAGGGTTATTTCACCTCGCCATGGGTGCTGTTTTAGGTATTGCTGCATGGGGTAGAACCCAAGAAAAAGTCGCTGGTACTGCATCTAACTACACACCACCGCTACAACCCGCATTATCAGCTCCTGCATTTCAATCTCAGAGTTTTGAAGACCCAGTTCCAGCTGCAGCACCATTTGGCGCTCCGAGTTTTACACCACCATTTGCAGCTGCAGGTCCAACCCCAAGCTTTGAAGCAGCAATAACAGCTCCTGGTGGAAGAAGACCTGTAACTCCTAACTTTAGCGCATAATGCAAACCCCATCAGCATCAGATCCTAGCTTCAAAGCGTTTCTTGAAGACCTGCAAAAGCAAAACAATCAAAGTTTTGTTACTCAAATCTTTCAGTTAAAAGCTGAAAGAGAGATTGCAGGTAAAGACGGTGATAAGAGAGAGGAGCAATTGCATGAAATTAATGAAACTTTAAAAACTTTAAAGGAAGCTGTTACAGGGATAAAGCTTGATTCTCCTGCCATTGATTTTACTCCTGTAGTAGATTCTTTAGCTAACGTTACTGAAGTACTTTTAAAATCGTTAGAAGAACATTCAGTATTGCGCAAGATAAGTGAAGGTAGAGTTAAGTTTGATGCTGATACTCAACGGTATCACTTAGAAGGCAAGGAAGCTAAGAACAAGATGGTAAAAGAAGCCGATGTACGTACTACATCGACTAAAGATGCCATGGTGGCTCCTGTAGCAACAAGAAATAGAGGACCAGTTAATAGTAAAGATTTAAAAATACAAGGTAAGGTTTCTGAAGACGCAAGTATTGAAGATATAGCTGCTGCAAGGGGATCTGCTGGACCTGATAGAGGTTCAGATTTAACAGAACCTGCTCTTAAATTAAAACCAATAAACTATACCCCCGGTAAAGCTGCTGCTGCTGCTGTAAGAGGGGGTAAAAATAACCCTACCGCTGATACTGAGAAAGAAGATAAATCTAAGTATCAAGGGTTCTTTAACGAGCTTGAGAGTGGGTTTAAGTTCTTTATGACCGATGGTTTGTCTGAAAAACCAGGTCAAGGTATTTTTCAAACCCCCTCAAAAGATGTAGAAAAGAAAGATAGAGAAGCTGATGTTTCAAGCCCAAGGCAGGAAAATCCTGAAGCAGATAACGTTGCATCAACTGGTGAAATACTGGCTGATACAGCTAAGAGTGATCTTGAGTTATCTAAGCAAATGCTGGATACAACTAAAGCACAACTTGTAGAACTTAAAGCAATCAGAGAAGCTCTAGCTCCTAAAACACCAAAAGAATTAACTGAACAAAAAGGCGGTCCAACGACTGAAAAAGAAAAAGAATCTGAAGGCGGTGGTTCACTTCTAGGAGATCTTGCTTCTGGAGCAATGGATTTATTAGGCGGCGGTAAAAAAGCTGCTGGAAAAGTTGCAGGTAAAGCAGCAGGGATTGGTGGTAAATTATTAGGTGGAGCCAAAGTCCTAGGTAGTAAAGCTGTTGGCTTTGCTAATTCTGGTGCGGGTAAGTTACTAGGTTCAGTTGCTGCAGTTGGCCTTGGCGCATATACTGCTTACGAAGGCTTTACAGCAGCCGAAGATAGTAAGCAAGCTAAAATGGAGGAGGTCCAGGCTAAGGTTGACTCTGGTGAAATGAAACCCGAGGAAGCTGCAGCTGCAAGAAAAGAGATAGGTAATACTGCAACAGTTGAGAAAAGTGGTGCTATTGGTGAAGGTACTGGTATGGCTGCTGGCGCTATTGCTGGCGCTAAATTGGGTGCAATGGCTGGTACGTTTATCGGTGGTCCCGTTGGTACTGCGATAGGGGGTTTAGCAGGAGGTGCAATAGGTGCTTTTGCAGGATCCAAAGCTGGTAAGGTAGTTGGTGAATACGGTGGTAAAGCTATTAATGCAGCTGGTGAAGGAATAGACTACGTTAAAGAAAAAGCAGGTAAGCTAGGTAGTTCTGTTTCGGGCTTTTTTGGTGGTATAGGTGATAAGGTTAAAGGGGCTTATGGAGATGCTAAAACTATCTATAATGACTATGATAAAGGGATAGGTCTACGTGATCAGCCAATGGGTACAGCCATGGCAGATCAGCTTATAGGTAGTGTTACATCTGTGGACTCTAAAGATAGTCAAATGTACCAGAGTCCCAGAGACAATATATCATCATCTCAAAGGTCAATAAAGGAAGGGATTACAGCTGAAAAATCGATACTTGGCAGCGCTACTCTCGGTGGATTTTTTACTGCAAAGGGTAAAGAATCCGGAAGTTTCCTAGGATCAGAGAGTAAAGACAGTCTAGTGTCTGGTAAGATTGAAGGTAAGTCGATTGATAAGTTAGAACAAGAAGACAGTCGTATGCTAGGTAAAAGAGTATCTGGTGGGCTATTTGGTAGAGATAAGTACAGTGTCACTAGTCAAGTAAGTGGTACAAAAGGAGATAGTGCAGAATATGACACCGCGGTAACTAAAAGTGAATACAAACAGCTTCAAGAACTTAATGCCACAGGTGATGTTGAAGGCGCTAAGAAAAAACTAGAAGAAATAAAAGCTGCTAAAGAAAATAGTGTTGCTAATAAGGTAAGTAATTTTATCGGTGATAAGGCTAAATCTGTATCTAGCTTCTTTGGTGGTATAGGTGATAAGGTTAAAGGTGTATACAATAGCGGTATAGGTATGGATGATCAGCCAGTGGGTACGGCTATGGCTGATCAAAAAATAGGTAGTGTTACATCTGTGGACTCTAAAGATAGTCAAATGTACCAAGGCCCAAGAGATAATATATCATCGTCTGAAAGGACGATAAAAGAAGGTGTAACAGCTGAAAAATCTGTACTTGGTAGTACATTCCTTGGGGGCTTATTTACTGCAAAAGGAAAAGAGTCAGGGAGCTTCCTAGGGACGGATAGTAAAGACAGTCTAGTATCTGGTAAGATCGAAGGTAAGTCGATTGATAAGTCGGAGTCCCAGTATGGACGAATGTTAGGCAAAAGAGTCTCTGGTGGTCTATTTAGTAGAGATAAGTACAGTGTCACTAGTGAAGTAAGTGGTACAGGCGGCGATAGCGCAGAATATGATACTCAGGTAACTAAACAGGAATATAAACAACTCCAAGAACTAAATGCCAAAGGTGATGTTGAAGGTGCTAGAAAAAAATTAGCAGATATAAAAGAAGAAAGAGCTCAAGCGCTTGTACCATCAGCTTTAGATGTTGAGGGAAGTGTTGGCAGAGGCTCCCCTATTCTAACAGGAAAAGAAGTTGCAAAGACTTCTACCGAAAATGCCGATATGGGTAGAGAAGCCGGTAGGGGAGGTGCTAATAATACCGTTGTATCTAACAATGTAAGTAGCAACAATACTACTAAGATTGTTCCAATGAAGGCAAATCCTAGACCAGAATATACAGGATCTTCTCTAGATCGATATACCAACCGTATTTCGGTTTACTAATGAGAAAGGGGCCCTAGGGCCCCGATCTTACTTCTTCTCTGCTTTCGCAGGCTTTTTTGTAGCTGGTTTATTAACGGCCTTTTTGACAACCCTACAGCCATCTGCCGCAGTCTGCCCAGCTTTACAAGGCCGTTTTACTTTTTTGCTTCGGGCTTCTTTTCGTCTTTCTTAGCCGCAGGTGCTGCAGGAGCAGCTGGGGCTGGAGCAGACGCAGCCTTAGCAGCGGGAGCCGCAGCAGTCTTAGCAGCGGGCTTGGCTTCTTCTTTCTTAGCTGGATCGGCAGCAAAGGCGGTCAAAGCGAACATAGAAGCAATGATAGCGATAAATTGTTTCATGAATTTCTCCAATATATAAAAAATTAAATTAAAGTTACACTAAAATAAACTAGCTCGTCACCTTACCTGGACCTAAGTTACTTAGGTAGCGAGTATCCAGGATCGGGCTAAGACTACCTAATTAATCGTCATTTGCCAGCTTGGCAAAATAGGATAGGGAATCATCTGCATCGTCGAAGTCTGCTTTAGGCTTGGCGGCTGGTTTAGCAGCAACCGGCTTTGGCATATCTTCATCTAAGCTTGTAACTTCAGCACGAGGAGCAGCAGCACCTGTAGCAGAAAGTACCATAGTAAGCTTAGTCTTCAACTCGTCATATGACTTAAAGTTTTTAGGATCAACAAACTCAGCTAGTGAGTGTTGCTTTTTCCAGATCGACTCCATTTTTTCGTCTTCTGCTAAAGGCGTAGCTGAATCGAATTCAGACTTATCGTAGTTACGATACCCTTCAACATTACGAATCTTCAACTTGAAGTTAGCACCCTTCCAGAAGTCGAAAGGATTAACTGGATCCTCGTCCTCAAACTGAGGTTGCATCACATCCTTAATCTTATCAAAGATCTTCTTACCAAACTTATACAGTCTGACTTGACCTTCATTCTCGGGATGTGCTGGATCTTTAACCACGTAGATATTAGCAACATAGGTCAGGCGACGTTTTTGCTTACGTACCAGATCTTTGTTAGCCTCGATACCAGAGTTCCATATTCAGTATTGAATTCAGAAACGGGATCTGCTTTACCTAGGGTTGTGAGAGAGTTCTCGATATACCACTTACCTGAAGGACCTTGAAAGCCATGGTTCCAAATACGAACCCATGGTAGCTCTTCGCCTGCTGATGGTGGTAGGAATCGAATGACTGCGTAGCCGTTACCAGCCTTATCTACCTCTGGTTGCCAGAAGCGGTCATCTTTTGCGTTGTCTTGAGTCTGAGGCGTTGCAATCTTTTCGACTTCTTTCATCAATTTGTCGAAACCACCTGAACTCTTCTTCATAGAACTAAAATCTAATGCCATAATTTTCTCCTTGTATGCGTTGTATAAGCGTTGTATTTGTGTTGTATTTTATTATTTACTATCATCAAGATCATCATAATCGTCTACATCACCGTCATCTAGATCGAGACCTTCGTCTTCCTCTTCTAACATATTATATATACTTTTTCGATATTTGCCACTCTTATCTACACCTTTGGTAATCCTACGAGTTTTTTTCTCGTGATCAATTTCAAAATTTTTATGCTTCATCTCTATCACTACTTACTGCAATAAACGGCCATGAAGAAATACGTTTCGTAATTTCCGATTGGTGATGTGCAAGCTTAATCAAATATCGTTGTGTTTCTCTAATATGTTCGGATAACTCTGTCATATTACCCTGCAGAATACAAATAGACTTTTCAATTTGTATCATACGGGCGTCAGAAAGATCCAATTGCTCTTCGGTAAATTTCATTGTACTTGTCTTTTTTAATCTCTAGAAAAGGTGAATACTTCTTAATAATTCTTGAGGTGTCTGGCCAAACTAGATCCTCTTTTAAATCCTGATCTAATTGATCAGTAAAATTATTTAGCTTATTCAGGATTACAAGAGTTTCAATTGAGATATCATTCCGAAGATACATCTTTACAATAGGTGGGTGCTGCCCATTATTGCAACTGAAGAGTTGATTAAAGGATATATTGTTCTTATCGGCAAACAATACAGCCTTATCTAACTCTTTTTTAAACGTATATGAGATAGATTCTATACGCTTTTTCCATCCGTGGTAACGGTCTTTAGCTTCTACATCAAATACACCGCCCCATCTATCTCCGGACACAAAATTTGCTACTAAGAAGTTCACTATATCTTTATCCGAATAAGTTTCTGCTACTCGATTAATTGATAAAAGATCTTTGCGTTTAAGAAATGAATTCCTAGTAGCGCGAACTCGCCCCTGCTGTTTAATCACATCATAATTATCTGTCGTAAAATGTAGGCGCAAGGCCAAGTAATAACGATAGACTTCAAAAGGAGCCATAATCATAAAGGTAGATGACCCCGTGGTTTAATCATATTAGCTATCTCAGCCTCCATTTGAATCTTCTCCCGAAGTTTCTGATTAATCAATGAACCAATACTATCAATTTCAATATCTTTTTCATGACAATAACTAATAACAGCATCCATATAAGTTGTATTAAAGTTAGCTACTATCTCATCTATATACAAACTAAACTCATTAGGAGATCTAAATCGCTTAGTTATTACCAATGCATCTGTTAGTTGTTCGTTTTCGTCAATCATACAAAGAATATAAGGCCTAGCATTACTGCTTGAATGGCGAAACCAAAACCAATTGTTACTACCATCAGCATGTCTTTAATTATAGCTGACTTTACAAAATAAAGCAACAGACCCGCCCACAGTATTAATGATACATCGAGGGGGGGCATCTTATCGGTAGCACCTGCCATGACAGCAATAAAGCCAGGAATAGTTGCGCAAATTAGCGTTACAATACTTATCCATGCAAACGTGTCTGCTGTTGCCTTGGTAAAGCCCTCAAAATATGTAAATACACTATCTTTAAATTCGTTAAATTTTTCCATTTTTCTCTCCGTAAAATATATGACGACCAATTTGACTAATCTTTGGAAGGTTCCAATTAGGGTTTACATAATCGGCATGATAATACATTGCCTTATACATCGATGGTAATCTAAAGTTTTCTAGTAATACTTTCTTAGCTACCTCCATTGACTCTTTGTAATGTACGCCAGATTGTACCTTTGGTCCGGACTCACAGTACCATGAGAACTGACAGACAACCTTACCATAAAAAACATTTTTCTGAAATACTACATCGCATATATCTGAAGGGAACTTACCAGATGCTGCTCTATTTAACGTTACCTGCGCAACTGCGACCTTTCCTTCAAAGGGCTCTGTAGCTGCCTCATGATAGATATTCTTTGCAAGACAGGTTAACTGCTTTTCTCTTTCAAGCATTGTGATTGGAGTACCGTAATATTGATTACTGTTATAATAATCAATTCTGTTAGTTGTGAATTTAGTTACAAGATATAACGTTAATACAACTAGACCTATTTTCAAAAATAGATTAAAAGTTTTTACCATTGGTTTTCCTTATTAAGGAGGCTCTCGAGTTAACAAGAGCCTCTGCCTTCAGATTACTTCTTGGTCGAAGTTGGTTTAATGTCTGTAGGTATGTTAGAAACAAAACCATTCAAGACTTGCGCCTTTGCAATGATATCAGTTTCGGAGGGATAGGCTGGGTAGCCTGGGTGCTCTGGAGGTGTTTGACCGGCGTGTTTAGCCGTCTCTACCTTTGTGGACCAGTCGTTTGATATTACTTCACGCTTACCATAATAATCGTCGCCAAGCATATCTTTGGCCATCTTGAGAAGTTCGAGACGAATCTCGAAAGGTGTCATGTTACTCATAATAATCTCCTTGTGTGTATGAGTGTTAAAAAAAGTAGTTTAATTCTGTTACGAGGATAAACTACCAAAAACCCTAAGCAGTGTTTAGGCT
>Ga0187843_10000434_pt1 | contig 30288 bp, 27 predicted proteins | sample SpaLakP09_SKY_43_FD_134516 | JGI IMG/M metagenome (GOLD analysis project Ga0187843, IMG submission 134516) | Oligotrophic lake water microbial communities from Sparkling Lake, Wisconsin, USA - SP09_SKY_43 | ecosystem: Environmental > Aquatic > Freshwater > Lake | place: USA: Sparkling Lake... | reverse complement strand
GCCCTCGGCCGCCTACGGCCACGGGCTGGCCATCTCCGCCATCGGTGCCAAGGACGAGTGCACGCGCCAGGCAGCCGGCAAGTTCATCGCCTTTGCCACCGGCAAGGAGCAGGAACAGGCGCGCCTGCGCGAGAAGGTCTTCAGCGACTACAACCGCACCAGCACCATCCAGAGCGATTACTTCCAGAAGAACGTCAAGCCGCAGATCCTGGCCGGCCTGAAGGACACCACCCCGGTCTCCAAGCTGACCATCTGGCCCAGCCCGCAGTGGCCGGACATCGGCGACAACCTGGGCGTGGCGCTGGAAGAAGTCTTCACCGGCACCCAGAAGGACATTGCGCGCGCCCTGAACGAAGCCGCCCAGTATGCGCAGGACGCGATGGAACACGCGCGTAAATAATTTCCTTCATTCAACCGCGTCAAACGATGTAGCCGCCCTGTTCCCTGGCCGGAACGGGGCGGACTCCGGAGTCCTGCATGTTCAATCGTGGAAAGACCTCGCTGCCCTACCTGTTCCTCGGCCCCTCTCTCCTGGTGATGCTGGTGCTGGGGCTCGTACCGACGGTGGCGGCGATCAACCTGGCACTGAAGAACCGCGTGCTGCGCTATCCCGACAGCGACTACGTCTGGCTGCGCAATATCGAGCGGCTGATGTCGGACCGGCGTTTCCTCAACGCCATCGAAGTCTCGGCGATCTGGGAAGTGGTCACCGTGCTGGGTGCGGTGGTGGCCGGCATCCTCATCGCCATCTACCTGTTTGAAAACGTCCACGGCAAATGGCGGCAAGCCATGTGCGTCTTGCTGATCACGCCGGTGCTGCTGCCGCGCGTGTCGGCCGCCTTCATCTGGAAATTCATGTATTCGCCGCTGACCGGCATCCTGGGCTGGCTGCTGGGGCTGGTGGGCATCCATGACACGGCCTTCCTCTCGGACCCGCTGCTGGCGCTCTATGCAGTCGCTGCTGTCGATATCTGGCAGTGGGGATTGTTCTTCGCCGTGATCGTCCTGAAGCTGCTGGAAACCCTGCCGCCCGAACCGCTGGAGGCGGCGCGGCTGGACCACGCGCGCACCTGGCAGGTGTATGCCTACATCGCCCTGCCGATGTTGAAGGCCCCGCTCATCAGCCTGGTCTTCATCAAGATGGTGGAGTCGCTGCGTTCCTTCGACCTGATCTACGTGATGACCAAGGGTGGGCCGGGCGTGGCCACCGAAACGCTGGACATGTATGCCTATGCCCAGGGCATCGGCTTGTCCGGCAAGGTCTCGTATGCGTCCACCATGGCGGTGCTGATGATGGTGGCCACCACGCTGATCTTTACCCTGATCTGGAAACGGGTGAGCAAATGGGAAGACTGATCGCACGCTGCGCCGTCTGGGGCGTGGGCATCCTGCTGGTGCTGGTGGCGGTGTTTCCGCTGCTGTGGGCGCTGCTCAATTCGCTGAAGACCTTGCTGGACATCGTCACGCCGACACCGCGCTTTCTCTTCACGCCGACGCTGGAGAACTATCGCCAGGTCATCGGCAGTCCGGAAGTGCTGGTGGGCCTGACCAACAGTGCCGTCATCGTCGGCAGCGCCGTGCTGCTGGGTACGCTCATGGGTGTGCCGGCAGCCTACGTGATTGCGCGCTATCACGTGCCGGGCAAGCGCGACATCCAGTTCTTCCTGCTCTCGCTGCGCTTCCTGCCGCCGGTGGCGGTGGCCATTCCGCTCATTGCGATCTGGGTCGACCTGGGGCTGTATGACACGCGCTTCTCGATGATCGTGACTTACCTGCTGACCACGCTCTCCACCATCACCTGGCTGTCGATTCCCGTGTTCCAGCGCATGCCGCGCGAGATCGAGGAAGCCGCCACCCTCGATGGCTACGGCCCCTACGCGGTGTTCTGGAAGATCGCCCTGCCCAACTGCGCCGGCACCTTGCTGGGCGGGATCATCTTCAGCTTCGTGCTGGTCTGGAACGAACTGATGATCGCCCTGGCGCTGACCTCCTCCAACAGCGCCACGCTGCCGGTGGTGGCCTCGGCCTTTACTTCCATGGGGCAGGAAGTGCCGTGGGGCGTGATCAATGCCTCCACCGTCTTGCTGGCGCTGCCGCCCCTGATCTTTGTCGGCGTATTGAGCCGGCTGTTGAATTCCATCCTCACCGGAAAATAAGGAGACCCCATGCAAGCCCTCGTACTCGAAGCCACGCGTGAACTGGCCCTGCGCGACATCGACCTGCCGCAGGATCTCGGTGCCCAGGATGTGCGCATCCGCATCCACACCGTGGGCATCTGCGGCAGCGACCTGCACTACTACACCCACGGCCGCATCGGCCCCTTCAAGGTGGAAGCGCCCATGGTGCTGGGGCACGAAGCCTCGGGCACCATCATCGAAGTCGGCAGCGACGTTACGCAACTGAAGGTCGGCGACCGCGTCTGCATGGAGCCGGGCATTCCGCGCCTGGATTCGCCGGCCACGCTGCGCGGCCTGTACAACCTCGACCCCTCGGTGCGCTTCTGGGCCACGCCGCCCATCCACGGCTGCCTCACCGGAAGCGTGGTGCATCCGGCGGCCTTCACCTATCGGCTGCCGGACAACGTCAGCTTTGCCGAAGGGGCCATCGTCGAACCCTTGTCCATCGGCCTGCAGGCCGCCACCAAGGCGCGCATGAAGCCGGGCGATACGGCCGTGGTGATCGGTGCCGGCACCATCGGCGCCATGACTGCACTGGCGGCCCTGGCCGGGGGCGCGGCGCGCGTGATCCTGGCCGATGTGGTGGCCGAGAAGCTGGCGCATTTCGCCAGCAACCCGGCCGTCATCACGGTGGATGTGTCGCAGCGGTCCTTGACGGATGTGGTGCAGCAAGTCACCGAGGGCTGGGGTGCCGATGTGGTGTTTGAGGCGTCGGGCCATGCCGGTGTCTACCAGACCCTGCTGGATCTGGTCTGCCCCGGTGGCTGCGCGGTGCTGGTGGGCATGCCGCCGGAGCCGGTGGCCCTGGACGTGGTGACCATGCAGACCAAGGAAGTGCGGCTGGAATCGGTCTTCCGTTATGCCAACATCTTCCCGCGCGCACTGGCGCTGCTGAGCTCGGGAATGATCGATGTGAAGCCTTTCATTTCACGCAGCTTCCCCTTCTCCCGGGGGATCGAGGCCTTCGAGGAAGCCGCGCGCGGCCGTCCGCAGGATGTGAAGATCCAGATCGAGATGGAAGGCTGACCATGGCCGACATCCGCTGCCAGGGCTTGTCCAAGCATTACGCCGGTGGCCCGCCGGTATTACATCCGCTGGATCTGGCCATCGGTGATGGAGAATTCGTGGTCCTGCTCGGTCCCTCCGGCTGCGGCAAATCGACCATGCTGCGCATGATCGCCGGGCTCGAAGAGATCAGCGGCGGCACCCTCTCCATCGGCGGCAAGGTGGTCAACGCGCTGCCTGCGCGGGATCGCAACGTGGCCATGGTGTTCCAGAACTACGCGCTCTATCCGCACATGAACGTGTATGACAATATCGCCTTCGGCCTGCGCCGCCTGAAGCGCCCGGCCGCCGAGATCGACCGCCGCGTGCGCGAAGTGGCGGCCATGTTGAATCTCGATGCCCTGCTCGACCGCAAGCCGCGCGCCATGTCCGGTGGCCAGCAGCAGCGTGCGGCGATTGCGCGCGCCATCATCAAGACGCCATCGGTGTTCCTGTTCGATGAGCCACTCTCCAATCTCGATGCCAAGCTGCGCGCGCAATTGCGCGGCGACATCAAGCGCCTGCACCAGCGCCTGCGCACCACCACCGTCTACGTCACCCACGACCAGCTGGAAGCCATGACGCTGGCTGACCGCGTCATCCTCATGCAGGGCGGGCAGATCGTGCAGGCGGGTTCGCCGGCCGAACTCTACCGTTATCCGCGCACGCTCTTTGCGGCGGGATTCATCGGTACCCCCGCCATGAACTTCCTCGATGGCGTGGTCGAACGCGATGGCGCAACGCTGGCCGTGCGCTGCGAAGACCAGCGCTGGATCCTGCAGGATGAAAGGTTTTCACGCCTGGCACCGGGAATGGCGGTAAAGTTGGCGGTGCGTCCTGACTATGTCCGCATGGCCGGCGAGCAGGACGCCGCCCGCAGCCTGACCTGCACGGTCGATGTGGAACTGGTGGAGATCCTGGGGGCCGATGCCCTCCTCACCACCCGCTGGGGCGCACAGACGCTGACCGCCCTGGTGAGCGCGCAGCACCTGCCGCAGGCGGGACAGCGCCTGCACCTGGCCTTCGATCAGCACGCGTTGCACGTGTTCGATGTACACAGCGGAGAGAACCTGTCGCTACCGCCCGCAGCCTTTGCAGCCGGCGGACAAGACGACGGCCCGCATGGCAAGGAGACAAAGCATGAGTCCGGATCTGGAGCTGGTCCATACCCGCCAGGACGAATCGTTCAGGGCGTGGGTGCATGACTACCCGCACACGGTGGCCAAATGGCATTTTCATCCTGAATACGAAGTCCACGTCATCACCGCATCCAGCGGCAAGTTTTTCGTGGGCGACTTCATCGGCGACTTCGGTCCCGGCAACCTGGTGCTGACCGGCCCCAACCTGCCGCACAACTGGGTCAGCAACCTGGGCGCAGGCGAACATGTGGGCGCGCGCGACCTGGTGCTGCAGTTCTCGCGGCCTTTCGCTGACCGCATGCTGGGGGCCATCCCGGAGCTCTCGCCCCTGCAGGATCTGCTGGAGGGCGCGGCGCGCGGACTGCAGTTTCCCGATGCGCTGGGCAGGTCGCTCATCCCGCTGATGCAGGACCTGGCACAGGCCAGCGGCGCGCGCCGTGTGGTGCTGATGATGAGCGTGCTGGAACAGCTGGCCTCCTGCCGCGAACGCAAGCCCCTGGCCGGACCGGGCTACGACCTGGATGCCCAGCGGCACATGTCGTCCACCATCAACCAGGTGCTTTCCTGCATCCGCCAGAACCTGGGCGGCAACCTGCGCGAGAGCGATGTGGCCGAACTGGCGGGCATGAGCGTGAGCAGCTTTACGCGCTTCTTCAAGCGGCATACGGGCTGCACCTTCATCCAGTACCAGAACGGATTGCGCCTGAACGAAGCCTGCGAATTGCTGATGTGCACCGAACTGAGCGTGACCGAGGTGTGCTACCGGGTCGGGTTCAACAATCTTTCCAATTTCAATCGCCAGTTCCTGGCTCACAAGGGCATGCCGCCCTCGCGCTTCCGTGCGCTGCACCGGCTCAATGATGAAGTCCGGGCGGTGGCGTAGCGCCTCTCCACTTGCACGCAAAGGAAAATGATTTGAGCTATCTCGGCATCGACCTCGGCACTTCCGAAGTCAAGCTCGTCCTCACCGACGACGACTCCCACGTCATCGCCACCAGCAGCGCCCGCCTGCGGGTGGACAACCCGCATCCGCTGTGGTCCGAGCAGGCGCCGCAGGCCTGGTGGAATGCCACGCTCGACGCCATCGCTGCGTTGCGTGCCGAGGCCCCGCAAGCCTTCCAGGCCCTGCGCGGCATTGGCATCTCCGGCCAGATGCATGGCGCCACCCTGCTGGATCGCAACGGCAATGTATTACGTCCGGCCATCCTGTGGAACGACATGCGCGCCCATGCGGAATGTGTCGAGCTGGAAGCACTGGTGCCGGATGCGCCCGCCATCACCGGCAATCGCGCCATGCCGGGCTTCACGGCGCCCAAGCTGCTATGGCTGTCGAAATACGAACCGGCGGTGTACCGTGCCATCGACAAGGTCTTGCTGCCCAAGGACTACCTGGGCTGGAAGCTGACGGGAGAATTCGTCTCCGAGATGTCGGACGCGGCCGGCACGCTCTGGCTGGACGTGGCGCAGCGCGACTGGTCCGACCGCATGCTGGCGGCCACCGGGCTGGATCGCAGCCATATGCCGCGCCTGGTCGAAGGCAGTGACGTGGCGGGACATCTGCGCGAGGAGTTGCGGCGCGAATGGAGCATCAACGGCCCGGTGGTGGTGGCCGGTGGTGCCGGGGACAATGCGGCCAGTGCGGTGGGCATCGGCGTGATCCAGGCGGGTGATGCTTTCCTGTCGCTGGGCAGTTCTGGCGTCTTGTTCGCTGCCACGGCACGGCATGCGCCCAATCCACAACAGGGCGTGCATGCGTTCTGCCACTGCCTGCCGGGGCAATGGCATCAGATGAGCGTGATCCTGTCGGCGGCTGCCAGCCTGCATTGGCTCTCGGGTGTGACGGCGCGGCCGGTGGCGGAGCTGGTGGCGGGGTCGGAGCGATTGACGGCGACGCAGCAGGCACAGGCACCGCTGTTCCTGCCGTATCTGAATGGCGAACGCACGCCGCACAATGATGCGACGGCCAAGGGCGTGCTGTTCGGCATGACGCCCGCGCATGAGACTGCGGATCTGGCCTATGCGGTGATGGAAGGCGTGGCCTTTGCGATGGCCGATGGCTATGCGGCCCTGCAGGCTGCGGGCACTAGGCTGGAGAGTGCGGCTTTTGTGGGCGGCGGGTCGCGCAGTGCGTTCTGGGGGGAGCTGTGTGCTACCGCCCTGGGGATTCCTCTGCGACGCCATGCAGGGGCGGAAGTGGGCGCGGCGTTGGGGGCGGCGAGATTGGGGAGGTTGGCGCGGACGGGGGAGGATGCGGCCAGCGTGTGTACCGCTCCCCAAATTGAACAGACCTATCAACCAGTCACTGCGCATCAGGACCAGAGCGCCCGCAGACTGGAGCGTTACCGCAGCCTCTACCGCGCATTACGCGGCGAGTTTGCGGCCTTCGCCGGGGCGTAAGCCCGGGCTGGCTTACTGTTCCTCCTCGCCCTGCTCCTTCTTGACCTCCGCAAACTTCGCCGCCATGGTCGGATTGCCGCGCGTCAGGCGCTTGATGGTCACATCCTGCGCCTTGTCATTGGCCAGCCGCAGGTTGCGGTCGGTGCCGAGCAGGGCTTCCTTGGTCTTCTGCAGGTGATCGATGGACTTGTCGATCTCGTCGATGGCCGTCTGGAAGCGGCGCGAAGCCAGGTCGTAATTCTTGGCGAAGGCCGCCTTGAACGTATCCAGCTCGGATTCGAAATTGGTGATGTCGATGTTCTGCGCCTTCACCACCGCCAGCTCATTCTTGTATTTCAACGAGTTGAGCGCGGCGTTCCTCAGCAGCGTGATGATGGGAATGAAGAACTGGGGACGCACCACGTACATCTTCGGGTAGCGGTGAAATACATCCACAATCCCGGTGTTGTACAGCTCGCTCTCCGGCTCCAGCAGCGAGACCAGCACGGCGTATTCGCAACCCTTCTCCTGGCGGTCCTTGTCCAGTTCCTTGAGGAAATCTTCATTGCGATTCTTGGTCGCGGTGCGATCACTCTCGTTCTTCATCTCGAACATGATGGAGACGATCTCGGTGCCACCCTCATCGGTATCACGGAAGATGTAGTCGCCCTTGCTGCCGCTGCGAGCATCGTTGTCCTTCTCGAAATACGCACGCGGGAAAGCGGTGGCGCGGATGCGGTTGAATTCCGTTTCGCAATGCTGCTCCAGGGTCTCGCCGACCATCTTGGTGGAGAGCCGCGCCTTCATGTCGCGCAGGCGCTCGATCATGTCTTCGCGGTCCTTCAGCTGGGTCTCGTATTTGTCCTTCAGTGATTTCTCGGCCAGCTGCTTTTCCAGCTCGGCGTGCATCAGCTTGCTCTTGAGTTCGTCGCGCTGTTTCTCTACCGCGCCGACGGCTTCGTTGACGGCCAGCTTCTGGGTCAGGGCGATGGAATCCATCTTCGCTTTCAGGGCCTGGATCTCGGCATCCTTCTCGCTGGCAGTCTGCTGCAGCTGCTGGGCCAGGCGCGCCTGGGCCAGTTGCTGCTCGGCGAGTTTGTCCTTCCTGGCCTGCTCCAGGTCGTGGGCCAGCTTGTCGCGCTCACGCTCCACGTTGGCCATGGCTTCGGCCACGGCCATCTTCTGCGCCATCTCGCCGGCTTCCAGACGCGCTTTCAATTCCTGGATCTCGGCATCGCGGGCCGCGGCCGCCTTCTGCAACTCGGCTTCCGACTTGGCGCGTGCCAGTTCGATGGCGTTGCGCTTGTCCTGCTCGGCCAGTTCCAGGCGCTCATGCAATTGCTGCTCGAAGGCGCTGTCGCGCACTTGCGAGAGGATGTCGGCGTAACCGGCTTCATCGATCTTGAAGGCTTTGCCGCAATGGGGGCAGATGATGTCGTGCATGGCTGTTGGGGATCCTGGTTGGTGAGAGTCGGGCGCGAGCGAGAAAGGCTCAGTCATCACAAAATTTCTTGGAAGAATATATCGAATTGACCACCGGAAAGGTAGAGAGGGCCTCCACAGATGACATTGACCACCGCTTCTTTTCAATAACAAATTCCGTCGAGAAATAAACTTTAAAATTAAAAAAAAGTCAAACAAAAATGTAATTCTGAGCTATATTGCGTAGCAGCAGACGATCAAAAAAACAGCGTATCTATCGGGGGAATTGATCTCTGCTTCATCGCGAATTCAGTGCTTCTTCTCGTCAAAAAACAATAGAACATTGAGGGGCTTATGGACTTACGGTCGTCAACGCGCCACTTTTCGTCGCGCATCCAAATCATGCTTGGCACAAATAGCGCCAATGCTCTCTTCACGCAATACCATTTTGCCGGTTCAACTCTGCCCCGGCGTCGGTAGTCGATCCATTTCTTTAAAATTTCTTGGCGCAAATCCCGACGTGGCGATTGGTTGATGCGTTCATGGTCCGCCGTCTCACATCGATATGCGAGGAGTAATAACTCGGCTGATTATTTTCGACAAATCGCCGCCCGCTCCTGCAAAGCTGGGATGTTTTAAGTTCCTCACAAGGACAAGACACTGAACAAGGGATTTCCTGGAAAGAAAAACAATTTTCGCAGGAGGGGGAAATGGGTGAAGCGGTTGCAACTGAAGAACCTCGGGTGGTTGATAACAGTCATGATCGAGAGGCCAGAAGTCTGATCGTTTGTTGTGACGGCACCGGCAACATCTGGCGCCCGGGCTCTGAAAAAACCAATGTAGCAAAGCTATTCGCAGCGCTGGAAAAATCTGACAGACAGATCGCCTATTACGACCCCGGCGTTGGGACACCGGATGGCGCGTTGGAAGGTGACGAAGATGGCGGCCTTTCGAAAAGAGATATCGCCCGCAGAGTGGGGGGACTCGCTTGGGGCGACGGCGTTTGGGAAAACGTTGCCCAGGGCTATGAATTCCTGATGGATAATTATCGTTCTGGCGACCGAATTTATCTTTTCGGCTTTTCGCGCGGCGCCTTTACGGTCAGGGCTGTATCCGGAATGCTCCACCTGTTTGGGCTTCTTCAGCCTCATCACAAAAATCTGATTCCCTCGCTGTTGCGCGTCTATCGAAGCCAAGAAAAAAAGAAGAAGAACGGAAAAATGTCTGCTCGGCAGGCGACAGCCGACGAATTCAAAAATCAATTTGCGGTGCAATTCCGCAACAACATTCACGGCATCCCGGAAGATGATCCTTTCCTGGTTCCAATACATTTCATAGGTGTTTGGGACACCGTTGAGTCAGTGGGTGTGGCTGAGTTCCTGGGCGGAAAAATTTCCAGCGAGCCCACCGTCAAACCAGAATTCAAGCACGTACGGCATGCATTGGCTCTGGATGAAATACGCTGGCCCTTCAAGCCCAGAGAATATATTGAGACCAATCTTCCTCCAGGGACAACGTTCAAACAGGTCTGGTTCAGGGGTGCCCATTCGGACGTTGGGGGCAGCTACAAAGATGACCAGGGGCTCTCGAATACTACATGGCATTGGATGGTACGAGAGGCATTCGATAAAGGCCTTCGCCTGCCCACTGAGGTCTTGGAGAAGCAGCACCCTACAAACCCATCGGGGGTATTGCACAGCGAGGTTACGAGCAATCCGCTCTGGCTCCTGACAGGTGTCTTTCAGCGCCAGATACCAGAGAAAATTACCATCCACGAATCGGTGAAATTGCGGGAAGACAAAGCGTCGTTACCACCTCGACTTGTACGCGAAATTGCGGCTAACAGGGTACTCACAAGCTGTACCATCGATGAATTCAGTATTGAAGGAAAAACTGTTCGAATAAGGGTTCCCAGTAAATCTAGCAATGCGAAACGGCAGGCTCTGGATCCACGGACGTATGCGGCATTAATACTAAGTGCCGTCTCGGGGTCCCTTGTCAGCCTCCATCTATCAGGAGTGCATGGTAGATCCCTGGCCCTCGATCTTCAGCTCAAGGCCTTTTTCCTCAGCCTGGAGGACGGCTTCGGCAAAGCACTCGCGAACTTCGGCGCAGAAATTGTCCTATGCCAGATGCGCATCGATTTCCTGTTCATTATTTGTTATTCGGTATTTGCTACGAGCTTGCTTTCCGTGTTGCTTTACTGGAGTTCAGTACGATCGTACCCATGTAGCTGCATCGGAAAACTAACCGGATATTCGCTAGCGCCTCTAGTCATATTTGACCTGCTGGAAAATTGGCTCACGGTCCTCGCTCTCCGGAATTACACGCAGAGCACCAACACACAGACTGCGTGGATTCCAGCCAACAGAGCTGACCAAGCATTCGCTCTTCTGACGACATTGTGTTCGGCCATCAAGTTGATATCTCTTGCAGGTTTGGCGATAGTGACCGTTGCTCTCCTGGTCGGAACGATACGAACATTAATAGGGAAGTGCATGCTTCGCTGAGCGGCAGGACGGATCTGTCCAAGCAAGCGAAGAATCCAGCTTCAATGTGCCGCTGTCTTTACTCACAAGAATGATCCGGCCACATTCCGTTCGTTGTACTCAACAAACAAGGAGAAGCGCATGCCACTGACTATTCTGAATCCTCAATCCGCCATGCACCCTAACGATAGCGACCCCTCGCTGTCTGATTTTCAATTCAAGATACTGGCTCAAGGGGATTCCTGGTTTTCTATCGGAGCAGTTCCACCGTGGTCTACCTCCAGCATCATCCAACAGCTGCATTTCACTCAAAGAGTAGCGGTGGTCAATTGTGCTTACCCCGGCATTACGCTCGCCGATGAAGTCAGGCTCAGCATGTATTTCAATGCACTGCTGACGGGAAAGTTCTCATCAAAATGGGATGCGATCCTGATTTCGGGAGGAGGTAATGATTTGATCGACGCTTTGCTCGACAAGAATAATCCCTTGCTTCTTCAAGGACCAAAGGTCAATGCGCCCGAGATCTCTCATTACATCAATCAGCCGAGACTGGCTCAGTTCAGGAGCGATATGGCAGCGTCGTTCGGCGATTTAAAGAAGCTGCGGGCATCGGGTCAGAACAAGGATGTTCCGGTTTTCTTCAATACTTATGATTATCCAACGCCGCGGAACTCTCCGGCCGGCCTTGGTATCGGTCCCTGGCTATGGAAAGCGCTCAGCCCATCCACGGCTCCCAGCTCCGACTGGCCGGCACTGGTCACTTATCTTTTCGATGAATTGAAAACGTGCGTCTCCAACGGAGCGGCTCTGATGGAAAAAGCCTATCTGGTCAACACACCCGGAGTGCTGACGAAAGCCAAGGAGGCTGTCGTGGGAGAAAGCGGTGACTGGGAAAATGAAATCCATCCTACCGCTGCTGGCTATCACAAGCTTGCTCAGAAGTGGGAAGCTTCGTTAAATACCATCGGAATTCATTGATCAAGAAAGATAGGCTATCGCCAAGGCGCTACAAATTCACAGCGACTAACAGCCGAAGAAACCGCGTAGACAGCTCCGACAGAGACGTATATCAACAGCCAGCAAAACACCGGCTAGGCCGGGAAGATGGGGCTAAAAAATGAACGAGAAAATTTTTAGATGGAATGTGTTTTTGGTCATCAGCGTTTATGTGGTGGCAATCATTATTGGGATAAAACTTAGAAAACCAGATATTTCTTGTGACGATCACACATACACAACGTTTAAAGATCTGATCCCCTTGGTAATTGCTATTCCAGCGGCATGGCTCGGTTACTGCTTTCAGAGACGTCAGTCATACCTCAAAGACATTCGTGATCTTTGGTCAAAAATGGTAGCTGCGGTACAGGATGCAATTCAATATACGCACCTAAATGCTCCTGCTCAATCCGACTATGCTCGGGTCTTGAAAGGTCTGAGTATTGCAATAGATGAAGTACGAGGTGTCTTTGCAAACGTGGGGGAGGCAGAACAACAGGTGGGAATTTTCCCTTTTGAAGGTCTCAAGGCAATTTACCAGGAAATATCAGCGTTGGGATTTGAGAAGGGATTTTCTCAACATAGGGCACCCGTTGCTCGCAAGGAAATATTGGAAAGCTGGACGAATCTTCGGCGAGGGTATTTGAAAGAATTAAAACGTGGTATTCCGATTAGTGCAGACAGCCCGTTTTTAGATTAGATGAAGGAATAGTTACAGCGGTTGCTGAAGCTCTCATGCGGGCCAAATAGAGAGGGGCAACCCTGCGAACAAATCAACCAAATGCCGCAGGTTTGTAGCGAATGGCATTTACTACTCCGGGCCCAATATCGGCGAGAAGCGATCTGCTATCCAAGAAATGCGAAAAGCCCGCACAAGGCGGGCTTTTCTGAATTTGGTGGAAAGTGCAAGGTTTGAACTTGCGACCCCTGCAGTGTGAATCAGAAAAGCCACTAATGTAATCAATTCAACAAAAGTTGAATACCTTAAAAATCAATGACTTGAGATTACTCAAGTGTCCTTTATTGTACGCTAATGACTTTGAAATTTTGTGGCTTTTTTGTGGGCGAGTTATCTATTCCCAATGAGTGCAGAAACTCCAGCTCTGTCATGTAGCGAAGATCCTTTATGACTACCAAATTAGATTTCCAACCCATTTCCCAAGCAATTTGACCTGGTGTTTTCCCATCGACTTCGCTAGGCGTCGTCCATTTCGACTGACTCATTTTGTAACATGCTTTTGGGGCTCCTCTCATAAGAGCTCGCCACTCCGAATCTTCCTGAAATCCAAAAATTGTTGCCAATTGCGCTTGCGTAACTCCGGTCTTTCTCGCATGTGTGTATACGGTACGAGACCACTTTTTTAAAAAATCTCGCTGATACGTTTTGTACACGTTTAAGGTTGCTGGTCTCCCTCTTCTGCTTGGGGCCGATATCCGCATAGCAAGCTCCGACAATGCTTGCCTCTTCAGCGAAAGCCTCTGCTCTCGCTTTTTCTCTTCCAAGGATCGCAGACGCCGAGCCTCAAAATCACCTCTTTCCTGTTCTAGGCTCCAATCCACATCAGGCTCATCCGAGCCTATTAGCGCGTTGGACAGGTAAGCTACCTTCCCATGTCTCGTGCGAGTGTCCCTTAGTAAGCCCATGTGATCTTCCGAATTTTGTGTCCTTCCATATTGTCGCCAGCTCTTCGAATATTGGCAATGGCATTTGACCACTGGAGGCTACTCAATATGGAAAGAGACTACAAATTTCTCATTGCACTTCCCAAACTTGGAGATGAAATTCTCGTCGGCGTTGAAGAAGTAGCCGCGATAACGGGCTATTGCCCTGGCACGATTCGGCATCGGCGAATAAAAGACTTCCCCAGCCCATTGCGCGGATCTCGGCTATTGCGGTGGCAGCTCGGACATATCCGAGAGTGGATTCGTGTCGCAAGCACGGAATCTACTGTCCCCGAAGACGTGGCAGCTTCCCCCAAAGGTGAACGTTAATGGGGCGCCCACGAATGATTTCGGATTCGTTTTGGACGGATCCAGAGCTCATTAATCTCACTACCGAGGATCGTGTTTGTCTGCTTCTACTGCTGACTAATGGAGACTCAAACATCGTCGGTATCTACCGGACGGTGTGGCGTGTCGTCGGCGCAGGAATCGGCTGGACTGAGGCTCAAACGCTTTTGACCGCCCGCGACCTTATGGCGAAGGGACATATAGAGATTGACGACTCTACCGGCTGGATCTGGGTAAAAGAATGGTGGAAACACAACTCCATTCGAGGCGCATTTGTAGGAAACGTCAAAGGAAAGGCCCTCAAGCAGCTATCCCAAATTCCCGAAAATTGGAAGCCCAAAGTATACGAATGGTTGCTCAGATTTGATGAAGACGGCACTGTCGTCGAAGCGCTGAGACAACTTAACGATGCTTCTGACAATGCGGAGGCCAAGAGCTACAAGGCCCTCGTCATCCTTCCACCCGCTAAGGACATTGCTCCCTCCTTAAGGGATAGCCCCTATCAAGCCCCTTGTGAGGGGCTTCCTAGCCCCTCACAAGGGGCAGCTGGTAACCATACCCCTAACCATACCCTTACCTTTATCTCTACCACCACCCATACGCGTAAGCGCCCCCTTGGTGGTGGGGCTTTTGAAGAGGATCAGGTAGAGGAAATGGTGAACGCGGCCTTGTGGGCGTCAGAGAAAGTGGGACAGGTCAAAAACGTCCCAGGCTATCGAAGAAAAGTAAGAGGTCGACTGCTTGAAGAAGGTCCAAACAGCACCGACTTCGAAACTCTCGATGCTTGGCGAAATGCACTCGAGCAAGCCGCAGCGCGCGATGAGCGTCTTCAGAGAGCCCTCGCCCAAGAGGATGCAAACAGTGCCGAAATTGCCGCCAAACATCGCCTGGCTCTAAGCCGCTTCGAAGCGCTTACCCTCGATGAACGCCAACATATCGTCGATAAATTTCATCGTTGCGTCGTTGAGCGAAACCCAAGCCTAAAGCGATTTTATGCGAGGCAAGGCCTCATGAACAAAGCTGTTCATGCTGCGTTCATGCAGTACTTCAGCGAAACAAATAGCGGGGAATCGGCGTGAAAGCTATCACTGTACCTATCCTGCTGATACTCAGTTTCTGCTTTGGTGAGGCCGCCCTGGCCCAATTCAATCAAGGGAAGCCTTCACAAGCCCAGGAAGAATGCGAAAAAGCCGCAAGAGAGGCCCCTGCGTGTGGGCCCAACAACACATGTGCAGAACGCAAATTGAAAGAGGCAGAGCGGTGGTGCATTCAGTGGATTCGGGAGAATACACCGCCCCGCCCCTCTACTCCTCTTAGCAGCACTGCCATCTGGACAAATTCAAAATGAAGCGCTTATTCCAATGGGTCTGTTTCGAATTTCTGCGTATTTGGAATAGTCACAGATTCGAATCGTTAACCTTCAAGCTGTGGGCGTATTTTCTGTTATTAACCGGTATTGTTGCCCCTCTTGGTCAGCATCGATTGTGCTTACGAGGTGCGTTCGAAGAATGGGAACACGGTTGGTTGTTTTTCCCAATGGCCGCAGTCACGTCCGTCATCGCGTTCTATCAGTTTGGCACGCCGTGGGCCATATTGTCGTACTGGCTGCTTTGGACTTTCGATGCTTTTTCCGTTCCATTTCTGAGCTATCGAGGAAAAAAATGAGGCGCATGTTCACGGCATTCTTGCTTCTGGCGTTCGCTACATCGGCGTTGGCTGGCTCAGGAAATACAACGATGGCGCAATTTACACCACCCGCAGGTGATACATCGGTCGATTTTTTACGAGAGGTCTTCGGCGATATAGTTGGCCTCATCTCGTCTGGTGGAAAGGCCGCAGCAGCACCGGCCGATACAATGCTCGGCTCGATGATGGCTATCTTCAATACAGCAGTGCTTTTCGTCGGCATGCTTTTCGTCGGCTACACGACCGTCAAGGGGACGGTCGATTCGGCGCACGACGGCGAGCTGCTTGGCAGGAAGATGTCATCGATCTGGATCCCCCTGCGCACCGTTGGCGGTACAGCGCTGCTTCTTCCACTCAGCTCAGGCTTTTCGCTGATCCAGATCGGCATCCTATGGCTCGCCCTGCAGGGCGTCGGTATCGCGGACAAGATGTGGAACGCAGCGATCGAGCAAATGAGCCGGGACAACATGATCTCCCGGCCGATGATTCCAGACTCCCGGCCGCTGGCAGCAAACATTCTGCGGTTCGAGGTCTGCGCCGCAGCGATGAATAAGCAATACAGCGAGTCCGGCCGCTCCACGCGCATCGAGCCTGCGACATCGCAGCAGGTCATGATGCATTCTGGCGAGCTACTCAACTACGACGTGTTCGATCTGGCCCCGCCGGTTGCCATGTACACGACGGCAAAGAACTTCTCCAATGCGACTTACAGTGTCACCAAGTACACCTGGAACGCTAACGACAACAGCTACATCAACAAGAACGTCTGCGGTGGCGTCTCCTGGAAGCAGTCTTATGAGGCCTCCGAGGGCAACAGCAACACCAAGGTCCTGAAAGAGCCAATTCTGGCAGCGCACGCCGCAGCGCTTCAGTCGATGATCAAGGAGCTGCAGCCTGTCGCAAATCAAATCGTGACTGGTGATAAGCCCACCGCTGGCGCAATCGATACAGCCGCCAACAACTACGAAAACGCGCTGCGCACGGCGGCCAAAAACGCGGTCAACCAAACGAATGATCGGGCGCGATCCGACTTTCTGGCCGCGGCCAAAGATGGCGGCTGGATCTATGCCGGTACCTGGTACAACCATATCGTGAAGATGAACGATGTGATGCAGTCCACGTTGAATGGCCTTCCGACATCGGATCCTATCGCGATCAACGACAAGGAAACACAAGAGGTCCTCCAGACCTACAAAGACGCAATGGCAGTCGCCGACGAATACGCCAAGCATCGCTCCGACAGCGTGCGCCAGGTCTACTACACGGAAACTGACGTGCGGCTGCCCCAAGCAGGCGAAGGTGCTTGGGAGTATGTGCGCAAGCTGTTGTCAGCGCCGTTCATGGGCGGCATCAATCAGATGACCCAGGAGATCGCCGGCTCCAACCTGAATCACATGAGCCAGATGAAGTCATTCGGCGACACAATCGTCGGCATCGGTGAAGGATGTCTTGCGGCGATGGCCGGCGCGGCCGGCGTGGCCAGCTCGGTCATCGCTAAGGGTACGGTCGGCCTAGCGTTCGATGTAGGAGCAGTATTGCAGGTCATCTCTGGAGTAGTGACCACCCTGGCAATCGCTTTGTTTTTTTTCGGGGTGGTCCTTTCTACCTACATACCAATGATCCCCTTCATCACTTGGATGACTTCGGTCGTGAATTGGTTTGTACTTGTCCTGGAGTCGGTTATTGCTGGCCCGCTTTTCGCAGTTGCGCACATCCATCCAGATGGAGACGATGCCGTAGGCAAAGCGGGCCCGGGCTGGATGATGGTCCTCTCGTTGGTCATACGGCCAAGCTTGATGTTATTTGGCCTTATCGGATCGATGTTACTCACGCAGCCCGTCACCGGGATGATCAATAGTTCCTTCATGAGCGTAGTCGCCGGCGTTCAAGCGGACTCAACAACAGGGATAGTGTCTTTTGTTGCATTTATAACAATTTACACAACACTCATGACCACTGTCGTTCACCTAGTCTTCTCCTTGATTCACTTCATTCCCGACAACATCATGCGCTGGCTCGGCCAAGCTTCGGGAGCGCTGGCCGGTGCAGAACGTGCCGGGGAGGAAAGCCACCAGATTTTCGTGGGGGGCGTGAGAGAAGCGCGTCATGGTCTAGGCGGCTCGCTGGGGGGAATAGGCACACATAATCCCGAGACACCGCCCCAAGCCAGCCATAAAGCGACCCCGTCCAATAAGGATCTTCTCGGCGACTGACTTTTTTATCGTCGGGGAGAGACCTGATTTGTGACCTGGTTGTAGTCAAAGCCTTTCTCTGCAAAAGCTTGAGCGCGAGCATTGTTTAGAAATTTTTCGGCTTCCGTCGAATTGAGCAATGGATGAGAGGGCGCAACTTGTTTCAATGCATCCCGAAGGGCTTTGGCATATGCAATCGTTACGCTTCTCTCGACCTCCTCGTTGACAAGCTTTGTTTCGAGCCGGCCGGAAAATTCCTGCCATCGTCCAACGGTATTTTGCGCTCGCTTTGCTGTTGCAGCAGCAAGGGCACTTCCGGCTGCCAAACCGTTTGAGTAGTCCCGATTGCTCATTTGATCTCCAAACCAAATTTATGTCGTCACGATAGCAGTACGAGCTCCCAATTTCAACATCCGTGCTCAGCAACTCAAATGACATTCTCTGTCGAGACAGAGAATGTGGTGCCAGCCCAATATTCAATTAGAAACCAAGCTTCCCATAGGAGCACAAAATGATAGATCCGCGCTCGAAAGAATATCTAAATGACGACATTCTTTGCATTATTGAGACCATAAGAAAGGAGTCGGAAATCGATATAACGTCTGCGGAAACAAAGACTAATTATGATGCCGAGATTCGCCGTACGATCGCAAAACTGGCAGCTAGAGGACAAGACAGCCCGGGTGATTTCTTTGCTGCCCTGTCAGAAACACGAAGTAAGTCAACCTACTATCGCCGTCGGGCCGCGACAAACTATTTCCTGAGATCCAGCATCGCAAAGCTTCTGGCTAAGCTGGATGCCACTACTGCCGATGACAAAATCGCTAGCATTTGCAAATCAATCAATTTCATCGCAGAGCTAAAGAGATTGATGACAACGAAGGCCGGGCTTTGTCAAATAAAAGATCCTGAAGCCCGAGTTTCCAAGCGAAGCATGCTTGGCAGCCTGTCAAAGGACGGAGACTTTCGCGAAAAACTGTATGAGCAGTTCCGGGGAAGCAAGTATCAGCTTGCTTTTTTACTGGCCGCCGTTAGTGGGCCAAGGCCGCAAGAACTGCAAAATGGGCTTCACGTACGTCTTGAAGGTCAGATCTTGAGTATCAAAATCATTGGAAGCAAGGTTAAAGAAACGCAAGGTCAAGAATTCCGGGTCATCGACTATGATTTGGGTCAAGGTCCCACCAATTTTTTACTTTCCGAGATCGTACGGTTGATTGGCGCTGACGCGGTACACGGCGTTACTGTGTCGGTTGCTTCAAAGGTCAATTTCACCTCCGCCTTGAGGCGTGCCGGAAAAGTTCTTTGGCCCCGAAAAAAGGACGTGACGCCGTATGTTCTCCGGCACGCAATCGCATCTCAATGGAAGCAAACACTTGATCCCGATGATGTTTCAATCGCATTGGGGCATGCGTCAGCAAAAACACGTACTCGTTACGGCCAAGCACAATTGATGCGCGGCGCGGGGAATTTAAGGCCAGCGTCTGTACGGGGAGCAAGTCCTGTACGCACCATGAATCAGGCTAGGTCATTCCACATCAAATGAAACATAACTGAGTCACATTGACGCCACATCCTACTGCTCGCTCTCAACTAGAGTCACATTGACTTCTATCTTTGCAGGCGACTTCAATGCAAGGTCAATGTCGCCCAAGATCTGGGCAAATTAGAGTCACATTGCCTCAACCAGTTTCGCATCAGCGAAACATTGGGCGAAAAGTACGGGTTTAGAGTCACATTGACGTCGAATTCAAATGGGCGGTCTGTCGAGCCAAATTGACTATCTGTTCTTCTCACTCAATTCTGGCGGATCACTGAATAGCTTCCGAAGACGCAAGAAGATCTGGCCGGTATTTGACGTGTTGAGGGTATACCCCCAAAAACATGTTCTTTTGGCTACATAGTTGTTTGTACAACCTAGCAGGAAGGCGTGATCAGATCGGGCGTATCGATTTCACAGGCTCAGTGTTGTGCGCATCCTTTTCCGTGAACCGTCGATTTTCCCTGTGTTAAGCTCAAAAAAAACGCCGTACAGAACGTCTCTCTGATCAAAACCGATAATCGACTTATTCTGAGGAAGCATGAGCCAAGCAACTACCCTCAAGCCCGGCAAGATCCGGCACCTCTTTTGGAGCGTTGTTAACAATTAACAACGTGACTCGCCCGACTTGTCGGGCGGCGGCGAAGTTAACATTATTCGAGCGGTGACGGCTAGCTTACAGGTATCTGGCCATCTGCCTCGGCGACAATGTTACGGCAAGCGAAAGGTCGATGTCCGGTCTCAGTCGAGCTATCGTGACAATCCGTGACTTATTCTATTCAGCAACTGATATGTTTGGCGAACGGCCGAGATCGGCAGAAGCGGTCGTTGGACGCAGTCAGTGATGAACTGTCACTCTGTCCATGGTGTTTGAGGTGGCTGCTTGATGAGTTCAAGTTGATTTCCAGGAAGAGCAAGTGTCGATTTCTATATATTCCTTTACTGCTTGTCGGGAGCCTTGCCCGTAGACAAGCTGGGGCGCATGTTGCGAGGATTAGCGCACCAGAAGACAAAAAGGGGGAAGTCAATGTAGGCCTCTGCCTGCTAGAACGGAGCCGCCCATAAAATCTGCTGGGAAGCCTCCTAACGGACGCCACAGGTGAAAGCCGGAATTTTCACTTCGCAATAATAGGGGAAGAGATGTTTGAGTCAATCGAACCGCTGGACGCATACAACAAAAATATTAACATTCTCATTGGCTCTGGAGCTTCAGCCGACTTGTTTCCGACATTGGGGTTGGCAATCAAGAACGCCAAGGAGGAGTGGGAAACCGTGGAGACGCTTGCCACGAGATACGAGAACAATCCTGACAAGAAGGCCGCTCTCTTCATGCACTACTACAAAATGTGCATCCTACCCGTGCAGACCTTCGACCCCGCAAATGTCACAACGGCGAAAGGGAAAATTAATCTTGAAAACTACGAAGCTTTCTTGAAGACCTTGCTAGGCTTGCTTGACCGAAGAAAAGACCTGAACCGCAAAATCAATATTTTCACTACCAACTATGACGGATGCCTGGCTCATAGTGCCGACAACATCCTCATGAAGGGTTCGCATGATTTCGTGGTGAACGATGGAACATCAGGATTTCACCGCAAGCATCTTCATGCAAAGAACTTCAACACGTTCCAATGCCAGACCGGTATTTTTGAACGGAGCAATTATGGAGTGCCTCAACTCAACATCATCCATCTGCATGGATCTGTGTATTGGTCAAAGAGTGGCGACAAGATTGAAGTCAAGTACAAAAACGACTTCAAGAACATCATCCACACGAAGACACTCGCAAAGATTGGGAAATTCTCAGACTACATCACAACTGAGGGGGGACTCTCTTCCAAAGTTCCCTCAGTTAGTTTTACGTCCGCTCAACGAGGAAACTTCTGGCGCGAGTACAATAAGCTTCCAATCGTCAACCCGACTAAGTGGAAGTTTCATGAAACGGTGTTTGAGGAGCATTACTACCAGATGCTCAGATTCTTGAGCTATGAGCTTGAGAAGCCAAACTCCATCCTCATCACCTTCGGGTTTTCGTTTGCCGATGAACACATCAGAAAGCTGGTCCAACGCTCACTGTCAAACCCACAGCTTCAGACTTTCATTTGCTGCTACAGCCAAAGCAGTGCTGAGAGCATGCGCGAGGAATTCAAGCTTTGGAAAAACGTGACCATCATCGGTCCGCCTGAGGGCGAGAAGCTGGACTTCACAAACTTCAACAAGTACATCTTCTCTCTGAAGGCCAAAAAATACGATGCTCCTGAAGACAAGGACGGTCTATGAGCATCGTCGTTGGCGAAGTCATTGCAGTCTCAGGCATCCGCATCTCACTACGCATCTTCGAAGACTCCAGCCAGGAGACGATCTTCTATAACGGTGTAAAGTACAGAGGCGTGTCGCTCAGGGAGCACATCTCCATTCAGCGCGGGTTCATTGACATCGTCTGCCTGATAGAGGGCGAGTACCTCGATGAGCGCCGCATGGAAGCTGATGCGGAGAAAACCAAGTACATCCGAAAAGTGGATGTGCGTCCCATCGGCTACATCGTGGATGACAAGTTCTTTGAGGGTGTGAAGTACATGCCCATGATCAGGGACAAGGCATCCCTACTCAGTGAGCGCATGGTCGGCAAGATCTACGGGACTGAGGGGACAACCAGCTTCTCCATTGGAGCTATGCTCAAGGAGAACGTGTCTATAAACCTCCCATGGACTCGCATCTTCAACAGCCACCTTGGAATCTTTGGTAACACGGGCAGTGGCAAGTCAAACACACTGGCGAAGCTCTATACCACACTTTTCAATGAGAAGCTGGCTGGCCTAAAAAGCAAAAGCCAGTTTGTCATTATTGACTTCAACGGCGAATATGTTGAAGACCAGATCCTTCCTGCTAAACAGAAGAAGATAACGATTCTGGATTCCAAAAAGGCAAAGCACAAATTCAAGATTGAAGCCTCGCATTTTTGGGACGCTGAAACTTTAAGTCTTCTATTTCAAGCCACGACCAACACACAGCAACCGTTTCTGCGAAGAGTGCTGACAGGCAAAGAGCGGTTTAAAGATGTGCCACTTGAACGCTATATTGAAAAGACTTTGGAGAGAGCCTTTAGTTCTGGCGAACCAAAACCAGATGCACTTGAACTTGCTAGGGAGATCGCCAGAATTCTTGGTTGTGAAGAGCTTCAGGAGCATTTGAAGGGCATCACATACAACGGCAAGAACAAATACTTCAGAGCCGCTGAAGGCCACTATTATGATTCTGACAGCGGTGGCTTTGTTGAGTTCATGAAGCCACTATTGGATGAGCACCTTGATGTCGATGACTTGGATCAGTTCACAGAGCTGATTCTCAGATGCTATCTGCAACTATGCTCAGATGTCGTCCTAGGTTATGCCCAGTATGAGCACATCCAACCGGTACTTTCCCGCGCCAAGTCCTCTATCACAGCTCTTCGCAACGTGCTTGAAATCGTAGATGAGCCACCTCCGGCACATCTTTTACAAGTCATCTCTTTGAAAAAGTGCAAGAACGAAATTAAGAAAATCTTGCCTCTGCTAATAGCCAAAAATTTCTACACAAGCCACAAGGACAATGAGAACCTAAAGAGCCCACCTACGCGGACATTGCACCTAATCATTGATGAGGCTCACAATATCCTCTCAGAGCAATCCACCCGCGAGCACGAAATCTGGAAGGATTACAGGCTTGAGCTGTTTGAGGAGATCATCAAGGAGGGGCGCAAGTACGGGGTCTACCTCACACTCTCCAGTCAGCGGCCTGCCGACATCTCGCCCACCATCGTTTCGCAGATCCACAACTTCTTCATCCACCGACTGGTGAACGAGCGCGACCTCATGCTGCTGGACAACACCATCAGCACCTTGGACTCCAGTTCCAAGGCTCTCATCCCAACCTTAGCCAAGGGCTGCTGTGTCGTCACGGGGACGGCCTTCGAACTACCTATGATCTTGAAGATTGACCCACTCCTGAAGGTGCACCGCCCGAGCAGTGACGATGTGAACCTTGAAGAGCTTTGGGCACTACCTGACGGGGAGCTATGGTGAAACACTGAATCGACTAGAGTTTGTCGATGGTTTTCAGCTGGCTAGTCTTTTCTCGCTCCAGCTTCAGCTCGTCGCGTGCGGCATCACGCCGTTCGCGACTGGACGCGCCCAGCTTCACGCGGATTTCTCCGGCGACAGGCAGATAGCGGTTGTGGATCAACGCTGGCATAACCCCGGCTTCCCGTGCGACGGCCGAGACACTCAACTTGGTTGCTGCGGTGTGCGCCCGGCCGCGTCCGATCCGATATATGGCTACCCCCGCGGGGAAGATGTCGGAGGCCGCTCTTCGCCAACTCGGGAGCAGCGTTTAGGATGGCGCGTAGCGCACGAAAACCACATGGGGCTCGTTGATCGAACGAAAAATACCGAACGCATCAACTAGTAACGCTCTGGCGCTCCCGAAATGCATACCGATTTGCCCGAGCGTCATAGAGCGCATGATGCTCAGGCAAATTATTCTTCTTATGGAAGGAGTAACGGAGCAATTCGTTGATATTTCGTGCGATCAACCGCGGACAGCACCAATCTGGAACCCGGTAGTCCATTGCATCATTAAACAAGTCCCAGTCGGTCTGGAAATCAAAGCAAATTTCGACGATCTCGCCATCGTGCCGAATGAGACTAAGCCAGCTGAGAATTCTGTGTTTAAGCTCTTCAAAAGGGCATTGTGCATCCTCTATTGAGCCAAGCAAGGGGATGACTGCCTCACGAACAAACGCGCTGCAAGCAGCGTCAGGGTAAGGCACCTCTGCGTAAAATTCTTCCCCGGTTTCAGCCACCATGCCAAGGCTGATGAGGTGACAGTCGAGAAAGTCGGTAAATTCAGTATCGATGAAAATTTTACGAGCCATGACATTGGCCAGGAATCTCTATGGTGGATAACGCTCTGCTGCGGGCCAAGACGCCTCTTCCGTGAAATACCTTCGTCCCATTGCCGAACCCGCAGCTTATGCGACATGGCTTCGATGCTACTAGCCCATGAAGCGGCTTCGCGCTAAGCGCGAAGTAAGATCCGGTAGGTGCCAACAAAGTTGGCACCGTAGCCCGGGCTTAAGCATGGGCTAGACGCCTCGCACTACAAACCTGCGGCAAGATTCGACGCAAAAAGGCCGAAGGCGGCCCCGGCTAACGGCGAAATTGCGGACAGCATTTTGATCTGCCTGGTAACTACGCTATGTAGTCGGTCTCGATCGATGCAAACGGCGACCACATCGTCGACCGCCGGACGGAGCAATCGAACAAGCGATTCCAAAGCCTGCTCGTCAATTTCTAGATCTCCATTTACTTCGCAAAGCACGTCTTCAATCACGATATTGTGAACATGAGCTTTTGCTAAAATTGCTTCAGCCATGGTACCTCCTATGTAGGTAGTTTGGTTAGAGATAGGCTGCAGTGGCTGCTGCAGCCTATTTCGCATAAGGGCTAGAAGCCCCATGGTTATTCACCTTTGCGCCGTCAGCTCTGGTTTTGAGCGAAAGCTGGCTCTCGGAAGCGGTACCCCCGAAAGGTGAAATATGGCTGGAAAAGTGGGCTCCCCATAGGCTTTCACCTTTCGATCGCACGTTTATGCTTCATCGGCTCTATGACATTGGACCCGGTCATTGAAAGCTAGTCGCAAGTACAGCCCCCATGAGTCTTCACCTTTCATCTGCTAATCCAATTTCGAAGCTAGGTCTTGAGCTCTGGGATGGTAGTAGCGTTTGATCATATGAAGTGATTTGTGGCCCGTTACAGACGAAAGCTCCAAAACGTTACTCAGCTTCTGCGCTAGGCGACTTGTCGCTTCATGTCTGAGATCATGAAAGCGCAAATCCTCCAAGCCGGCACGAGCGGTGGCTCGCTCGAAGCTCTTTTTCACACTATCAGCCGATATTGGAAATACTCGCCCTGATTCATGGCGGGACAGCTCGGCCAAAATCGTGGCTGCACGAGTCGAAAGAGGTACGTCACGCGATTCACCATTTTTGGTGTCGCTCAAATGCACATACCGCTCCGTGAGATAGACATCTTTCCAACACAACCGCAGGATTTCCCCTCTGCGCATGGCGGTCTCAATGGCAAATGCCACTAGCGGCCGCATCCAAGGATTGCTAGGCCCCGTTAAACGCCCAGTAGGGTCTCTGGGTGGAGTGGCGAGCGCAGCAAGTAGCCGGCGTTCCTCATCGGCGCTAAGTCGCCTAGTCCGGCCTCTATTTTCAGAAGGTCGGCGGATCATGCCTATAGGATTTTCGATATGAATACCCTGCTCGCGGCGTGCCCAATTAATAACGGCTGACATCAACGATAGATCTCGATTGGTGGTGGAACCGGACACGCTTTGAAGCCGCCGGTCCCGCCATGCGGCCATCAGTTTGCTACTCAACGCGGACATTTTCACGAGTGCAATGGAGTCATCTCGGAGAATTGCGCCGAGGCGATACTGCTCGCTTGCCGCCCCCTTCTTCCCGGGCGAAATTTCGAACATATAACGCCTGATGATGGTTCCGAACGTAGTCTTCTCGGCGTCCGTTCGATCACGGAAAACGCCGCGCTCCATCTCCGATTCGATATCGGAGGCCCACGCTCGGGCCTCAGCTTTTGATCTGAACGTTTTCGTGCAAGGAGGGAATCCCGTTTTTCTGATTTGAACTTCCCATGTCCCTGCGTTCTTCTGCCTGAAAGTTGCCACCACTACTCCTTTTGCCATCGATTGTGGCAATTTTGTGGCTTTCCCAGAATTCGACACAGGACACAAAATTCATTTTTATGTCCCAGAAACGCGAAAAGCCCGCACTAGGCGGGCTTTTCTGAATTTGGTGGAAAGTGCAAGGTTTGAACTTGCGACCCCTGCAGTGTGAATGCAGTGCTCTACCACTGAGCTAACCTTCCATATCTGACCGGCGTTTTGCTGCAGCGCCAATCGAGAAGCGAGATTATGCCAACGTTTTTCGACCTGCGCAAGTGCCTCGTAAATAATTCTTCATTTTTTATCGAAAACGCTGCCGGGCAACGACAACGGCCTCATCACTGCGCCGTTTCACGCCGCCTCTGCAGCCGCTTCCGGCGGCGGCGGTTCAAAGCGCCACACGCAGCTGCCGCGCGCTTCCTTGTCGAGCTGGTTGAGCACGTCTTCGTGCAAACCCAGTTCTTCCTCGCTGGCCGCTACCACGATCACATCGGCCAGCGGGGCCAGTTCCAGCTTGCCCTCGCCTTCGCTGACTTCTTCCTCGGCACCCAGGTCCATGGTCAGCGAATTCTGGCCGCGCGTCATCGACAGATAGACCTCGGCCAGCAGCTCCGCATCCAGCAGCGCGCCGTGCAGTACGCGGTGGGCATTGGAGATGCCGTAACGGTCGCACAAGGCATCGAGCGAATTGCGGCGGCCCGGGTGCAGCTCCTTGGCCATCTGCAGCGAGTCCACCACGTCGGAGACGTGCTCCTTGAACGGCGGCAGACCCAGCAAGGCCAGTTCCGCATCCAGGAAGCCGACGTCGAAGGGTGCGTTGTGGATGATGATCTGGGCACCGCGTACATAGTCCAGGAACTCGGCGGCAATCTGCTTGAAGGTCGGCTTGTCGGCCAGGAATTCGGTGGTCAGGCCGTGCACGGCCAGCGCGCCTTCTTCGGAGTCTCGCTCGGGATTGATGTAGAAGTGAAGATTCTTGCCCGACAGCTGGCGGTTGAGCACCTCCACACAGCCGATTTCCAGGATGCGGTTGCCGTTGCGCGGCGAAAGGCCCGTGGTTTCGGTATCGAGGATGATCTGACGCATGCTTGCTCCTGCTGATGTTGTTTGCTGCTAAAACACTGATATGAAAGAAAACGCCGAGGAGGTCAGCCTATGCTGTCCACGCCCCGGTTGGCCAGCTGGTCGGCGCGCTCATTGCCGGCGTGGCCGTTGTGGCCGCGCACCCAGCGCCATTCCACCTGGTGCTGCTGCTGGGCGGCATCGAGCGCCTGCCACAGGTCGGCGTTCTTGACCGGCTCCTTGCTGGAGGTCTTCCAGCCGCGCGCCTTCCAGCCGTGGATCCACTCGCTGATGCCCTTCTGCACGTACTGGCTGTCAGTGTGCACCACCACTTCGCAGGGACGCTTGAGGGCATTCAAAGCCTGGATCACCGCCATCAGTTCCATGCGGTTGTTGGTGGTATTGGGCTCGCCACCGAAGATTTCCTTCTCCTTGCCCCCGGCCACCAGCAACGCACCCCAGCCGCCACGGCCGGGATTGCCCTTGCAGGCACCATCGGAATAAATCTCTACTTTGTCCATGCTCTTCACTTCAATCTGGTTGCGTATGCGCATTTGCGCATGACAGGCGGGCCGCGATGATACCTGATCGCGCTGGCACGCCCTGGTTTCAATCGGTTTTGTGGATGCGGTTGGTCACCGGCACGCCGCGCGGGGCCTTCAGCTTCTGGCGCTGCAGGGCCGGGCCGATCAGGCGCATGCCGGGCACCCGCTTGATCGCCTGGACGATATAGACCGCGCCGAAATACGGCCACCAACGGTCGCCGGCCTTCTCCATGAAGCCAAAACGGTCCAGCCATTGCGCCGTCTCGCAGGGCGGCGCGTAGCAGCCGAAGTGGCCACGGTTGACTTCCATGTTCAGCAGCTTCAGCCAGTCCTTCAGGCGCGGCAGGCGGATGAATTCGCCATCCTGCGGCAGGAAGTGGGCACCGGTCAGGCGTCCGGCCACCTGGCGCATGCCCCACAGGCTGCTGGGATTGAAGCCGCAGATGATGACCTGTCCTTCCGGGATCAGCACCCGCTCCACCTCGCGCAGCACCTGGTGCGGCTCGGCGGCGAATTCCAGGACGTGGGGCAGCACCACCAGGTCCAGGCTCTGGGTAGCAAAGGGCAGTTCGCCGAAGTCCTGCGTCACCACCTGGGGGATTTCCAGCTCGGATTGTCCTTCCACCGGCATGCGGTTGTCGGCCAGCCAGCGATACGGCATGCGGTTGGCCTGCAGGGCGTGGATCTGGGGCGAACCGATCTGCACCGCGTTGAAGCCGAAGATGTCGGCTGTCAGCGCATTGAGGTGATGCTGCTCCCACTGGCGCAGGTAATCGCCAATGGGCGTCTGCAACCAGGCGGCCAGGTCTATAATTTCCGCGTTGTTCGCAGTCACAGCAGTTTCAGCCTTGTCAGCCATCTCTTCTTTCGCGCCTCATGACCCAGCCAGCCAAGCCAGCTCAAGCAGATCAGAAAACTTCATTGGACGTCCTGGCCGTACCGGCGTTCGACGACAACTACCTGTGGATCATCCATGACGGGCGCCATGCCGCCGTGGTCGACCCCGGCGACGCGGTCCCCGTCCTGGCCGCATTGCAGGCCGAGGGCCTGACGTTGGCCGCTATTCTACTGACTCATCACCACGCTGACCATGTCGGCGGTGTGGTCGAGCTCGCGCGCAGCGCCGTCAGCGACGAGTTCCCGGCCATCCCGGTCTACGGGCCGGCGCGCGAGCAATCCCGCATCAAGGGGATGACGGTCCCGCTGCACGGGAATGACGAAGTGAAGATCCCTTCGCTGGGCCTGTCGCTGCAAGTCATCGACGTGCCCGGCCACACCCTGGGCCACATCGCGTATTACTCGGCGCAACAGGGTTTTGTCTTCTGCGGCGATACCCTTTTCGCCGGTGGCTGCGGCCGCCTCTTCGAGGGCACCCCGGCACAGATGGTGGAGTCGCTGGCCAAGCTCTGCAGCCTGCCGGGCGATACCCAAGTGTATTGCGCCCACGAATACACCCTCTCCAACCTCAAGTTCGCCGCCGAGGTCGAGCCCGGCAATGCCGAGCTCAGCGCCCGCCTCCAGCGCGAGCGCGCCAAGCGGGACCAAGGGGAAGCCACCGTGCCGACCAGCATTGCCTTGGAGCGCTCGACCAATCCCTTCCTGCGCGCCAATGAAAAAGAAATCCAGGAATCACTGCAAAAGGCCGGTCGATTGACGGAGTTGAATGAAGTTAGCAGCTTTGCAGCCCTGCGCGAATGGAAGAATACCTACAGATAGCGCCAAATTGAGGGCCAGTTAGGCGCAAAAACCAGCGAAATCAAGGACTTGGCTTTGTAACAGGGACCAATTTCTGCTTGACTGGCGAAAAGGGTCTTCCGTACACTCCCTCAATTCCCCAAATTGGGCACCAGCGTTTTTACGAACTTTTACGAAACGCTGTCCACTCTGCACCACGCCGGGGAAACTCGCAGCTTCCGACCTTGCATTACCGTCAACCTGCACGCGCCCGTGATCGGACTGATCCGGACTCCGCCGGCAGGAGGTGTCGAGCTTCATCTCAGCTCTGCAACGGAAGCGCCGCACCCAACTTTTGCCTCTGGCACAGGATATCGCCCACATGCAGCGTACTTTGAAACAACTCGCCATTGCCGCCCTGTTCTGCGCTGGTACCCCGCTGCTCTCCCACGCCAACGATATCTCGATCTACCCCGCCCCCTTCAATGCGATCAATCCCGAACTGGCCGGCAATGCCCTGCCGGGGATGAATGACATCGACATCTGGACGCGCATCCGCAAGGGCTTCGGGATTCCTGATCTGGATAACGGCCTGGTGGAGAGCCAGACCCAGTGGTACAGCTCCCGTCCCGACTACATCCAGCGCACCACGGTGCGCGCCTCCCGCTATCTGTTCCACGTGGTCCAGGAACTGGAAAAGCGCGGCATGCCCACCGAACTGGCGCTGCTGCCCTTCATCGAATCGGCCTTCAACCCGGAAGCGCTCTCCACCGCCAAGGCGGCCGGCATGTGGCAGTTCATTCCCTCCACCGGGCGTGACTACAACCTCAAGCAGAACATGTTCACCGACGAGCGCCGCGACGTGCTGGCCTCGACCGATGCTGCCCTGACCTACCTGCAAAAGCTCTACGGCATGTTTGGCGACTGGCAGCTGGCGCTGGCGGCCTACAACTGGGGCGAAGGTTCGGTGCAGCGCGCCGTGAACCGTAATCTCGCGGCCGGCCTGCCGATCGACTTCAATACGCTGTCGGCGCAGATGCCCAACGAGACCCGCAACTACGTGCCCAAGCTGCAGGCGGTCAAGAACATCATTGCGACGCCGGCCGAGTACGGCATCGTGCTGCCCAAGGTCGACAACCAGCCGTATTTCGTCACCATACGCAAGACCCGCGACATCGACATCCAGGTCGCCGCCAAGCTGGCGGAACTGCCG
>Ga0187843_10000433_pt1 | contig 30294 bp, 23 predicted proteins | sample SpaLakP09_SKY_43_FD_134516 | JGI IMG/M metagenome (GOLD analysis project Ga0187843, IMG submission 134516) | Oligotrophic lake water microbial communities from Sparkling Lake, Wisconsin, USA - SP09_SKY_43 | ecosystem: Environmental > Aquatic > Freshwater > Lake | place: USA: Sparkling Lake... | reverse complement strand
TTCTGGAAGATTGTTTAATCCGATTACCGCAGGCGCACTGTCCAAATAAAGCGATGCCCACTCTGAACCGCCGCTGCTGGGTTTATAAATCCAGACGGTCTTGCTGCTGGAGACTGGCATGGTGTTGCCCGTTATCGCCAAGTTAAAACTTTGTCCGGCTGTGGCATTGAACGTATAGCGTCCATTCTGACCAGGGAATATTGTTGTCAGCTTGATCGGCGCTGCGCCAGGGAGAAGAATACCTGCTTCGATGTCTTTGGATAGGATGGCGTTGAAGCTTGCGGCAAATGGGAACGCTGGAACAAAACGAAGGACATAAGTGCCTGTTGTAGCAAACCATTGAGGCACATACAGGTCACAACTACCATCTTGAGTAAAAGTCCAGTCGTAGATCGCGGTGCCGTCGCCTCTTTCCAGATAAACCTTGACATTTTTTGTACCTGAAGCGGTGCCAATAAACTTCAAATCCGTCAAACTGAGTCCAAATGTTTTTCCTGCTTCTGCCGTAAAAGTAAATCGTTGCACTTGACCTGCCACAACGCTCAGAGGTGTAACAGCGTCGATGTTCATGGTACCAGCAGGCATCAGCGACAAGTTCAAATCACCTTTGTCGCTTGAACCAGGTGTCAGCAATATCGTATATGTTCCGCTGATAGGTAATTTCGGCAATTCAAAATTATCTGTATTTGTGATGACTCCAGTTACCAGAAGATTACCATCTGGCCTGTACACTGCCACATTCACGTTGGCAGCGAATGTTCCAGCTGTAGATAGCAAAGAGAGGTATTGCTGACCGACACCCTCAAACAGCAGTACGGCTTTTTTACCTGCTGTGCTTGTTGATACTTTTGTGGCAGGCGCATTGACTGACAAACGCCCCGCATACCCAATATCCGCCGAACTGACACCCATCGGCAAACCGTAGAAGTCACTGGAACTGATGGCCTGCCCATAAGGTGTGGAGATGGAAATTTTCCCGGATACCGGCGATGCTGGCGGTGAGGTCAGTAAGCTGCTGCTGGTGACGGATGACACTGCGGCAAAGCTATTGCCAAAGCTGACTTTATTGTCTGTTTTATTTAATTGATAGTTACTGCCGGTGACGGTCACCACCGTGCCACTACTACCCATAATGGGAGTGAAACCTGTGATGGTGGGAGCTGCGGCAACACCCACCACAAAATCTGCACTGCTGGTGGCCAGGCCATTAGTGTTGCTGATCGTGATCTTGCCCGTCGCAACATCAACTGGAGCGCTTGCTGTCAGGCTGTTTGCGGTGGCGGCTGTCACCGTTGCGGGCTTGCCATTGAATTTAACGATGTTGTTTGCGACTACGGTATCAAAGCCGCTGCCAAAAATGGTGACTGCGGTGCCAGCGCTACCACTGGAGGGTGAAAATTCGGCAATAGCGAGTGCTGTGGTGGCGTTCTTTTGTATGCCCTGGATATTGCCTACGGCATCATAAGTGTATTGCACACTGCTGCCATCAGCGGCTACGACGTTGACGAGGCGGCCAAGTTTGTCATAGACATATTGCACATCAGCGGCCAACGCAGGCGATGCGAGATGCGTGCCCAGGAAAAATGCGAGCAATAGCAAAGCCCTGCAGGGCCGTACAGAAAAAAGCCGGATGAAAACGCTCCATGCCGCCAACACAATCGCCAACAAATCTACAAGGCCATGTTTCAGGCAAAACCGATGCTGCATTGTCATCCCTTTGCGTTTCATCCTATTGTCAGCATCAGGGCTGACGCCCGTAAAGATTACGGGCGAGCAATAGTTAACTAATGTTAAAGTTGCGTATTTTACATAACTTTAATACAAAGAGAGCAATCCCACTTATTTATTTTTTATTTTACTTTTATTCGCTTAAAATTAGACTTTTCAGGAAAAATCTGGCAGCAATTTGGCATGACCACCCACGTCTGTCCGATTGCATCATTTGGGCACGGGAGCAGATAACAGATGTTTGGGCAAGGGCGCGCTGGTCAGGGATTTTAAAAATTCCACCAGATCGGCTTTTTCCAAGGGAGTGAGTATCAGTGGTTTTTGCGATTCGGCGCTACGATAGTAAATCTCCATTTCAACAGCAGCCTCCAGAGTGGCGACGCTGCCGTCGTGCATGTAGGGTGCGGTTAACGCCACGTTGCGCAGGCTGGGTGTGCGGAATTTGGCGATATCTGCAGGCTTGAGGGTGACTGCAAAACGGCCCAGTTCTGCAATATCTTCATCACTGAGCACAGCCTGGTCCAGGCTGATTTTATGTTCTTGTGCGCGTACCAGCCGTTGTGTCAGTTCTGGCAGGCGGGCTTCGATCTTTTTAAAGCCTACACCCAGTCCATGGAACTGGTTGTCGGTGAACAAGGCGTGCTTCTTTTCTATCTTGTGACAGTTGATGCATTGTGCACTGCCGATGAAAAGTTGCAGGCCACGTTGGGCCGCCGGGGTGATACTGAATTTGTCATCCTGGAAGTAATAGCGGTCAAACGGGCTGTTGCCAGCTACCAAAGTGCGTTCGAAACTTGCCAGCGCACTGGCTACTTGTTCAAGGTTTAATGCTGCAGGTTTGATGTTATAAGCTTGCTGTATCAGTGCGCGGTAAGCTGGATCTTTGCTTACACCTGCGAGGATGGCTTGCTGGTCTTGCAGGCCATGTTCGCGCGGATTTAAAAATGGGTCTAGTGCCTGGGATTCGAGCGTGCTGCGGCGCCCATCCCAAAACTGGCTTTGATTAAATGCTGCGTTGATGAGGCTGGGGGTGTTGCGGGTGCCGATTTGCCCCTTGATGCCTTCTGCCAGTTTTTTGCCATCGCTGAAAGCCAGTTGTGGCTGATGGCAAGTGGCGCAACTTACGTTACCGTCGCGGCTCAGTTTTTTATCAAAAAAAATCTGCTGGCCCAGTTTGCTTTTGGCGGCGTCCGCTGCTTGTGCCATGTTTGGCAAACCTGTCAATGCATGTTGATTGCTGTCTTCAGAAACGGCCAGGCGGCAAGCGGCTGACAATATCAACAGGCATATTAGTGCTCGCATTTTCTTTTGCATACGACCTGAACTTTAATAAAAAATAGACATTGTACTATCGTCGGCTCAGCCAATCTGGTCTTATATTACGGCTTGTTCTCTCCACTCTTTTTTATCACATCGCCTCATAGCGACAAAAAAACCACGCTACGGTTAGCCACAATGTGATCTGGCACGTTTCTTGATATGCTGTATTGGAACCGTAACCACGAGACGAGAACATGGCCAAGGTTTTCAATGAAATGCATGCCTATGATGCCGCTGCACCGGGCGGAGAATTGACGCGGGAACATTACCGCGAGTTTTGCAACTGGCTGGCGCAGCAGCCTGCCGAGCGTTTGAAGCGCAAGCGGGCCGAGGCTGACCTGAGCTTTCGCCGGGTGGGGATTACCTTTGCCGTGTATGGTGATGATGCGGGTACGGAGCGGCTGATCCCGTTTGACATTATCCCGCGCATTATTCATGCGGGTGAATGGGCGCAGTTGCAAAAGGGACTGGCGCAGCGGGTGCAGGCGCTGAACATGTTCATTCATGATATTTATCACGACCAGAATATCATCAAGGCGGGCATCATCCCTGCCGAGCAAATCTATAAAAATGCCCAATATCGGCCTGAAATGCAGGGTATTTCAGTTGCTTCTGACATTTATGCCCATATTGCTGGTGTGGATATTGTGCGGGCTGGCGAGGGCGAATTCTACGTACTGGAAGACAATTTGCGGGTGCCCTCTGGCGTGTCTTACATGCTGGAAGACCGCAAGATGATGATGCGGCTTTTTCCTGAGCTGTTTGCGCGTAACAAGATTGCGCCGGTTGATCATTATCCTGACATGCTGCTGGATAATCTGCGTTCTGTGGCACCTATGGGGGTGGATAACCCTACGGTCGTCGTCATGACGCCGGGCATGTATAACTCAGCCTATTTTGAGCATGCCTTCCTGGCCCAGCAAATGGGTGTGGAACTGGTCGAGGGCCAGGATTTGTTTGTGAATGACAATGCGGTCTTCATGCGCACTACCCGTGGCCCCAAACGAGTGGATGTGATTTACCGCCGTATTGATGATGATTTTCTTGATCCCCTGGCTTTCCGCCCTGACTCTTCTCTGGGTGTGCCGGGCTTGCTGTCGGTCTACCGCGCTGGCCGCGTGACGCTGGCGAATGCGATAGGCACAGGCGTGGCAGATGATAAATCGATCTATCCATTTGTGCCGGACATGATCAAGTTTTACCTGACGGAAGAGCCTATCTTGAATAACGTGCCGACTTACCAGTGCCGCAAACCCGAGGACTTGTCTTATACCCTGGCGAATCTGGGTGATCTGGTCGTCAAGGAAGTGCATGGCGCTGGCGGCTATGGCATGCTGGTGGGCCCGGCTTCGACCAAGGCGCAGATAGAAGATTTTCGCCAGCGTTTGCTGGCCAAGCCTGATGGCTATATCGCACAGCCTACCCTGGCATTATCAGCCTGCCCGACCTTTGTTGAAAGCGGCATCGCCCCGCGCCATATTGATTTGCGCCCCTTTGTCTTGTCTGGCAAGACCATCTCCATGGTGCCAGGCGGCCTGACGCGTGTGGCCTTGCAGGAGGGTTCGCTGGTGGTGAATTCTTCACAGGGTGGCGGGACGAAAGACACCTGGATATTAGAAAACTAAGTCGGGAGAGAGTTATGCTAAGCCGTACCGCTGATCATTTGTTCTGGATGGCGCGCTATACCGAGCGTGCTGAAAATACTGCCCGTATGCTGGATGTAAACATTCAGACCTCAATGTTGCCACAGTCTGCTGAAGATGCTGAGCGCGGCTGGCGGGCCATGCTGGGCATCTCTGAATTGCAGTCTGCCTTTGACCACCAGTATGGTTTGCTGACGAAGAAGGATGTGCTGGACTTCATGGTCAGGGACCCGATGAACCCGTCCTCGATTGCCTCCTGCCTGAAAGAAGCGCGTGAGAATGCGCGTGCCGTGCGCGGTACACTGACAACCGAGGTGTGGGAAACCCAGAATGCCACCTGGCTGGACATGCAGGATAATTTGTCGCACACGATACTGGAAAACGACCCCAGCCAGTTTTTTGAATGGGTCAAGTACCGCTCGCATCTTTCACGTGGCGTTACGCTGGGTACAATGCTCAAGGACGAGGCAGTGCATTTCATTCGCCTGGGCACTTTCATCGAGCGCGCTGATAATACGGCACGGATACTGGATGTGAAGTTCCACGGTGCCAAAGAAAGCGGGCGTGGTAATGACAGCCTGCAAAGGGATTTTTATTACTGGGCGGCGCTGCTGCGCTCAGTGTCCGGTTTTGAGATTTACCGCAAGGTCTACCGCGATGTCATCACGCCTGAGCGGGTAGCAGAATTGCTGATGCTGCGTGGTGATATGCCACGTTCCTTGCTGGCCTGTATGGATGAGGTAGTTGCTAACCTGAAGGAAGTGCGTAATGACGTATCGGCAGACACTGAGCGTTTTGCTGGTAAGCTGCATGCAGAATTGCAATTTGCTCGCATTGAAGAGATTTTGGCAGAGGGTTTGCATGACAACCTGACGCGCTTCCTGGAAAACATTTTTGACCTGGGCAATCGTGTCAGCCGCGATTTCCTGGTGCCGCTGGCAGCTTGAGAAAACCATATCATGCAACTTTTTATACGTCACGAGACCATCTATCGATATTCGGCCCCAGTGACTTACACCATACAGCAATTGCGCCTGACGCCGCGTGCCGAACTGCATCAGCATGCGATCTCCTGGCAGATCAAGACTGCAGGGCAGCGCCATGCCTATATTGATGCCTATGGCAATCCCTCACATACGCTGACCATCACCGGCCAGCACCATGAGGTTGCGATTATTGCCGAAGGCGTGGTTGAGTTAACGAATCCTTACCAGGGACGCATCACTGACCCGGACACATTTTCACCACTGGTATTTACCGTGCCAACCAGGTTGACTGAACCAGTACCAGCGATCATGGACTTTGCACTCTGCCATTTACCTGACAGCGGCAAGACCACAACGCCCGCACTATTAAACCTGGCGACGCACATCCGTGGTGCGGTGGAGTACCAGTCTGGTGCAACCATCGTTACAACCAGTGCCAGCGATGCACTGCAACTGGGTCGCGGTGTCTGCCAGGACCATGCCCATATCATGCTGGCTTGTTGCCATGCACGCGGCATACCGGCGCGTTATGTTTCTGGCTATATCGACCCTGAATCCACTGGCCATGCCGACAGCCACGCCTGGGTGGATGCCTGGGTAGAAGACAGCGACTATAGTGGCTGGGTCAGTATTGATGCCACCCATGCCGCCTTGATGACAGATGCCTATTGCCGTTTGGCGATAGGCCGCGATTATGATTCTGCTGCGCCTGTGCGGGGTGTGCGCCGTGGCGGCGGGCTGGAGACTTTGAGTGTCACTGTGCAAGTAACGCCACGTTGAGTGACGTTGAGGCATTGCCCTGTTGGCAATCCAATATGACAAGCGTATTTCAGCGTCCCGCTTTCAGGTAGAATAAGTGTTTCGATAGATCAAGAATCCGTACTATGACTTACTGTGTTGGCATGCGCCTGGACGCCGGGCTGGTGTTTCTTTCTGATTCACGCACCAATGCAGGCGTCGATCATGTGGGTACTTTCCGCAAGATGTCGGTATTTGAAAACCCAGGCGACCGCACCATGGTGCTGATGACGGCAGGTAATTTGTCGATTTCGCAATCCATACGTCAACTGGTATCCGATCACGTAGACGCCAAAGGCAATAGCATCTGGACTGCGCCAAATATGTATGAAGCCGCCCGCATACTGGGCGAAGCTGTACGTACTATCCACCACCGCGATGCCAAATCGCTGTCTGAGTTTGGCATCGATTTTAACGTCAGCCTGATTTTTGGTGGCCAGATCAAGGGCGAGCGTTGCCGTTTGTTCCAGATTTATTCTGCGGGCAATTTCATTGAGTCGCACAATGAAAATACTTATTTCCAGATCGGCGAAGCCAAGTACGGCAAGCCCATCCTCGATCGCGTCGTCACCCCGGCCACACCACTGGATGAAGCGGCCAAGTGCGCGCTGATCTCCATGGACTCTACCCTGCGTTCAAATATCTCGGTGGGCCTGCCGCTGGATTTGCTGGTGTATGAAAACAATACACTGTCCATCACCCGTTTCGTCACCATCGATGAAAAAAACCAGTATTTCCAGATGATACGCAACACCTGGGGCCAGCAATTGAAATCCGTCTTTGAAAGCATAGACGACCCGGTCTGGAACGCCAGCCCTGAGGTGCAGGGCAATGTCTTGTCAGCCACCAATATGCACAGCAAACCGGTGCGTGTAGCCGTGCCGCCAGAATTGCTGGACGCAGCAAATACTCCGTCGCCTTTGCAGTCTTTGGCGCAGCAGCCGGAGAATAATAAGCAGGCTTGAGTTGAATTCCTACAAGTTTTAACTCACTCACAGCTACCGACGTAAGCCGTTAAGCCAGAAGTAGCCAAAAATGGTTTGAACACACCTGACGCGAATTCTTGGATACGAATTGAAGTTAGATGTACGCCATTTTTTGCTGCTGGCGAATGAATGATGACAACAAAGTTATTTTCCGTGCTTCCTCGAGACAGCACTTGCACGGTTGAATTACTGAACGACCAAGGGAAACCTTTCTCTGGTCCAATGACAATGCCGCTATTTCTGTCAATCGAAAATCGCTGATCTAGCATATACTTTTCTTGCTTGCTAAGGACACCTTCTTCTTGCAAACTATACACTTCATTAATTTTGCATTGGTAACTGTTAGGACCAGCTAAAGCGTTCCGACTACATGATGCAAGCATGAGCAAGGCAAGAAAAATATTACTAAGTTTACTCACAATAATCCTCTAAGTTTGCAAGGCAAATTTTACTTTTCAATAAACTGAATCAATACCTAGTTTTTACTCGAACTCAGTACCAACAAGAATTGCGAATCTTTATTATTTAGGGAACCTCTGATTAAGTCCGGTTCGCCATTCGTAAGCCATTGATTTTTCGAGAATTAATTTTACGATTTTGGACTTAATCAGAGGTGCCTTAGCTAGATCATGTTAAATCGACGCATTGATGCTTCAATTAGCGGACGAAATTCATCTGGACAAGGCTTAACCCTGTTCAGCAAAGAATGGCGATTTGGTGAGGGGCGAGGTTTGAGTCCGTTTAATTCTTTGACATGTGCAATCCAACAATTTTGTACAGTTTTGCCATGCTTTGAACGAATGTCATCTTGGATCTGCTTGTATGTAGCCATATTTCCCCCGACATTGAATTTTATTTACTACCGAATTCATGATTGAGTCTGCTTGTATGCACTCTAGATACATCGTAATAAATACTAAATAATCAATCCAAGATCGCCTGCAATCGCGCTAACGCATCTTCAATGACAAAATTCGGGGCCACCTCGATTTTCTTCGCACCACGCTCTTCAAGATCAAGCATACGTATTTGATTTACCAGAGCGACGCCCTGCGTCTTTGTGCCTGAGCCACTGAGTGGCACGGCAAAACCAGCATGTCGTGCAAAATCACCGCCCTGGGTGATTGGTGCAACCAGGACCACGCCCATGGCGTTGTAAACTGAAGTAGAAAGTACCAGAGCTGGCCTGCCATCCCCTTTTTGTTCACGTCCTCTGGCAGGTTCAAGATTGACAAGAACAATATCACCTCTGTCAAACTTAAGGCGCCTTACCATACTTCGCGCCCCACAGGTTTGGCATTACTCCATGCAGCCAGGTCTGCTGGTTCTGGTGCTGTGGGGTCGCACTGCGCGACGAGTTCATCAAGGGAATATGCGGGGCGTTTGGCCTTCAGCATGATGCCTTCCGGGCGCACATCCACGACCAATTTGTCACCCAGGCTGGCTTTAAGCAAGCCCAGCAATTCAGTCGGCAAGCGTACTGCCGCACTATTACCCCATTTTTGTATTGACAGTTCCATTGATCCACCTCCAAATGTATCTACATTGTAGAGTCAATCTACACAAAGTCAATGAGAGCATTCGTTCATCTCAAAATCGGCGGATCATCAACGGCAAAACGTACTCTTGTCCCGCTCAGCAATCGCTCTGTCATTGGCATCCGTCTTGGCACCGTTTCCGTGTACTGCCTTGCCGCTCAGGATGTCCTTGGCCAAGGCGCAGCGTGACACGTCGTTGTCATTGCGATAGTCGGGGGCTTCCGACTGCTTGGCTGCGCTTGCCTTGGCAGCCTTGGCAGCTTTGGCGTCTGCTTCCTGTTTTTCGATTTGTCGCTTGCGGAATTCGATTTCTTTGTCTTGCCAGTTTTGTGCCGGAGCGGCGTTCGCAGATTCAGGTGGGGGTTTTATTTTTACCTGCTCTACCTTGGCCTTGCCGGCATCATCCTTTTTTTCGGAATAATGCGTTTTACCATTGGCATCAACCCATTTATAGATTTCTGCATGGCTGGCAGAAGCGGCAAATAACAGCGCCAGGCATGCTGCCTGCAGGCTGTGTTGTAAGGTGGTACGTGTCATTTTTAAAATTTCCGCTAAAGGTGCCGAACAATATCTGAGCTGGTTTGCATCAACAACTCACTCTCATCCATGATAGGCATTATTTCTTGGTTTTGGTATGGCGCCAGGCACAATCGGCCGCGTGATCATTCACCATGCCTATGGCTTGCATATAGGCATAGATGATGGTGGAGCCAACAAATTTGAAGCCGCGTTTCAGTAAATCCTTGGAGATGCGGTCAGACAATTCCGTGGTGATAATGCGCTCGCCGCTATTGATGATGGGCTTGCCATCGACATAGGCCCACAGATAGGCGTCAAGGCTGCCTTGCTCTTCACATAGTCGCAGATAGGCTTTGGCATTGGTGATGGTTGCCGCCACCTTGAGGCGGTTTCTGACTATGCCGGGATTGGCCAGCAGGGTGGCAACTTTGGCATCGTCGTAACTGGCGATTTTTTTGGCATCCCAGCCATCAAAGGCTAATCTGTAGTTGTCACGCTTATTGAGTATGGTTTCCCAGGAGAGGCCTGCTTGCGCGCCTTCGAGGTTGAGCATTTCAAATAGTTGTACTTCATCATGGCAGGGCACGCCCCATTCATGGTCGTGATAGTGCAGATAAAGGGGATTAGAGGTATTGGCCCAGCTGCAGCGTGTCTTCATATGTAAAAAACCTGGTGGAGTAAGATATGATATGGAATAAATCAATTTTTAACAAAATTTTTCAATTCAAATTGACATTCTACTTATTTATCATAGAATCGTCGTTCGTCATCAGATAGTGGAACCATCATGTTGAGTTTTAAGCAAAGCAGCAAAAATCTGTTCGCCTTATCCGCAGTGAGTCTGATCCTGACCGCCTGTGGCGGCAGCAGTAACCAGGATGCCAGACAGGCAGCAGTGTCACCAGCCCCGCCTATGCAGGCGGCGCCTGCCAGCGACGATGTCATGAGTTTTGTCAACAAGCGTCAAAACTATATCATCTCGCGCCTGGGCTCCACTTATGTCGTGGTTGACATGTCAGGCGGCGCGGCACCTGCCAGTGTCCCGGCCAATATCAAGGTACTGCAATTTGCTGATTTCCGCGTCAATCTGACGATAGGTGACAAGGCGAAACTGCTTTCCACCACCGCCCTGAATAACCTGATTGATCTGTACGTGGCTTTCTTTAATCGCGTGCCTGATGCCGATGGCTTGTCTTACTGGATAGACCAGGTTACAGCCGGCATGACAGAAGCGCAAATTGCCGAGAGTTTTTATCTGGTGGCACTGCAGTCACCAGCGTTGACTGGCTACACCAGCAGCATGAGCAATGACGACTTTATCCGTATCATTTATAAAAACGTGCTGGGCCGTACTGGTAGCACTGCCCCCAACGCAGCAGAAATAGATTACTGGTCCAGCCAGCTCAGGAATGGCGTCCCCAAGGGCAGCATGGTCAGGGCCATCCTGGTTTCTGCGCGTGAATATGCCAATGATGCGACCTGGGGCTGGGTCACCAGCTTATTGAACAACAAGCTGGATGTGGCAAATTATTTCGCCGTACAACGGGGCCTGAGTTACCTGACGCTGAATGACAATATCAGCAAGACCGTGGCACTTGCATCTGCGGTCACCAGTACCTCCACATCACAGGCACTGGACCTGATCGGTGTCAGCGGCAATACCCTCAACCAGAATACGTCGGGCAGCAATGGCAACAACAGCAACTATGGCACGCCAGCCAGCCTTGCCAATATCTGTACCCCGAACGGTGAAAAGGACTGGGTGCGCGCGCATCTGGATGATATCTATTTATGGTATCGCGACATCATCAATGTTCCGAAAGAAAGCTACTTTAATCCCCAGGATTATTTCCAGGCCCTGATCGTCAAATCCAAAGACAGGTTCAGCTTCACTGATACGCAGGGCAGCATAGATGATTACTTCCAGACTGGAGCCGATGTCAGTTTTGGTTTTAGCCTGACACGCGACAGCGGTGGTATACGGGTGCGTTATGTACAGCCTGGCTCTCCTGCTGACCAGGCGCAGATCAAACGGGGCGCCACGCTGGTCAGCGTTGATAACTCCACCATAGGTACTTACCTGAACGATACACAATACAACGCTGTGTATCCCAGCAAGGCAGAAACCCATAGTTTCCAGATCAGGGATAGTGGTTCATTCAGCAACCGTGCTGTGACGATGACTGCCACCACAGTCACGACTGCGCCTGTGCTGCAAAACCAGGTGCTGAATTGAATGGCAAGAAAATAGGTTATATGGTCTTCACTGATCATATACGCACGGCAGAGGCACCCCTGGTCAAGACCATCACCGAGTTCAAGCAGGCAGGTGTCAGCGAGCTGGTGTTGGACTTGCGGTATAACGGTGGCGGCTACCTGTATATCGCCAATGAATTGTCCGCCATGATTGCTGGTAGCAAGGTCACTGACAAAATATTCGAGAAGCTGCAATTCAATGACAAGCATACTGACCTGACGGCAGACAATATCTCGTATTTCTACGATACCGATTCCAACAACCGTCCATTGCCGCAACTTAACCTGTCGCGCGTATTCGTGCTGACTGGCAGTAATACCTGCTCTGCCAGTGAGTCCATCATCAATGGTCTGAAACCTTTCATGCAAGTGATTTTGATCGGTGACACAACCTGCGGCAAGCCCTATGGTTTCATCCAGACCAACAACTGCAAAACTGCCTATTTCGCGATACAGTTTGCAGGTGTGAATGCGCTGAACCAGGGCGATTTCACCAATGGCTTCACACCAACTTGCCAGGTATCTGACAGCTTGAATTATCAGTTGGGCGATCAAAGCGAACCACGCCTGTCAGCAGCGCTGAAATATGTCAGCACCGGTTCATGCCCGGCAGCAGGATTCAACCCTGCACCACCACCGGCAGCATTTGATCCGGTCAAGGACAGGGAACCTCGTCCATGGCGTAACAACAAGCTGTTGAAAGTTAATGCTGAATTCAGATAATGTCAGCAACAAACAAAAAAGCACACCTCGGTGTGCTTTTTTGTTGTGTAAAGATTGTTGATTAAGTCAGACAGAAAATGCATTCAATGCATCACCACCTTGCGCATTTTTTGTGAGATATACGCCAGGCTGACCAGGCTCATCAAAGCGCACACCAGGAAAGCAATGCCAACTGCCACGGTGCTCAGGGTTTCGCCTTTCAGCACCTGGTTCATCATCTGGTTTTGCGAGAGTACCGGCACCCACTGGAACCAGGCTGGTTCACGACCAGGAAAAAGTATGGGGACCAGTGATACAAAGGGGATGAACATCGTCACCATCTGATTGCGGACCTGGGCTTCCTTATAGCTCTTGCAATCGAGAGAGACAGCAATTTGTATCGCTGCCATACTGGCAGCCAGCGGCAATAAAACCAGCAGAAAACCCATGGCGTCCTTGAAGTTGAACTGGAACTCGGCACGCAGGGTTTCGTTGTGGATCAGCCATTGTGAGGGAAAGAAGCTGAAGATGGTCAGCACCACCACGCCCATGCCGACGATGGCGACTGCCCCCCATTTGCCGATGGTCAGTTGCCAGCCGGTGACCGGGTTCATCATCAGTGGCTCCAGCGAACCACGCTCTCGCTCACCTGCCGTCGTATCAATGGCAGCATACATGCCGCCCAGCACGATGGCCATCAAGACCATCATGGGCAGCATGGTGGTGATGGTGGCTTTGCGTTCTTCCGGTTTTTTCAGATGACGTTCACGCACTTCTATACGCTGCAATAGCTCCATGGAGACGCCACGCATGGCGAGGCCCATGGTGGCGACTTCCTGAGAATAGCCGTCCAGCAAACGGCGCAGGGGGCGCACGCCAAATTCCGCCTGGCGGTTGGAGGTATCAAAGGCAATCTCCAGCATGCCCTTGTCCCCCGTCGCCAGCTTTTCATCAAAATTGTCAGGGATCAGCAGTACAGGCTGGTCAAGCTCCTTGCTCTGTGACTTGGCGGCGTAGTCGTCAGGCGCAGTCTTGATTTGGTAACCCTGGCGCTGGATAAAATTTTCAAGGCCACGGGCATGTTCTATGCCCTTGACCATGACGGTACGTTTTTCTTCCTGCGACTCGACTTGCGACAACACTACGGAAAAAATCAGCAACATCAAAGGCACACCCAGCAAGGAGCTGATCAATGCCACCAGCAAGGTGCGGCGGTCACGCAGGGCATCGCGCAATTCCTTGCGCAAAATAGCTAAGGTTGCTTTCATCAATTGACTCCTGTCAGGGACTTTTGTGGATGCAAAAATGCCAGCTTGACGAATGCATCTTCGAAATTGTTTTCACCGGATTGCTGCAGCAATTCATCGACCGTGCCATGGGCGACGTCCTTGCCGTCGGCGACGATGACGACCTGGTCGCACAGGCGTTCAACTTCCTGCATGATGTGGGTAGAGAAAATGATGCACTTGCTACCACCTTCTGGCGAACGCAGGAAGCGCAGGAATTCCCTGAGGGCACGGGTGGCCACGACATCAAGACCATTGGTGGGTTCATCGAGGATGATGTTCTTGGGATCATGCACCAGCGCCCTTGCCAGCGCCGTCTTCATGCGTTCGCCCTGGCTGAAACCATCTGTGCGGCGGTCAAGCAGTTTGTCCATGTCCAGCCATTGCGACAATTGTCTGGTGCGTTGCTCGGCATGCTCATTGTCCATGCCATGCAGCACACCATAGTAGTGGATGTTTTCCCTTGCGGTCAGGCGTGGATACAGGCCACGGGCATCCGACAATACCCCCATATGGGATTGGGTGGACGAAGTGCCAGCCTTGACGGTAGCACCATCCACCTTGATCTCACCTTTGTCGGCCTGCAGCAAGGCGGCAATCATGCGCAGTGATGTGGTCTTGCCAGCGCCATTCGCACCCAGCAAGCCAGTGATGCAGGCATCCTGTGCGCTGAAGCTGACGCCATTCACAGCCTTGACGACTTCACGGTCTTTTTTCATCAGCCCCAGAGTGCGGGCAGTCTGTACCAGGGCATTGCCTGAGGATTTGCCCAGACGCACAAATTCTTTATGCAAGTCATTGACGATAATCATGGCTTGGCCTCCTTACCAGCTTTGTTGGCAGAGGGCGGCACAGGTGCCTGCCAGGCCAGGGCGCGCGGTATCTGACGCACACAGGCTGTATCCACCTTGACGGCTTCGCTATCTTCCTTGGCATTCAAAAAACGGTGTACAACATCACGCACGCAGCCTTGCGCCAGCAGGCCGTGGCCCGTGTTTTCTATTTGCACATGACGGGCGCTCGGCCCCAATGCCTTGGCGACTTCTTCACCATGTCTGATTGGGGTGACCGGGTCAAGACCACCGCTGAGCAGCAAGGCGGGTGACGCAGTTACCGGGATAGTGAAAGAAGCTGCGGGTATCTCCGCACGTGGCCAGTTTTTACAGGTCCGGGTATACATGTCTGCCATGAGCTTTTCAAAATCATCATTGGCTGGCAAAGTCGCAGACTGGGCAAAGGCTTCACCGCACCAGACCGAGAAATGCATGCCATAAGAAATACCGCCAGGACCAGGCAAGGTCGTAGCGCCGCTCATGGTAATCAATGGTGCATAGTTGCCCTGCTCTGCCTGCGTCAATGCATATGGCAAGGCGGCCAGTGAATTGGGACTGTACAGGGTTTTATGTACCATGCCAAGCAAGCCATCCTTGGTCATCTCCAGTTTCATGGTTGTGCCCATGCGCGGATGCGGCAAGCTGATTTTTTGTGGCTGGCTGGCCAGTAATTTTTTCCAGCGGTTTGCCAGGTCAGGATAACTGGTATTGCAGGCTTCTTCTTTTACGCAATCCTTGAACAAGGCATCGAGCGCCTTTTGCGCATCAGAACTGGCCAGGCGCATGCTGGGTGGCACCACACCGTCGAACACGACGCGACGCACGGCTTGTGGATATTGACGCAGGTATTCCAGCCCGGCACGAGTGCCGTACGAAGCACCAACCAGATTGATGCGGCCATAGCCTTGCTGCAGGCGCACGGCTTCCAGATCTTGGACTGCAATGCTGGTGCTGAAGTATTGCAACTCACCATAAGGCAGGGTTTGCAACTGGCGCATGCAGTCATTTGTCATGTTGACTTTTTGCTCCGGCGTCAGGACTTCATCGGCTTTTTCCAGCATCGGGCATTCCAGCGGCGCGCTGCGCCCTGTGCCACGCTGATCGACAAACACCAGATCGCGACGGCGATTGAGACGCGCCATCAGGGCCGTACCCCAGTTCGATACGCTGATGGCACTTTGACCTGGCCCGCCCGCCAGCAGGAAAACGGCATCCGGCAATTTGTTGCGGTCTTGCGATGGCACCACGACATAATGGATATCGATCTGCTTGCCTTGTGGCTGCGCCGGGTTTAGCGGTCTTTGTATCTGGCCGCATTGCACTTCCTGCGGAAAGTCCGGCAAGCGGCAAGGCTTGGTGGTGGCCGGAGCGGCAGCATTGGCGTAGCCTGCCACTGCACTGCATAGTGCCAGCCCGGACATCAGTCTGAGCATGAATCTTTTTTTCAAAGTGGTCTCCTGAAGTGCCATTATTTTAGAACTCATTTCATCAATAGGAATGAGATGCGTTTGCCTCATAACGTGAGCTGGCAAGGCGGACGAGGCAGTTAATAGCGGTGCTATTGACAACGAGTCCAACGCAGTCCAGCGCGCGTTATGAGGCAAACCCTCCGGGAACTGACGATTTGGGCGCATTGCAGCGTTGCGCCTCTCGCTAAGGCACCAGTCTTAGCAGCGGGTCACGCCTTGCACTGCATCCCAAATCGTCTTGTTCGCACTCATCCCTATTGATGAAATGAGTTCTATTAGCAAGCTCAGGAGTCTAAGCGCAATTACTCAATCAGTAAATGGCAGTTGCGATTGCGTACCGAGATTGGTCAACAAAGTCTTGATGGGCGCAGGCAAACCCAGTTGTGCTGCATCATCAAGTGCATGCCAGCCATGCTCATCTTCTGCGACTTCCAGATGGCGTTTTTTGAGTTGCACGTGCACAGGCAGGATATGCAATTTAAAGTGGGTGAATACATGGGCAAACACAGGCAAGACCTGGATGCTGGCGATATCGCCAAAGTAGCTGGCGCGCGCGCGTACGGTCGTCATTTGTGCATCGACTGAGAAAGTATCCTCGGTAGTTTCTTGCATGCCTGCGAGTTCTGGCAGTGAAAGCAAGCCACCCCAGATGCCAGTAGGCGGCCTGCGTTCCAGCCAGACTTCTGCGCCGTCCTGCACCAGCAGCATGATGGCCTGTTTTTCTTTTTGCGCTTTTTTTGGTTTGCGTACCGGCAGCTCAGCTGTTCTGCCTTGCGCATAGGCGACGCAACGTGGCTGGAAGGGACATTGCGGGCATTTTGGGCTGCTGCGCGTGCATACAGTAGCGCCCAGGTCCATCAAGCCCTGCGTGTAAGCGCCTATGTCCTGTGCTGGCAATAAAGCCTGGGCGCGCAACCACATATTGTCTTCAACGGGTTTGGTACCGGGATAACCATCTATACCAAACACGCGGGCGAACACGCGCTTGACGTTGCCATCCAGAATTGCCGCTACTGTGCCGTAAGAAAACGCCGTGATTGCCGCAGCAGTAGAGCGGCCTATGCCAGGCAGCTCTTGCAGCGCTGCAGGGTCCGCCGGGAATATGCCCTGGTATTTATCCACCACCTGTTTGGCACACTGATGCAAATTGCGGGCGCGGGTGTAATAGCCCAGGCCACTCCAGTGTTCCATGACTTGCTCCACCGGTGCTGCGGCCAGGTCAAACACAGTAGGAAAAGTTTCCAGAAAACGCTGGTAATAAGGGATGACTGCCGTCACCTGTGTCTGCTGCAACATGATTTCAGACAGCCAGACGCGATAGGCTTCACGGCTTTGTTGCCAGGGCAAGCCATGGCGGCCATGCTGTTTTTGCCAGGTAACAAGCGTTGCAGAAAAACCGGGGTCGAAATACGGAGAGGTAGCAAACTGAGGCTGACCCTGAGGGTCAGCCTTACTGCCTGATGCTGTGGACTTCATTATTTCAGGCGGCTACCCTGAGTGCAGTCAGCTCTGCAGTCAATGCTGTTTTCAAGCCATCTTCCAGATCGGTCAAGGCCTTTTTCTGTGCATCAATATCTGCCTGCAAGCTTTCGAAGGAACCTATCTTGTCTTCCAGGCTGTCGGTAGCCACATGGATACGCTGTATCGATTGCATGCGGTTTTTCAACTGGCCCTTGTGTTCACGTATCTGTGCTTCCAGCGGCGCCATGACGACTTTTTGCCAGGCTTCCACATCGCGGTTGGCTTGCAGGAAGCTTTGCTTGACGCGGGCTGCAACAGAATCAAAGAACTTGTGCATCAGGACTACTTGCGGCGTGGTCAGCAATGTCGCCGTGCTGAACTGCTTTTGGTAAACCCCTTCGATAGCTTCGATTTCCTTGATGTATTTATCCAGCGAGAATGACATTGGTGCAGATAAGGCCAGGCCATGTTCAGTCGAAAACTTGCGGTACATGACCGTCATCATTTCCGAAATCTCATCGGTCTTTCTATTCGAGGTCTGCAGGTTCAGTTTAATCTGGGCAAAGAATTGCCTGACTGACTCACGCAAGCCGATAGAGAATTTGCTCTTCTCCATGGCGTCACGCGATTTGCGGATTTCTTCACGCAGGATATCCATGCCCAGGCTGGTATACACCTCGGTAGACAAGCGAGTGAAGACGGCGCGCGTTCCCTGCATGCGCAGGAGACTGGCATCGAATTCTTTTTTCTCGGCATCGATACGCTTCATCATGTGTTCGATGACATTCATATTCTTGCCGCGCAGGCTCTTCAATTCCATCATCTGCTCAACCATACTGCGGCTGCGGGAAGAGATAACTGCCTGTTGCGCCTGAATGATTTCATTGATTTCTGAGGTCAACTGGGCGCGGATGATGTTTTGCTTGGCTGGTATCAATTCCTTGGACAAGGCATATTCCAGCGTAGGCAGGCGGCTGCGTGCCAGCAAGGGTGCATCCTTATTGATCTTGGCAACCAGGCCTTTTTGGGCCGAGATTGGGAAAATCTGCTTTTCTTCCAGACCAAGCGTGTGGGCAACAGTGCTGACCTGACGCACGATTTGCGCTTCCACTTCTTCTGGCGTGCGCAATTCGTCCCACATGCTGTCGATCTTGTTGAGCACGACCATGCGGCCAGGGCCATTGCCGATATTATTGCGCCAGACATCGATATCGCTCTTGGTCACGCCAGTGTCGGCAGCCAGGATAAACAAGACGGCATGCGCATTCGGGATCAGGTTCAGCGTCAGTTCAGGCTCAGTACCTATCGCATTCAAGCCTGGTGTATCGACAATGATCAGGCCTTCCTTCAACAAAGGATGGGGGAAATTAATAATGGCATGACGCCATTGGGAAATCTCTACCAGGCCATTTTCGTCGATTTCCAGCGGCGCATCGGGGTCGTTCTCATCGAACAGGCCATATTGCTTGGCAACTTCTATGCTGACTTTCTTGGTCAGGCTGACTTGCTTGAAAGCTTCGAGCATGCCGTCGCCAGAATTGATATTCAGCGGCAGCACCGTCCAGACATGGCTTTGCCCCTTGTATTCACTGGTCGATTGCGCTTCGGCGCGGGTTTCTATCGGCAGCAGGCGTATGCAGGGCGGGATGGTGTCATCGTACAAAAGCTCGGTCGGGCACATGGTAGTGCGGCCGGCAGATGACGGCAATATGCGTTGGCCATAGTCTGCAAAGAAGATGGCGTTGATGAGTTCGGGCTTGCCGCGTGAAAATTCAGCAACAAAGGCGATGGACAGTTTATCGTCAACCAGACGCTCCATCAGGCGTGCAATACGCTGATCACTGGCGGCATCGGCCATATCCGATCCATGTATCCACGACCGGTACTGCTCCAGCGCTTTGACCACTCCTTTGCGCCAGTCGCTGTACTCCTGGAATTTCTGAACCAGATTGCTCATGTTCCCCTCAGTTAACTTTTTTGATATTCCAAGTATATATGGAAGCGTTAAAAAAATACGTCTAAATCGAATTTTGCTTACATTTCAGCCAGATTTGTGGGTTTATTTCTGACATTTTGCACAATAGAAGCTACTACGTTGTCCTTGTTTTATCTGTTTGACAGGCTCGCCACAGACCCGGCAAGGCTCGCCAGTACGGTCATACACAAAATAAGATTGCTGAAAATAGCCACTTTGTCCATCCACACCAATGAAATCCTTGAGGGTGCTGCCACCCTGCTCTATGGCAGCTGCCAGGGTTGCGCGTATGGCCGCTTCCAGTAAAGTATAGCGCTTCAGGCTGATGCGTCCAGCCTGAGTTTTAGGATTTATGCCTGCTCTGAACAGGCTTTCTGATGCATAAATATTACCAACACCGACCACGATGTCCCCGGCCAGCAAGACTTGCTTGATGGGCGCACTACGTTTTCTGGTCAATTTATACAATAATGCTGCACTAAAATCGGTTTCCAGCGGCTCTACGCCCAACTTGCGTATCAGCAGATGCTCTTCCAGGTCGCCATCGGCGGCATCATGCCAGAGCACGGCACCAAAGCGGCGCGGGTCTGTCATGCGCAAGGCGAAATCACCGACAACAATATCAATATGATCATGCTTTGCTGGCAGCACATCTTTGCCCAGCACACGCAAATGGCCTGACATACCCAAGTGAATGAGGACAGTACCGCGCTGGAAATGCAATAAAAGATATTTACCCCGCCGCCCGGTCGCCAGAATTTGCTGACCGCTTAGCAAGGCAGGTAAATTTGCCGGAAAAGGCCAGCGCAAGCCGGCACGGCGCATGATCACATCGGTGACCTGCTTGCCAGTCAGATGCGGCTCTACGCCGCGACGGGTCACTTCTACTTCAGGTAATTCTGGCATGGAGGGGAACTTTTACCATTACAATTTGACACAGTGTATAAGCGCTGGCGAACCTACAGTTGTTCTGCTTTAGCGTAAAATCAATTATCAACGTCAAATCCGGATTCGTTTTGAAAACACTGCCTACTTTATTATTCAAGCCTATTGTATCCGCTATTACGGCTGCCTCGCTATGGCGGCCAGCCACGATACTGTTAAGTGCGGCACTGGTCGGCGGATGCGCGACGACTGGCAAGCAGGCCAGCGAAGCTGTCGAAGACACTCACCATGTCAGCGATGCAGCCCAGGCGGCCCTGTCTGCCGAAAAAACGCTGCACGGGGTTACCAGCCTGCCCGCCTATGAAGACAAATTGCCGGAAGTGGCCCTGTCAGAAGAATTATTCTACAAAATTATTACCGCAGAAATTGCTTATCAGCGTGGTAGCTGGCAAGGTGCCTATGTGACTCTGTATTCAGTCGCCCAGCAAACCCGCGACCCCCGGCTTGCCCGGCGCGCGGCAGAAATTGCCCTGTCGGCCAAACAATCCGGCGAAGCACTGCAGGCAGTGCGTCTGTGGCGTGAACTGGCACCCAATTCAAATGAAGCCACTCAGTACTACCTGGGTTTCATGGTAATGAATAATAATCTGGCTGAAATCCAGAGTGTCTATACTGAAAAACTGAAGTCTTCCGACCCCAAGCAACTGGGGGTGACGATGTTGCAAGCCCAGCGCCTGTTGTCGCGTGGCCGTGATAAAAATGCCGCATTCAGCACGCTTGAAACCCTGCTGGAACCGTATAAGACCAGTACAGATGCGCATATGGCGCTGGCCCAGGGTGCCTATACCAAGGGCGATAACAAGCGTGCCGTTAGTGAGGCTCAGGCAGTATTAAAAGCAAAGCCGGATTCGCAACTGGCGGTGCTGACGATTGCCCAGGCCTCGCCACAAGCCGATGCCGCCAAGGCTTTGTCTGCTTTTTTGGTAAAAAACCCTACTGCACGTGATGTGCGTCTGGCATATGCCAGCATACTGATAGACCTGAAGCAGATCGATCAGGCTGCCCATGAATTTGAAACCCTGGCACGCGATAAACCCGATGATGTCAGCGCCATTTACACCCTGGGTGTATTGGCAATGGAGCGCAATCAATCGCAAAAAGCCGAAAGCTATTTCCTGCAATATTTGAAAGCACTGGAAGGCAGGACAGGCGAAGAACGTGACCCGACCACAGCACTGGTGAACCTGTCGCGCATCGCCGCAGAACGCAAGGACTATAAGGCAGCGCAAGACTGGCTGGCGCAAGTTGAGTCCTATGATGGCCGCAACCCGGCCTGGTTCAATGTACAAGTACGCCGTACTTTCTTGCTTGCGAAAGAAGGCAAGTTGCTGGAAGCACGCGCCTTCATACAGCAAATCAAGGCCAGCAATGAAGCCGAACAAATCCAATTGATACAGTCAGAAGCACAGTTATTGCGTGACGCAGGCTTGCCGGACCAGGCCAAGACTGTACTGGAAGAAGGCATCAAGCAGGCACCGAGCAATCCTGACCTGCTGTATGACTTTGCCATGCTGGCCGAGTCACAAAAAGACATCGCCAGCATGGAAGCATCCTTGCGCAAGGTCATAGAACTGGCTCCAACCAGCCAGCACGCCTACAATGCTTTGGGCTACTCCTTTGCTGACCGCAATGTACAGCTTGATGAAGCTGTCACGCTGATAGAAAAAGCCAATCAACTGGCACCGGACGACCCTTTCATCCTCGACAGCCTGGGCTGGGTCAAATTCAGGTTATCCAGATTTGATGAAGCCGAAAAAGCCTTGCGCCGTGCTTATCAAATGCGGCCTGACGCCGAGATCGCCACGCATCTGGGCGAGGTCTTGTGGACCATGGGACAAAAAGATGATGCCAGAAAAATCTGGCGCGACGCCCAGAAAAAAGACCCGGATAACACCACCCTGAAATCGACGCTGGAAAGGTTGAAAGTCAAACCCTGATGCGAGGGCGTGTTGATATAGATACACCCTGGCGGACAGATAATGTCCGCCCTGTTATTTGTAACCACCAGGACTTACGCAAAATTGTCCCAGCAAGGCGTCAGCGACGAAGACAGTCTTTAGTACGCGACTCCCAGGAGAGGAGCTGCAACGCAGCTGGGGCGGTTTTGCGTAAGTCCTCACCACCATACAAGCACCATGCCATCAAATACCCGACTCAGCCTGCTTGCCCCAGCCATTTTTTGTACCTTGCTCTCGACTGGCTGCGCCAGCCTGAACAAGCAGGCAGCAACACCTGTGGCGGCTGTCAGCAGCACTTCCTCAGCCAACACCCGGCAATACCAGCAACAGATACAAATCAGCGGCAAGATTTCCATCCAGTACCAGCAAGGCGACAAACCTCAAGGCCAGCATGGCAGCTTTGAATGGGAACAGGACGCCCAGGGCATACGCATCAATTTACTGTCTCCACTGGACCAAACCGTAGCGCGCATTACCGTCAATGCGCAAGGCGCAACGCTGGAACTCGACGGCAAAGCACCGCGCACCGCCAGCGACCTTGACCAGCTCTTGCAAGAAACCCTGGGCTGGTCTTTGCCAGTAGCAGGATTGCGCGACTGGTTGCAAGGCTTTGTCACTGTCGATGGCAAACCAGCGACCACCGTCAAGGCAGAAGACCAGACCCTCACGACCCAAGGCTGGAAACTGCGCTATGCTAGCTGGCATGAACAGCCCAGCTTCCCCAAACGCATAGATCTGCAAAGATATACTGAACAAGCGGGTGATGTTTCCATCCGCATCGTGGTGAATGAATGGAAATGAAACGACTGGACAATTGCCCGGCCCCGGCCAAACTGAATCTCTTCCTGCATGTGACTGGCCGCCGGGCCGATGGCTATCACTTGCTGCAAACCGCTTTCCAGCTAATAGACCGCTGCGATTACCTGGATGTGGAAGTGCGTGCCGACGGCAAGATATGCCGCACCAATGACATAGAAGGCGTGCCTGCCGACAGCGACCTCATCGTCCGTGCAGCAAGGCTATTGCAAAGCCATACTGGCTGCCCGCTTGGTGCCAATCTGACATTGCGCAAGCACTTACCCATGGGCGGCGGCGTCGGTGGGGGCTCATCCGATGCGGCAACCACCTTGCTGGCACTTAATCATTTGTGGGAAACCGGCTTGCAGCGTGAAGAGTTGATGCGCCTGGCCCTGCAACTGGGCGCAGATGTGCCTTTCTTCCTGTTTGGTGAAAACGCCTTTGCTGAAGGTGTGGGTGAAGAATTGCAGGCATTGACGACGCCTGAGGTCTGGTTTGTGGTGCTGGAACCGGGCGTACAAGTACCCACGCCTGCAATTTTTTCGGCAAAGGAGTTGACAAGGGACACAAAGCCCGTCAGAATAGCGGACTTTCCTGGTGATGCAAAGCAAACTTGGAAAAACGATCTGCAAACAGTTGCCTGCGCATTGTTTCCGCAAGTTGATGCAGCCATTCAGTGGCTCTCACAATACGGCGATGCAAAGATGACAGGATCAGGGGCTTGCGTTTTTTGCGCATTTGCTGAAGAATCAGCAGCTGAGCAAGTGTTAAAGCAAGTACCGGATCGCTGGGTATCATGGAAAGCAAAAGCACTGAGTCGCCACCCGATGGCTCAGAAATTGGGATCGAAAAATATTTGGCTTGAAGCCAGTTTAACGCTAAAATAGCGGCGAACTTGGAAACAGGCAAAACGGTTGTGTAGGGGAGTCGCCAAGCTGGTTAAGGCACCGGATTTTGATTCCGGCATGCGAAGGTTCGAATCCTTCTTCCCCTGCCATTAAATTAAAGCCGCCGCATAGATTGTGCGGCGGCTTTTTCAGTTTTATCAGCGGCTTTTTTTGTGTAAAACCCATGCAAAATAAGCCAGACCCACAAAAATCTCAGCCGATAGGTCCCAGCCATGGCAAATGCGCGCGCAAATGACAACATGATGGTTTTCACTGGCAACGCCAATCCTGCACTGGCTGCCGGTGTTGCCAAACAACTTGGCATTCCCCTCGGTAAAGCAGACGTTTCCAAATTCTCTGACGGCGAAGTCATGGTCGAGATCAATGAAAACGTCCGCGGTAAAGATGTCTTCGTTCTGCAATCCACTTGCGCACCCACCAACGACAACCTGATGGAAATCATGTTGATGGTCGATGCACTGAAACGTGCTTCTGCCGGTCGTATCACTGCCGCTATCCCTTATTTTGGTTATGCCCGTCAGGACCGTCGTCCACGCTCTGCGCGTGTGGCGATTTCTGCCAAGGTGGTTGCCAATATGCTGGAAGAAGCGGGTGTTGGCCGCGTCCTGATCATGGACTTGCATGCAGACCAAATCCAGGGTTTCTTTGATATCCCTGTTGACAATATTTACGCTTCGCCAATTTTGCTGGGTGACCTGGTTGCCAAGAATTACGAAGACTTGCTGGTGGTTTCCCCTGACGTAGGCGGCGTGGTACGCGCCCGCGCCTTGGCAAAACGCCTGGGTTGCGATCTGGCCATCATCGACAAACGCCGTCCAAAAGCGAATGTCTCTGAAGTCATGAACATCATTGGTGAAGTCGAAGGCCGTAACTGCGTCATCATGGATGACATGGTTGACACTGCCGGTACCCTGACCAAGGCAGCAGAAGTATTGAAAGAACGCGGCGCAAAGAAGGTATTGGCTTATTGTACTCACCCCGTCTTGTCCGGCCCTGCGATACAACGTATTTCGCAATCGCCACTGGATGAACTGGTTGTTACCGATACCATCCCGCTGTCCGAAGCTGCCCGCGCCTGCCCCAAGATCCGTCAATTGTCTTGTGACAGCCTGCTGGCCGAGACTTTCCGCCGCATTACCAAGGGCGAGTCCGTCATTTCTTTGTTTACGGACTAAATACGGACTAAATTATTTCCGGCACCATCAATTGATGGTGCTTTTTTCTGGGCCCCTGGTCGCGGGGGTTCAACACCGCAAAACAAATCAATGTTTTGCATTTTTTGGAGTAACACCATGAAAGTTATCGCATTTGCACGCAATGTACAGGGGACCGGAGCGAGCCGCCGCCTGCGCCTTGCTGGCCAAACACCTGGCATCATCTACGGTGGTACAGAAGCCCCAGTATCCATCACTCTGGATCACAATGCGCTGTACCATGCATTGAAAAAAGAAGCATTCCACTCTTCCATTCTGGACCTGGAAGTGGATGGCAAATCAGAAAAAGTATTGTTGCGCGACTTCCAAGTCCACGCCTACAAACAACTGGTTTTGCACGCTGATTTCCAACGCGTAGATCCTAACCAAAAAATCCACGTTAAAGTGCCTCTGCACTTCGTCAACGCTGACGTATCCCCAGCTGTGAAACTGTCTTCTGCAGTGATCAGCCACGTTGCTGTTGAACTGGACGTTTCCTGCTTGCCAGCAGACTTGCCAGAATTCGTTGAAGTAGACTTGTCCAAACTGGAAGCTGGTCAATCCATCCACGTATCTCAACTGACACTGCCAAAAGGCGTGACAGCTGTTGTACACGGTGGTGACGCTACTGTTGCTATCGCTGTTGTGCCAGCTGGCGCAACTTCTGCAGAAGCTGAAGCAAAATAATTTGCATTTATGCAGATTAAATGAGAAGCCGCCTTCGGGCGGCTTTTTTATTTTCTGCTTGCGGGATACTTTATCCGCATGCCATATCAGAAATGGTATTACTATTTCTGACATCACTGATTTTCGGAGTTAATCGCATGCCCTCCCCCTCTAGCCGCAAGCTATGCCTGAGTCTGCTCACCCCCCTGTGCTTCGCCTTAGTCAGCCCTGCCAGCCAGGCCCAACTGGCTGCAGGTATCAAATATGACACCAGTTATCCCATCATCAGCCCGGTCTATGCAAAGTCTGGCATGGTGGCGACTGAGCAGGCGCTGGCGACCCAAGTGGGTCTCGATATACTCAAGCGTGGCGGCAATGCCGTCGATGCTGCGGTGGCAGTTGGTTTTGCCCTGGCGGTGGTCTTGCCAAATGCAGGCAATATTGGTGGTGGTGGCTTCATGGTTATTCATGACAGCAAATCGGGCAAGGATATCGCCCTGGACTTTCGTGAACTGGCACCGGAAAAAGCCAGCCGCGACATGTATCTGGATGCGAATGGCAAGGTCATCTCTGGCAAGTCCCTGTATAGCCATCTGGCAGTTGGCGTGCCTGGCACGGTGGCAGGCATGGATCTGGCCCTGCGCAAATATGGCAGCATGACATGGAAGGATGTGATTGCCCCCGCCATACGCCTGGCCGATCAGGGCTTTGAGATCAGCCCGCATCTGGCAGAACTGATCGATTCAAGCAAGAACCAATTGGGCAAATGGCCATCCAGCAAGGCAATTTTTTTCAAGGATGGCAAACCTCTGCAGGCTGGTGAGCGCTTGCTGCAAAAAGACCTGGCACAATCGCTGCGCCTGATTGCCGAGCAAGGCCCGTCCGCATTTTATGAAGGCGCGATTGCAAAAAAAATCGTCGCAGAAATGCAGCAACACGAAGGCCTGATCTCAGCCAGTGACCTGAAGAATTACAAGGCAGTGGAACGCATACCGGTACGCGGCAATTATCGCGGCTTTGAAGTAGTCTCCATGCCGCCTCCAAGTTCTGGCGGCGTGCACATCATCCAGATGCTGAATATGCTGGAACATTATCCGCTCAAGGAACAGGGGGCGAATAGCGCCCAGACTTTGCATCAACTCAGCGAAGTCATGAAGCTGGCCTATGCTGACCGTTCTGAATTTTTAGGTGACCCGGACTATTACAAAGTACCGACCAAGGCCCTGACTTCGCGCGCCTATGCTGACGAGCTGGTCAAAAAAATACAAGCAGACCGCGCCACACCTTCCGCTGAAATCAAACCCGGCAAACCCCTGCCTTATGAAAGCGACCAGACCACGCATTACAGCGTGGCTGACAAATTCGGTAATGTGGTCGCCACGACGTATACGTTGAACCTGAACTTTGGCAGCGGCATCGTAGCCACGGGCACGGGCATTGTCCTGAATAATGAAATGGATGATTTTTCGGTCAAGGCTGGCGTCCCGAATGCCTTTGGCTTGCTGGGGGGAGATGCCAATGCAGTACAGGGCTGGAAGCGGCCTCTAAGCTCGATGTCCCCAACCATCGTGCTCAAGGATGGCAAACCCTATCTTGTCACAGGCAGCCCTGGTGGCAGCCGCATCATCACCACGACCCTGCAAACCATCTTGAATGTCATTGACCATGGCATGAACGTGGCAGAAGCCACGATCTCACCACGCATACACCAGCAATGGATGCCAGACCAGTTACGCTTCGAAAAAGGGATCAGCATCGATACCCTGCGCCTGCTAGAACAAAAAGGCCAAGTGCTGCGCCCTGCAGCCACCCTGGGCAAAACCCAGACCATACAAATTATGCCGCAGGGTTTTGCCGGATATTCTGATCCACGCAATCCAGATGGTAGTGCGCTGGGGTTTTAGGCTTTTCAGAGAACTTTCCTGATCAACCTGATCAGACTTGCTCTTGTTCAGGCCGATCTATTGTTCAGCATCACACCACTTTTCCCACATGGAACGATAAGCACGTTCCACTTCGTGGGTAAATCCCACTTCATCCATCAGTGCGCTGTTTTGCATTTCCTGACGCAAGCCAGCCCTGATCTCCGCCAGGCGTGGAATGTCTTGCGCCAGTGCTACGACCTTGTCCACGTATTCCTCTTCCGAATTCGCGATCCACTCTGGATGCCCTGCCCCCACCAGGATACTGCTTCCAAGGCGCCCCACACTAGGACGCCCCGCCAGAGTGACGAAGGGCACGCCCATATACAGCGTTTCAAACAGGGTAGTGCCAGAATTATGCGGGAAACAATCCAGCCCAATATCGAGCGACCTCAAGGTATCCCAGGGTGGGCTGTGAAAACCAATATCGAGTTGCGACGCATCTATGCCATGCGCGGCAAATTTATTGATCAGGGTTTGGCGCAATTCGGCGTCTTGATAATTGGCACTATCAATGACGAGCACGGCATTCTTCACTTGCTTCAAGATGGCGGCCCAGGTCCTGATGGTTTTATGGTTGACCCGTATTGATCTCGTCAAGGTACCGATCCTGATGTTTGTACTGCTCAGGGCCGGGAGAAGATTAACGTCCCCCATGCCTGCGGCCGGCCGGTAAACGATCAACGGGGTGTTGAGTCGCCACACTTGCTCTGCAAACAAGTGCTCACTACCCGGCGGTGCACTGACGTGGTCCGTCAGATAATAGTCAATTGCTGTCAGGCCCGTCGTATAGGCAAACCCCAGCCACGACACCTGCACTGGGACGGGCCGACGCGCCAATACCGAAAGGCGGTTATGGGCAGTGTGACCAGCAAGGTCAATCAAGATATCAATGCCGTCTTCCCGTATGCGCTCACTTAACTTGTCGTCGCTCAAATTTGCAGTGTCTATCCAATGATCAGCATATGTTTTGTAGCGGTCGGTAACACTATCGTGAGTATTCAATTGTGCATAGGCATACACTTCAACGGCGGCCTTGTCATGATGACTCATTAAAGGTTCGAGAAAATACTGGACAGGGTGGCGACAAAAATCGGGCGAAATATAGCCAATTTTTAGACGTCGCTGACGATTTTTGTCATTCTTAAAAGGCAAGAAAGCGTCTTTGTAGCGAAGTGCATATCTCTTTTCATAGTCCTGATAGGCTGCAAAAATGTCTTCTGCACTTCGGTCAGGATGATAGTTAAGCATAAATAACAAATTGCTATACGCTTCAGAATACCCGGCATCAAGATTGACTGCGCTTCGATAACTCTTTTCAGCCTCTTCCAATTTACCCTGGACTGCGAATAATCCAGCCATATTGGAATAGGTTTCAGTTGTGCTATCACCAGATTGCAAGGCTTTCACATAACTAGCCTCTGCCTCAGCGAAACGATTGATCATGCTGAAAGTATTGCCAAGATTATTGTAGAGCAATACCGAATGGATATCATTGGCAATGCCTTGCTGGTACACAGCAATCGCCTCGCCATAGCGCTTACTCTCATGCAAAGTGATGCCCAGATTGCAATAAGCACCCGCCAGGCCAGGCTGCATGGCAATGGCCTGGCGATAGCTCGCTTCCGCCTCTGTCAACAGGTTTCGCATCTTGTAGGCATCGCCCAGGCCGACCATGGCTTCAGCTAATCGCGGATTCAAGCTCAGTGCTTGTTGCAAATAGGTCTGCGCTTGCTCTGCCTGACCAAGCTTCAGCGCAATCAGCCCAAGACTATGCAGCGATTCCACATGCCGGGGATGCATGCTCAGGGATTGTAAAAAACGCTCACGCGCCAGATCAAGTTGCCCATTTTGCAGGTACAAATTGCCGAGATTGCAGCAAGCGGTGAAGTGTCCGGGGTTACTCGACAAAGTACGCAAATAATGCGACTCAGCCTCATCCGCCCTGCCCTGTTGTTGATACAAAATCGCCAGATTGTAATGCGCATGGCTAAAGCCTGGCTTTATCTCCAATACCTTCAGGTAAGCCGCTTGAGCATCACTGATATGACCTAGAGATGCCAGAGTAACGCCAAGATTGAAGTAGGCAAGATGATTGTCAGACTGCGCCTGAATGACATGCTGGTAGCAAGCCAGCGCTTCTTCATAACGTCCCAGCGCATCCAGCGTCAACCCCAGATTCATTGTTGCATCAAGGTAGCCAGGATCAGATGCTAGTGCCAGACGATACTGACCTTCAGCCTGGGTATAATTTTGTTGCTCATAAAAAACATCACCCAGCTTATTAAAGAGAGTGGCCTTGCCTGGCTCTGCTGAAATAGCCAGTTGAAAATGCTGCGCAGCAGCCACCAGATCACCATTCTTAAAACTGTTATCTCCTAGCTTCTCCTGATCTGCCTGGCGC
>Ga0187843_10000432_pt1 | contig 30322 bp, 24 predicted proteins | sample SpaLakP09_SKY_43_FD_134516 | JGI IMG/M metagenome (GOLD analysis project Ga0187843, IMG submission 134516) | Oligotrophic lake water microbial communities from Sparkling Lake, Wisconsin, USA - SP09_SKY_43 | ecosystem: Environmental > Aquatic > Freshwater > Lake | place: USA: Sparkling Lake... | reverse complement strand
GACGTTGCCACTGCGATATTCGCAATCGCATCGCCGCTAGGCATGTAGCGAATTTCCGGATCGCGGCCCAGATTGCCGACGATGATCACTTTGTTGACAGATGCCATGTATAAAACTCCTGAATGTATGGGGGTAATTTATTTTAGACAGGGGGCAAACTTTTCAGACAAATCACCCCAAAAAGGCAATTTTTTTTAGACAAAAAAGTCTATCCCTTCGACAGTCGAGATCAAAATATTAATTTTTTAAGATTTAGGGGCAATTTATTTCAGACATTTGTGGCCCTCAGAGTCCTCACTTGGGAGGTCAATCTCAGGACCACTAACCACTGTGCCTACCACCTCACACTGCTAAACCTGATCTCTCTTGCATGCCTAAGCATACGCAAATTTGAAAGCTGCAGTGTATCTTACTTCGGCCCTATCACGGAGACTTCCTCGATATCAGTTGAAAGACTGATACCTAGAGTTTTTTGTGAGGCGATGGTAAGCCAGATTTGTTGAGGTGAGCAACGCTAACCTAGGTAGCGTTGAAAGATGGATTTAGTTTCCATAGATGGAACAAAGTGAAAAGCGAATAGCTTTGCACTTTAGCCAAACTTTCGGCTGGAAATGCTACGCGTAATCAAACCCCAGAACAACTATCGACGAATCGATTTAAAAGGGGAAACTGATGCCATTGACCTAGTTGATGGCGACGCATGTGCACGATTAGGGCTTTTATTTTGCTTTTGCCGCAGAGCGACAACTAATTGTACACGCGTTTTTTTACAAACCCAACTACTATTATATTTTGTGTTATTTTCAACATTCCCTACTGCCTAGACTCTATCGTTACGACGGGCCTTAGCTAAGCAACTGAGAACGCGCTATGTCTACTTGGCATCAAGCCTTACCATCTAATTCCAAAGGGCCAACATCCAAGCTCGTTTTCTTCATTCATTTCCAGAGAGCACAGTCCATGCCGAAATATGCCGCTGGAGCTCCCCTTGCATCCTCAATGATCTGATGGAGCGGCCAAATCCTAGATCAACCCAGCCAGATCACTACGCAGCTACAACCATAAGGTATTAGGTGCCCGATCTAACGAATCACTAAATATCAGAAATAATATTTTACAATTTCCACAATTAATTTGGAAGATATCCTATGCCAGGAACAAAGTCTCGGACACCAACTATTCAAATAGTTGAAAATTGGATTAAGAATTGGAGCAACACTATTAAAAAAGGATCGTATATATCATTTCTCAAAGTCCGTGACGTTCCTTCCTCAGGTCTTTCAACAATGGTTTTAAGCAGTATAACAAAGAGGGAACATCATTATTTTTCAAAATTAGAATATAAGGCACACCTTTTGGCGGAATACCAGCCAAATACAATAGATATTCGCGAACAGTATCCTTTACTCCCTTGGGGGGAAACTCAGGCAATTGCTAAAAATTTTGGAATCACGCACCCCAAATATCCCATGACTACAACTCCAATTGTCGTCACCACCGACTTTCTTGTCACATTAAAATTTCCAAACGGAAAAAAACAGATTGCCATATCCGTCAAACCAAAGAATAAGCTGACTCCAAGAAATTTAGAAAAGCTGCTGATTGAGAAGACATACTGGAAAGCAAGAGGGATTGAGTGGTATCTTATAACTGAAGATGAACTTCCAAAAAATTTAACCAGTAATTTACATTTTTTCAGTTCTCCGATGACTAGAGCAAATATAGATAAAGGAATAAATTCTCAAATTTTTAGCGCCGCCTTTGAAAGTCAACACACAAAAACTGCACTCTACATCGACATATTACATGAAACCTCTCAAGAGTTTGGTATCGATGCCGTATCAGGTCATTTCCTCTTGAGTAAAGCTGTTTGGTCAAGGGAAAGCAAAATTGATTTATTTAAAAATAAAATATCTTACAGAGAAAATATAAATCTTTTATAAAAGAGGCTTTAATGTATTCAGTCAATGATGTTTTCGCAGTCGCAATAGAAAATTCATATATTAACAAAACTGTTAGAGTACTTTTGAGCGAAAGTGATTGTGTAGTACTAATGAATATGGTTGAAAAGAGTGAGGAGCTTCCATTCACTATTCAAAGATCAGTTTGGATAGAATTAATCATTCAAAATATTGTTATTAATGTAGAAGATCCATATTTATTCGTAAGTCATATACCAAAAAAATTGCCTCCAAAAGCGAAGGAAAGATATGAAAAAATTATTAAACTAACATCTCACATCTCCGAAAATTTTCATCTTGTAAAAAATCACTTGGATTTATCAAAGGAACTAAAAAAAATAAATATTATTATCGGCGCCAATAGTCGAACAATGCGAACTTGGGTGTGTGAATGGCTGCGATCTGGCAGGAATCCCGCAGCAGTTGTTTCTAAATTTTCACAACATAAAAAGATAAAATCACAACAATCCACTGGGAATAAGCGTGGCGTAAAAAGTAAAAGTTTAATTTACTCTCCAAACGTAAAAGCACAAGATGCAATTGAAAATATAACCAAGGCTTACAACCAATTTATTGTCAAAAAGAAAAAGATCTGGAAAGACGCATATCACGATATGCTGTTAGAAATTTACAAAATACCAAAGACGATAATTTCTGGTGACGACACAAATCTAGGCATTCTGCTCAATCCAGATTTACAAGAAAAATATCAAGTGCCTTCCTACAACCAGTTTCGATACCGCTGCCGAGAAATAAAAAAGAACATAGAATTCGAGGAATTTGAGTTACCAACAGGCAGCAGAGGTAAGGCCGTAGACATGGCGCCTGGCCCTGGTTTTTTTGAGATCGATGCCACGGGATTCCAAATTCAGCTAGTGTCAAGAATTACGAAATTGAAACTTGTCGGAAGTCCTTGGGTTTACCTCATTGTAGATATCTCTTCCAGCGCAATAGTCGGTTACGCGGTAACCCTTGAGTCTCCGAGTTGGACCGTAGCAGCACAAGCGCTCTACAACTGCTTCACTGACAAGCAATCCGTATTTGATCGCCTAGAATTGCCATACACCACTTCTGATTGGCCCGCTCAGCAACTACCAACTGTGCTAAGAGCAGACAGAGCAGAGCTGATATCTAATCAGGGACAAAAATTAGTTTTATCTGGAATTAGCATCGAAATATGTGCATCAATGAAACCGGAAGCGAAAGGCACGGTTGAAGGAAAAAACTCCGAACTAAAAAGGGATAATGGACGCTTTGATCTTCCCGGCCGATTTGAAAAAATGCGCAAAAGGCGCAGCCCAAATGGCAAAAAACAAGCGGCTTTAGATATTCAAGAATTCGAAACAATTTTAGTAGAAATCATCATGGATATTAATCGTGAGCCTGTTAACCCGAAAAGATTAACACCTGATGCGTTGGCCGCAGGACCGAAAGCCGCAAGCAGAATTGGATTTTATACATGGGGATTGAAGAATCGGCCTGGACACGTCGCAAAAATGGCGAATAACTTTGTTTATGAATATTTACTTGTCAAGGATACCGGCCGAGTTACGCCAACAGGACTAAAGTTCAAAGGGGAAACATTTTATTGCGATGAATTAAGATCATCAAATCTACTAATCATGTCAATAGATAATAATTTTGACATCTCAATTTCATATAGCAAACATTCGGCAACTGAAATTTTCTACTATGACGAAAGACACAATAAGTGGATACCTGCCTACAATATTGATCCGGAAATTTACCGTATACATGCAACTTTTGACGAAGCAAAAAATTATCGTTCCATGCAAAACACCGTTTTCGGACAAGCAGGTCTTAATTCACATATTACCAGAAAAGAACGAGAACCAATAATAAAGAAAATCATCAATACAGCCATTCAAGAAAAAAAGGATATTGGTTTTGATATAAAAAACTCTTCTAATCAAATTCGACAAAACCGTTCGGAAGAAAAAATTAATGAAAGAAAAAAATCATTAAGCACAACTTTAGCTGGAACCAAGGTGCAAGATTCACATTGCAGTAAAGACTTATCGAAATCAGATCCCGCAAAGCCGGCTACCGAGACAATACAATCCCTATGGGAGAGAGTTAATGCAATCAGTAAAATATGAGCATAAATTGGTATACAAGCAGATTGGTGTGAAAGAAATTGATTCAAACCCTTTGCTCGCGCATTTACCATTAGCACCCGATACAAATGAAGCCGCTTTTTTGGGACTAGCAATTCAGCCAGAATTTGATATTTCCGATCGAGAACTCCCACGATCTATAAGGCGACTTCGATTAAATAGACTGCGTAGATTTTTTGCACCGATAATGGTTGAACACTACCGTGCCTTAACAGGCATATGCGATCAAGTGTTTGATGGATATATCGGGAAAAATCCGATGACCGCTGAGGGGCAAGCGTTTCTTTATGGCGATCCTGTTAGTTCACAATTTCGCTCCACCATATCATTCATTGTCGGTCACTCTGGGATGGGGAAATCAACTCTAATGAGCCGAATATTGAATTATCTTGGTAATCAAGTTAATAGACATACAGAATTCCGTGGAGAAGCTTTTCCTGAAACACAAATCTTATGGCTTCGCCGAGATGTCCCAGCTCATTGCACTATCGGAAAACTATGCACGTCCTTCGGAGATTATACTGATAGAATCCTCAATTTATCATTATACAAAGGCATTTTCGACCGTCTTGGAAAAACTGATAATGGTGTCTACTTAAAAGAAATTAGGAATATCGTTGTAAATCACCACGTTGGTCTAATTGTATTAGATGAATTTCATAATTTGACACTACTAGGAGTCGGAGCAAATAAAATATTAGCTTGGTTGAACAGTTTGCGCGACGAACTGTGCGTCCCTATCGTCGTAATAGGAACTTATAAGGCACTCAACTTAGTTCAAAAAAACTTAAGCGTACCTCGGCGCCTCGTCGAGGGAGGATACTTTGAATTGAAGCGCCCGATGTCTTGGGATGATCCAAATTTTTGTTCGCTTTGCACTTTACTATGGAAATATCAATGGATTCGTCATCCAGTAGATATTTCAGATGAAATTATAAAGACGCTATACGAAGTCAGCCAAGGAATTACCGCTATTGTTATTAATGTCTTTATTGCAGCGCAAATTGCTGCTATGGAAGACGAAATGCTGGAAACGGTCGATGCTGATTTAATCAGAAATGTGTTTCAGGAAAGAATGAGACCATTGCATCGCGCCATCGCAGTTCTTCAGTCTGGAGATCCACGCCTTATCGAGACCTTTGATGATTTATATGTCAACTTCTTCCCAGATGAATTTCTACAGGAGGATTTGGTTCCTCAGGTTAAACTGAGCTCAGATATTCTTCAAGATAGCTGTAATAACGAATCAACAGCGCCAGCTCAACATGAAACTGAGAAAGGCAACCAGAAAAGTAAGCCAAAAATTGAAAAGCAGCCAGCCAAACTTTCCGAGGAGAAAATTAGGAATCTTGTCTTAAATCAACCGGAGGACGACCTTCACTCAATACTGTCACAAAGATGAAGCTGAGCGGATTTCCTGTGCCGATAAAGGGTGAATTATTCAGATCGGTAGTTACTCGACACCTAGCGAGGATTGCTGGTCCTCGAAGCCGGCATTTGAGCCTGCTTGGGCTCTGCAATGGTTCAGCGCGATCAGTCATCCCCACCGACCTCAAAACCTTTTGCAAGGCAATGCCTGACGGCCACCCATGGGCCTCTAACCCCATGGAATTAGTTATGCATCATACAATGCTTCCTCTTTTTCTTAGCCTATCACATCCCGATCGACGCCAGAATTTGATGGAAAAGATTCATAAGGGACAGTCCAAGAATACGGCTGCGAGCTTAGGTTTGACGATCTCTGAGTTTTGCGATTCTGAAAAATTCTGCCTCGACTGTATAAATGAGGATCGGCAGAACTATGGATATCCTGTTCTATATCGTGAACATCAGCCTTCATTTGTTAAGCTCTGCGCAAAACATGCAAAGCCACTTTATTTTTCGTGCATAACCTGTTCGGTATCGAAGTCGAAAATTTTTGAATGGCGCCTGGCTGGAAAATGTGAGTGTAACCAATCTAACTTCCCAACTTCTCTCTCAACAGAAACAAGCCGCTCTGATTGGGAAAATTGGTTATGGCTATCTAAGCAAGTGCAAATTATTTTCGAAAATCTCGATAAATTTCATGATGCCAATTTTGCACTTTTTCTCCATTATTCGCTAAAAGAAAATGGCTATAATTTAGGCTCGATTTTTGATGTCAAGTCGTTGTCTAAAGCTCTAATTCATCAATTTGGAAAACCTTTCCTTAACGAATTAGGTCTCAAATCCTGGTATTTTTCACAATCGGACGGGGGAACGCTTGGCCGCACTCTTGATGCTCGTGTTATAAAAGGTAAGTCTATTCTAAATGTTATTCGTGGACTTTTACTTTTACGGCTCGTCAACACTGACATATTAGAATTTCTCAGATCACGCCCTCTTCCTATACAACCGACGATTCAAGTACCTCAAGGCTATGGTCGGAAGACGTCGCAACGGCTCCCATTTTCAGATGAAGAGATCAGCGCTGCGATCAATAGCTCGCGTGACCGCATCAGCGTGGCCGCCAAACTATTGGGGATTGGAATAAGCCCATTGTCCACAGAGTTATTTAAAAGGAAGATACGCTTCCCACTTCCCTCCGTGACACGCCAAAGGATAGGTGATGATCTTATAGAGAGAATTCGAACCAAACTGCTTACCGGAGTACCCAAAAAGGAAATCGAGAATTCACTGCAGATCTCCGAGTGGACTCGTATTCTTATCGAGCTAGATGATCATAATCTTGGTGATGCTCATCGCGACGCCACAATCGAAACACAGCGAAACAAGCATCGGAGCGCACTGCAGGACTTTGTAGACAAAAATCCAGAGGCCTCACGCACTGACTTTGTCACCACCCATTGTGCAGCTTATGATTGGCTCAGACGCTTTGATCGCGTTTGGCTTGAAGATAAGCTTCCTCCTAAGAGAGCTACACAAACCATCCGGTCAATTAACAGTCGTAAAAATTGGGCTCAATTAGATAGAGAATCTGTCTTGAAGATCAAACAGATACGTACAGATGAGCTTGCCAAAACCGAAAATCTGGCACGGGTCACTCCAACACGATTACTAAAAGAGTCCGGAATCCTTACGCAGATGACAAGTGGACGAGGGACTAAACTACCTGATTCTAATGCTCTAGTGCAGGAATACAATGAAAGTAAGAATAACTATCAACAGCGAAAAATCTATCAGGCACTGCTTAAGTTCAACACACCAATTTCAGTCAAAAGCCTTAGGCTCGCAGCCAAGCTGGACGCTCAGATCGTAATAGCTCATCGTGCGTTTATTGTTGAGGTCGCTCACGATCTAGGATTGAAAATTGATCGAAGGTCTCGCCTTGTGGGCGACATGTTACACATTTCGAAGGGGCAGCGCTCTGGGCAACCGCTTGAATCGCCACCAACTCAATAGTCACATCTTTCGCTCAGATTTAGGCACATCCAACAATGAAATAGCCCCCTGAATCACCGGACACAGTCTACGCATTATCCTTACGACTAGGAATAAGACTAGGCATATGACTATGAGCAGGCAAACAATCGAAGTGGTAACGGTCAGCGACGAACACATTTAAACGCGACTACGTCAGCCAGATGAACCGCAGCAACGCCGACATCGTGCTCAGGCAGATGCCGGCGGCGTTCAAGCATTTCAATGAGGTTCATCCGCATTCGTCCTTGGGCTATAAGTCACCAAGCATGTATCGGAAAGAGCTAATGCGCCGAGCTCAGATCGGCGTTAACTAAACGATAGGCTGTGTCCGGTAATAGCGGGGCAAGATCAACAATTGTTTTCATATAGCCCTGGTAACTGCCAAAACCCAACTGATTTCCTCATCAATCAGTAAAGAATATTCCTCCGGAATTGCTCGCGCCGCAGTACATGCTGCGCGAGCAATTCTGGACTCACTCAAACGACGCTGCATCTGCAAAAGCATCTTGCAGAGAAGTTTCCAAATAAAAACGTTCACTTTCACTCTTAGGATATTGTGAGACACGTACAGAACGGAGACTTGGGGAACTCTGCAAATCTACAAGTGATTTGTTATTTGAACAGACACCAAATAATTCCAATTCCTTCAATTTAGGTAACTGAGCAATTGGCTTTAGCGAGTCAACAATCGTGCATTTTTTCGCCGCATCCCAACTTGGTGATGTACTCAGAGATAGCACTTCAAGATTTTTCAATTTTTCTATCGCCGTCAAATCTGTGATTTTTGGCATATGCACGATGCGTAGATAGCGCAACTTAGAAAGATTGCATAAAAATTCCAAAGATGAATCCGGGAGCGACCCAATCACAATCTCTTCCAAATTAACTAGTTCGCTAACCGGCGCCAGACTACGATATGCGCAGTGCCATATCCTCGCAGTTCGAACCGAAGACGGAGACTCTATTTTTGGAAACGTCTTTGCGCTTTCCCTCATTAATTCGAGGTGGTCACTTTTAGTCATATCCATTATTTGACACGCCCTCTATTAGCCAACCATTGATCCGCCCATTGCATTGCTTCTTGGTACCATGTTCGAGATGATGAAATCGAATTTTTGATGTTTTCAAACTGCCCATTTTTATTTATCAGTGCTTGTTCAATTGCACGCGCTTGATCCCTAGTCACAGGGACACTTGTCAATTTCTCATACGCATCAAAACGTGCGCCATGCTCACATGAACGTCGAGCTAGATCGTTTGTAATACCCACGTATACTGGCTTGCCAGCTTTATAACCCAAATAAACATCATGCACGGCTTCACCAGCGACACGGCCACCAAAGCCTGCCGAAGACAACGGCGTAGGAGTGCCAGTGGCAATCTCCGCACCAACAACCACCGCAGTTCCGACAGCAGCAGAATTCTCGGCCAAGAAAACATAGGCAGCAATACACCAAGGACACAGCCCATTGGGATCAGCAAAGTTTAATGGATTACCACTTACATATGCATAAGTATTAATTCCACCGGCAATACCTATAGGATCACTTTGAATATATCGCCCAATTTGGGCATCATAATACCGGTTCCAGTTGTACCACAAACCAGATTCATTATCATAATATTGCCCCGGAAAGCCCAGATTCAATCCACCTATAGTGTCTGTGATGACTCGTCGGTCAAACGCCGTATTTGCTACACGCCATACAACAGCCTTAGCGCTATTGGTTAATATCTCTGGGCGACCGAGGTGGTCATTATGACTTGCATAGAATGCGTTATTTCGAGCAACCCCAAGTAGTTGGCCATCTAACCAAATATAGCTAGTGTTGACCGTGCCGACTTCATATAGCAATCGACCGTCGGCTGCATGCACATAACGCGAAGTTCCCTTTTGTGCACGCTGGTTTAGCGCATTATTAACAAATGTCGTCGTACCACCAGTACCAGCGTAACTACTAAGGCGATTAAAGTTATCGTAACCAAGTGTACGACCTGTATCAGTGCGAACATTGCCAACTGCATCATAATCAAACGATCGATTAACTCCTCCGGTTACACTTATCAGTCGATTACTAGATGGATCAGTGGTAAATGAGCTACTGGCTCCGGCTCGGGCAGCAGAAGTTCGATTCCCAGTGTAATCCCACTGAATCGACTGATCATCGCCGCTTCGCGTAACACCACTCACGCGCCCATTTGCATCATAGACGATAGATTCGCTTTGAGTACTATAAACGTTATCAGTAATGGCCTGAATCGTATTGGCGTGCGTCGTATACCCATAACTCAAATCGTGTGCCGAGGGGCTAGATGCTTGCGTAATCCGACCATCCGAATCGAGAGTAACCAAGCGCGATAATCCATTACCAAAGCGCCAGCCGAACAAGGCATCTGTCGCAGGCTGCCGCAGGAACGTATCAGCTAACGTTGCCATTCCCGGGATATTGCTGGTAATAGCAGACAAACGGCCGAAACTATCGTAGCTATATCCCAGCGACACCCCGCCAGGGTAACTCATGCCTGTTAGACGCCCAGTTGTCGCGTCGTACGTCCAACCTACTGTGAACGTAGAGCCACCAATAACATTTACCTGGCTTGTTAGCTGCCCATTTGCGTTGTAGGCATAAGTGGTGCTACCACTTGTATCAGTGAAGCCCGACAGCCGTCCTTTACCGTAAGTGCCAGTGTCGTAAATTAGCGTCTCCGTGACACCATTCACGGTACGCGTTGTACGGCGGCCCAATTTATCCCAAGCGTAAGTAACTGTCTTGCCATCAGCTCGCGCCTCTGTAAGAAGGCGCCCACCCACGTCGTAATCGTAGGTTGTGAGCCCGGTATCAGGACTCGTCCGAGTTTTTACGTCTCCAAACGAGTTATAGGTGTAGCTGGTTACCAAATGACGTGGATCTGTAACCGTATCAAGGCGCCCGTCCGAATCGTAGTGATAGACAATTGTGCCACCATCAGGGAGAGAAACATTGGTTAAACGATTCGCATTGTCATAATCGTAGCGAGTTACATGCAACAAGGCGTCTGTTGCGGTCTTGAGATTTCCATTGCCATCATACGTGTAATCCATACGTTGACCGGAGTTACCCGTTACATTGTAGGTACGTCCCAAAGTGTCTGCAGTCTGCTGCGCAGTGAACTCACCAGAAACACTGGCTGTAGGCACCCCTCCCGAGTTAGATGGAACCTTACGCGAAGTGTGGCTACTGGTGACGTTGGCAACAATATCCGCTGCAGATAACGGAAAGGTCGTGTATTCCGCTAATCCATTCCCTATACCAGTAAGGCGGCCAGCAGAGTTATATTGGAAGTTCGCGATCTGTCCGTCGGGTGCTTTAATCTGAGTAATAGCACCATGACCATTGTATGCATATGTCGTTGTTCTTCCAGCTTCAGTGGCGGAAGTAAGATTGCCGACAGAATCGTAAAGGTAATCAGAAATGACATTATTAGGATCTGTCTTTCTTCCTGGTTGCCCTAAACCATTATGATTGGAATAGCTTGTAACGTGACCAAGGGCATTTTGAACAGACGTTAGGTATCCTAACGTATTGTAAGAATATTTTGTTACCGCATTGCCATTTGGCAGAGTCTCAGTAACAGTCTTGGTTGCCATCATATTGTTAGGATGGAACTCATAACTATAGTCGATCTGACGTGTAATGTTAGTTCGAAGATCCTTCGTCGTTTCAGACTTTAAGAGGTCTTGCTGGATGTCACCGGTATTGAAATACTCTTTGGTGGACTGCAAAAATTGCTGCCCGGCCGAATTTGTACGTATAGACGAAGATAATTTTATACCTAGCCAATTCATCGATGTTTTTTGTCCATCGGCTGTGGTGACACTGTTCGGAAGTCCGTAAAGATCATTGTCATAGGTAGTGACATTGCCATTCCAATCGGTCGAAGTACCTATAAAACCGTGGCTATCATAAGAATTAGCTGAACTTGTTGCAGCACACGAAGCACTTCCATCGCGGCTGGTCGTAGTGGCGCGCTTAAACCCACCTACCTGCTCAAAATTGAATCGTGTGGTCTGGCCTCGCTGATTGGTTAACGTAGTTGACAGAGGAGAGCTACTATAAGTGAAGCTGTCAAACTCTTCGTTGTTATCATATGCGCTACGCGTTACACGTTTTGTCGAGTCATACGCATAACGAGTTTTACGTACCCCATCGACGGTAATACCAGTTAACAATCCAGAATCAAGAGTGTCTTCATAATGATACTGACGCACTCCCCCCGTCGTTCCCACTGGAGGGGTTACTTTAACCAAATTACCATTTGTATCATAATCGTACTTCCATATACTTCCGCCGGAATCAGTAATTTGAGTCACACGGCCACCGGACCAGCTATTGGTCCAGCTAAAAGTCAACGTTTTGCCGTTTCGAGCAGTAACCTTTTTAAGCTGATAATCTGGATAAACCAATGTGTACTCGAAACTGTACAATGCCACGCCGTTCTCATAGATTGAATTGAGATTCTTCGTCCTCGGGCTGTAGTTATAGGTCAGATTCCCAATATTAATTACATAATTTTCAGTACTTTGAGCCACCATATAGCCCTCGGTGCTACTCGCACCTCCTAAATTGGCGGGATAGAACTGAGGAAAATTGTATACGGCGTACTGGTATGTTTTACCATCTGGTTTGGCAACGTTTATCCAATTAGGAACACACCCAAATGCTGAGAAACCAATATAACTCTGACATTGTTGGGCATATTCCATCTGAGGAAAATCGAATGAAGAATACCAACGTGGTCCAAAAAGACGCCCAGGACGGGTACTTGGTAGAGAGCGATACGTGCGAGTCTGTGCAAGTGGAATGGCAGATAAGTCAATGAAGTCGGATTCTTCTTGTACTTTTTCCCCAGTTCCAATGATCACCGGCTTACAGGAGCTAGGGGATATCGCTTTATTATCTGAAGGGGAGTTACTTAAACTTGGAACTTGAATAGGAGCCGTATACACCACTGTTCCACGAGCAGCGAAGCCAGGATAGCTTGAACCCGATCCATTGAGGTTTAGTCCAGGTTCCGGCCTAGTTGCCGTGACCGTTACGGTCGCAACTCCATCGACTACACTTCCGCCAGTACCAGCTGCGATAGTCGCAGCATTGTTACTTGAGTTCTGAGCATTACAGTGCACTGCTGTAAAGGCAGCGACATAAATAATCGCCAATTTTTCCCAATTCATATTAGTCATATTTTACTTTTCCTGAAAAGGTCCGTTTTTTAATTTACCTCAATAAACTCGGAATTCAATACCGGAGGTTTGTTTTTAACATGGGACATTTCTTCAATCTTTACTCCAACTCGTCCCTCATTATTTGCATATCGTAGAATACAAGAGTCTGTAAAACCGTTAGCTATATAAGCAACAGAATCCTCTTTCAAAAAAATACTCTTTACTACGCCATTTTCCGAAGCGGAGGAAGACGTCCTAACTGAAAATTTTTTAGCTCCATCGGTTCTATTTATGACTGTTCCATTCAAGGTAACATTGCCACTAAAGTGAATTTCAATGCCATTTTCTGTTGAGGAAATTTGATCTATTTTGCAGATTAGATCTCGGCCAATCGCAGATTGTTGAAATACAGCCATAACTAGAAAAGCAGACGTGCCGAGTATATTTATGGTTTTCATAATTATAAAAAAAATTCCGGTGAATTTAATTTCGAAATGTTGTTTTTGCAATTAAATTATTATTAATAAATCATGGCAGTCCACTGACTAGCATTCTTGAAGTTTTGCTACCCTTAAGGGGATATATCGTGTGACCTTCAGGGAACTCAGGCTTGATCAACGAAGCCGCGCCGGCGAAAGCCATATGAAGCGTCCAATTACGGCTGAGCGTAACATCAAAAAATTGCAAAAAAATGCACACATTCTCACAATGTTTATAAATATTATTGATGTTTTGTGAGGAGTGCTAATGACCGCTCGCCTCATTAAGCAGGCAAGCAAGGACGAAAGTGCAACCGCGCTTTGCCGAGCCAAGCGCGGCGATGATCAATGAGGGGCCGTCTTTCGGCTATCATGCTATTGTGGTTCTGCTTGGGTTTAGCAAGAACACTCTGCAGCGCCTCTTCTAGCTGCGTGGCTGGCAGATACACTAACGATACGGTGTAATTGTGCGCGAGTTGAGATGAAGAACAAAAAAACAGCAGACCAAGCTATTATCACAAGGTATATGTCCGATGCGGCTGAACGCGGAACGGCCAGTGAGACCAAAATCGTAGCTATGTCACTACTAGCGCTCCCCCAAGGATGGCTTGTTCACCATACGATTGGGCGAGGATGCGAAGCAATTAGCTGCGTTAGGTGGAACAATCTAGATCCTCGGTCATTCGCCCATCAACATACCAGACTTTAAGTTACGCCAAAATTAGAACGGAAACGCTGAAATATTTCGCCATCGGTCGTACCAGCGGCATGGTCGCGTTCATGAACGACCTGCCCACTGCGCCGTTTGCGCTGCTGCCATGGCATTCAGCGCGGTTGAACAGCGCTAGTACAAGACGCCCTTCGGATTACGAACGGGGCGCGGCGTTCACCAGACCGTGACAGGAGGAGCAAACTAAGTGGGGCAATTCAGCGTGCAAACAAACAGTCGGCGCACTCTGAGTAGTCGGTGATCCTAACTTGGTTCCGACGGCGGTGTCCGGTGCTGAGTCCTAGGATTGTGGAAGACGGGCGCAAAGAGCCCTAGCGGAGGCCAAACGACTCGGCACAGCTTTGAGGCATACCACGTGGCCGCCGCAATGGCTTTCTCCCCAGCCCCGTAAAATTTATAATACCGACAATGTTTGTTGCACGGACCCCTATTATGATCTTGCTCATTGTGTTGTACCTAATTGCCATCTGCGCGACCTGCGTGTCTTACATTACACTTGCCTTGCTGGGACAAATCCCAGCTTCTTGGGAGCCCATCCGTATTGGGCTAGCTTGTTGCTGCACTGCTGGTGTAGGCGGCGTTTTGTATTGCCTGCGGGCGGTCTATATCAACCGTTGCGTCAGAAACCAGTGGAGTGCGCAATGGAACTGGTGGTATGTCCTGCGGCCCTTGACCAGTTTTATTTGCGGAGGCGCGAGTTACCTGTTTTTAAAGGCGGGACTACTGGTATTAGAGTCGAAGACCGAAGGCGGAGCCAGCGAGATCGGTTTTTACGCGCTAGCGTTCATTGCTGGGCTGAACGTCGACAAATTCGTGGCCAAGATTGAAAACGTAGCCCAAGCCGTCTGGGGCATCGAAAAATCACGCAGCGCAAATACGGGCACGAGCGTCGCGAACGACACAGCCGCCGCCAAAAGCAACCCCAGCGCGACGGAAGATTAACGTCCTAGCACTTCATCGATCAAAGGTTGGACGGCATCTCGGTTGGCAAGGACGATTTGCTGTTCACTGGGATTGGCGGCTTCATGCGTTAATAGGCCAAGTCGTTTTAAGGTGTAGTAGAGCAGTGCCTGCCGACAGTGGAGATGGACTTCGCCATTGGTCATACCATAGTCGAGTTCGATGACCCTACGCGCGCCTTCTGATAGAGCCGGATGGGGGGCTAAAACCATGTCGACGATTCTGTGCCAGATATGGTCATTGGCCGGATCGACTTCAGTCCCTTCAGTGGACGATATCGCCAGCACACGAGCGAGCACAAAATCATAAAAACCCTCGCGTTTATGGCAGTAAGCACGTATGTGCCAACGAAAACCGTCATAACCCAGCGCATGGGGCGACAACCAGCGTTCGGTCGGTTGCGTCGAGCTCATCGATTGATATAGAACCAGAAACCTTTGACGGCCCAGGATCGCTTTAACAGTGCGGGCAACCATCTCGTCGTCCAAGCTCCGTTCCGGCGATGGCGCGACAGCGCAGGAGGGTACCCGACCAATAAAGCTGGCACCCGCTTCCATGATACCCACTTCGGTTGCCAACAACTCGGCCAAAAATCGCTTAGCGGATGTCCTGCCGTACAGGGCCTGAAAATGCTCACCCGGCAGATAGGTCTTGGTGCCTCGGTCGTACTCAAGGTTGCCCGGCGCATGACTGCTGTACAGCGACACGTCTAGCGAAGCCTGGGGTATCGAAATCCCAAAATACTCGGTCAAGTCCGTTCGGTTAAGCTGACCACTCCATCGCAGACGAAAGTCGATGAACTGCAAACGGCGATCCTGCCCCCATGAAATGGCCTTTGTGGGCTTGTCTATCGATGACTGTATTTCTTTCATTGAATATCCCGTATAAAAACTAGACGCATATAAAATTTAGGCGTATAGTAATTATACCTATTTATGATGCAAGGGACGCACGAAATGCCAACCACTATTACTTTCTTCCCCGTGGGAAACGGCGACATGACGCTGGTGAAACTGGCCGACGTCGATACGACTTCTATCCTGATTGATATTAACATCCGGGCCGATGCGAACGACGAGAATTCCGACACCCGGGACGTCGCGGCAGATCTTCGTGCCCGCTTGAAGCGCGACGATAATAACCGGCCTTACGTGGATGTGTTCCTATTGAGCCATCCCGACCAGGATCACTGTCGTGGCCTGGAACGCCATTTCTACCTAGGACCGCTCAGCGATTATCCGGACGATAAGAAGCCGCACGATGAAAAGCGCATCGTCATTCGCGAAATCTGGTCATCGCCGATCGTCTTCCGGCGCGCCTCGAAAAATCACGTACTGTGCGCCGATGCAAAAGCGTTTAATCGCGAAGCCAAGCGACGCGTCAAGGTCAATAGGGAAAACGGCTTTGCGGCGACCGACGGCGACCGAATTCGGGTGCTGGGGGAAGACACGGACGGCAAAACGGACGACCTGGGCCCTATCCTATGGAAGACAGGGGACAAATTCTCCCGAATCCGAGGTCGCGAATTCTCTGCGCACTTTACTGGGCATTTGCTGGCTCCGGTCAAGGCCGATGGCGACCCGGATTTGGAAGATAACCTGTCAAAAAACCATTCCAGCGTGATCATCAACTTTATGTTGGCCTCTGGCCCGCTGACGCCAGACGGCGTCAAATTCCTGACTGCCGGTGACGCGGAAGTGCTGATCTGGACGAAGTTGTGGGAAAAGTACGAACACACACCTGAGGTGCTGGAATATGACGTCATGCAGACGCCGCACCATTGCTCGTGGCATTCCCTGTCCTACGACAGCTGGTCTGATAAGAAGGAAGAGGCGAAAGTGGAACCAGCTGCGCGCAACGCGCTCGGGCAAGCGCGGCCAGGCGCGGTGATCGTTGCCAGCTCCAAGCCGGTCCGTGACGATGATGTTGACCCACCGTGCATTCGCGCCAAGCGTGAATACCAGGACATTCTAAAAGCAAAGGGCGGCACGTTCATCTGCACTGACGAATATCCGAAAGAGGCTGCACCAGAGCCATATGTGCTCACGGTGACAGCGGAAGGTGCGACCAAACCTTCGGTGAGTCAGGCGGCGGCCAAACTGGGAGCGGTGGCATCGGTGGCCAAGGAACCCATGCCCCATGGTTGACGTGCAGGTCCGTGCGGCACGGATCGTTGCCGCCTTGGCGCGTCACCACGCGCTCTCAGAGATTGTTCTTCAGCAGCAGCGCGACGATGGTGGGCTGTGGATTTCCGCGCAGGTGAGCGTCCCTCTGCCCAGCCGCGCGGCAGCAGCAGGGATGTCGGCAACAGGTGTGCTGAGCAAGGAACACTGCACCTTGGTATTTGGGCCCGATTGGCCGGTGCGAGGACCTCGCGTGTTTTTGCGGAAGGGCTTTCCCTTGAACCTCCCCCATATCAACCCGCACCGCCCGGGCGAGGCGGTATCTCCTTGCCTATTTGAGGGATCCATTGATGAGGTATTTCACCGCTTCGGTATTGATGCTGTCATTGACCAACTAGTGGATTGGCTGTCTAAGGCAGCAGCCGGCCAGCTGATTGATGCGAATCAGGGATGGGAGGCCACTCGCCGGGATCAGAACGACGGGTGCATAGTGTTCGACGCGGCGGCGCTAACTACCGCCATCGGCCGTGACTCAATCAACGCTTATGGCGTGAAGTTCATGGCCCAGGAAAGATATTTCCTCGGCCAGTTGACTGAATACAATCAGGTGGATCTCGGCGCTTTTCGTTATGCGGCCTCCTATGCCGACCACCAAGGGCAACGATGGTGCCATGGCACCACTGTTGCACTGGTAGCGCGTGCTGATTCGCCGAGCTGGGAAGCACATACCTACGGTGAATATTTCCCAGATACGGTCAGCGATTTGCCGTCTTTGCTCGATACTGCGGCCCGGCTCGGGGTGAATCGCGACGCACTTGAAAAGAAGATCAAGGACTATTTTCGAGACCAGGACATGACCAAAATGGCCGCGGCAAAGGACGTCGAATTCTACGCAGCCGTCATACTTGCCGCTCGGCGGCCGATACCCCTGATCAACGACATACACCGCACGGTCGAATTCCTGCCCTACTTCTTACGCTATGCTGGCAACGTACTACAGAACACAATCGATGTACGCAGCGTTTGGCACAGTTACGCGCTCTCTGCAGACATCTTGCGCGTGACATCAGGTTTCGATCAGCCAGCTTGTTCCGGTCCGATTGTCCTAGCAGGCTGTGGCAGTCTAGGTTCAAAGATCGGACTCCACCTTGGGAGGGCTGGATTCGGTGCATTTACCTTCGTCGACAACGACTGGATGTCACCGCACAATATGGCCCGCCACGCGCTCTTGGTGAAGGATTTTGCCGGTGCAGCCTCCAAGTCACAGTTAATGCTGGCGGCGTTCGCCGACTTGTCCCACGTCCAGTGCAATGCGTATGACGCCGACTTCACGTCCGTGCTAGGAAATGCAACCGATTTTGCGACAATCGGCGTCCATGAGGCGCAGTTGATCATCGATGCCACCGCGTCTCTCGCTGTGCTAACCGCTGAAACCGTGTCGCCATTGCTTGATTCCGCACCAGGTCGGCTGGTGCGCGTGTTGATGTATGGGCAAGGACGATGCACAGCAATCTTTATCGAAGGCCGCGCGAGGTCCTGCAGGGTCGACGATTTGACGGCGGCGCTATTTAATGCGTGTCGGACGGATGCTGATCTGCGGCACGCCATTAGTGGTGACACTACTGATCCAGTCCGTCTGCTCGTGGGAGATAACTGCAGTTCGATGACGACGCCCATGCCAGACAGCGTAGTATCGCGCTCTGCGGCACTGGTTTCGATGCGCATTGAGCGTCTGCTGCGAGAGGGCCCACCGGAGGCTGCATCACTTTGCTTTGGAGTCACGGATCCAACTGGTATGGGCGTAGCTTGGCGGGAGATCACGATCGGGACGACAAAGGTGCTGCCTTGCTCGGCAGGGAGTGGGTGGACGGTTCGCGTTCCGCAGTGGGTAGCTAGCGACATTGCGATGGAGGTCACGCGCTGGCCCAAGATAGAGACCGGCGGCGCCCTTATAGGGCACGTCAACGAAGCCACCCAAACTATTGTACTCGGCGGCACGCTTGAGGCGCCGCCCGATAGCGAGCGCGCGGCGACGCGTTTTATTCTCGGCACGAAAGGGCTCGTACCAGCGCTATCCAAGGCACACCAAGATTCGCTCGGACATTTGTTTTTTGTCGGCACTTGGCACAGTCACCCCATGGGAGGAGGCCACTCGTCGATCGACCGGGCGACGTTGGCGCGACTGTCCGTCATCGCTCCAGATCTGCCGATGGTGTCACTGATTTGGACGCCTGACGGTTTGGTGTGCGCAGTACAGCAAGCCGCTTAGGTGCATTTCAATCGTGAAATAGGGAATAAACAGAGAGAAGGAGCATGTTATATGCATTGGAAAAATAGGCCGATGGCGATCATTAAACGTCCAAAATTGTCAGGATTGGGGGAGCATGTTGGCGTACTGCAGCCGGACGGCAATGTGTTTCACACTACCCATAGTACTGGGCCGGAAATAGTCACACTTGACCAATTTGCAGCTGGCAAGTGCGTTCAAGTGGTAGAGCAGATCGCACAAAACGATTACGCAAGCACGCTGATGCGCATCCAGTTCGAGCTGTGGCAGCACCAACCCTACGATCCCATTACCAACAATTGCGAGGTCGTTGCCAGCAGGGTCGCCGGCAAACCCGCTGAGAGTCCGCAGGTGAAATTCTGGCTGCTACTTGGTGCGCTAACGGGACTGCTGGCGTTGACCCGCGCTGCATAGTTGACATGACCAAAAACGTAGTGAGGTATTGAACAATGACCTACGTATATTGTAATCGATCGGAACAGCTGCCCCGTGAACATGTCTACCCTGCGTTCCTGTTGAGGGCTTCGGAAAAGCCTAGGCTCTTTTACTCCAAAGCTGCGAACGGATATTTTGAAACGGATGCAGTCATTAGAAAGATTCTTTCGCGTTCGCGATTTGCGGAGACGCCAAGCGCAGAAGAGATATCTGATTGCGGAACTTTGCTCCGCTAATGCAACAGAACCATCAGAGGGACGATGGCCGCTTTTTAATTGACAATGTTGGCCACCGTTACAGTCCCGTGCTTACCAACCACGATATGGTTTTTCCTTAGTGGAAATATTGTACTATCTACTGTGATTTCTCAAATATAAATAGAAAGCATGCCTTCGAAATTCGCAATAAACCGATCACGCAAGAGCACGTGTCAAGAAAAAACAAAGCCCGAAAGTATTTTTAGCGACAATGCCTCAAAGATCGTTTCGAGGGTAGTATTTGCTATCGGTGTTCTTGCCTTATTTAGCTATTTCTTCCACATCGAGTACTTTCCAGCATTTGATCTTCCATCGGCGGCCAGTTACGTCGCGTCACTGGCATACGTGCTCACCATTCTGGTCGTTTCGCTGTCTCTGGCAATGTTAATTCCGTATGTCATGGCTGCCGTCTTTATTCGAGCCAAGCCCACTAAAAGAGGATCACAAAAGCTTATCGCTGAAATAATAGAGTGGATGTTTTTCGGCATACTATCCATGAGCGCAATAAGTTTCTGCATATTTTTGTCAATCTACGTTGGCCAAACGGTAGAAAACGGGGCTGTGATTGCGCTTCTTATGCTGATTTTAATCAGCAGTATTAGGGCGTACTTAATTAAATCGCGGCGAAGAAAAAAGGGAAAAGCGAAGAATTTTGAGTCGTCCAAAGCCACACTTCTTTCGTTTTCCAAATCTGGCAACGTCGTGAACCTGATGTGGCTTACTCCGCTGAATTTCCCATCAAATATTTCTAAATCGCCTTTAACGATTCCGCTTACCTCCAAAAAGTGGTACTTCAGACGACATATCTGGCGGCTCTGGCTTATTATCGAACGCTCTTCAAAACCCAATCATACTCAACGTTTATGGGAGCGGAGAAGTGTTCGCGGGATTGTGTGGTCGCAATGGTGGGGAACCTTTATCACGGGTATACTGCAATTTCTTCCATTGGGAATACTGCTGCTAACAATAGGCACGGCATCGGATATCAAAGAGGATAACTACAGTAGCTTCTTCATGATCGCGATGCAGTCCGCTCTTTGTGTAGCAATGGCTAGCGGCTTCCTGTTGTATCTTGCGCTCTCGTCCACATATCGCGCAAATTGGCATTGGGCAATAAGTTTGATGCTGGCTCTACCACTCATATTCAACTTTATGTCGCAGGCTACAGGAATGTTGCCAATGGCTGCGATGCAGATCACGAAGAATGGTAATTTTCGTGCCGAAAAAATGATGATTTCAGCAAAGTCTTGTGATGCTATTGGGTCAATTCTAGGTATTGAGTGCGATATTAAGAACCCGAAACCCATAGCGTTATGCAACGTACACGTTATGACGCGGGTCGGCCCAGAGGCATATTTGCGCCTACCTGAAAGGAAGGTTGATCGAGAAAGCAAACATCGAGTGCTGCGGGTATTCATCCCGACATCGGATATTTACTCCTTAGATGCAAACTTTAATTTGAAGTTTCTTAGCCTAAAAAGGATCGACCAAGACCTAGCGAAACTCAGCCCTGATTGTCCCACTGATCTGATTACGCTGCAAAGTGACTCCGCGTTCAAATTTGATGATTTTGCCCTGACAGAACTTGGTAAGACTCAACTAATTCAATTTAGTCAGGTTATTAATGCTGCATCAAAAAGCATTAAGGAGTTGCTAATTACAGGATATACCGACCGAATTGGCAGTGCTGCGCATAACACTTGGCTCTCCAACCGACGGGCAGAAGAGGTTCGTATTTTTTTGGCAAGGCAACTAAAGAATTCGGAGTCGCCAATCACTTTTGTTGTGTCAGCCAAAGGCAGTACGAATCCAATTATTCAAGACTGTGAAAAGGCCAAGGACCGGGTCGCATGCGAGGCACCCAATCGCAGAGTCGAGCTCCAGATTGTAAAAAAGGAGGATGTTGGTATAGGCCCTCCACCTTGATTAAAAAGCACCTCGAATTACTGACGATTCAAATGCACATGCTGAGGAGCCTCGCCGTAAGTGGTGTTACAGCCCTTGGGCGGGCCAACCGCGCAGCACCAAGTCCCTACACAATCGAGGAGATCCCAAGCTGGCGTTACGCCAACACCTGAAGGAGTTGGCGCCTGTACGCATTCGCAATGGCTACCGGACCGCCACCCATACATATCGCAACGCCCAGTGCTTCGTAGACCTCCTCTTCGGTTGCTCCTACGAGTCTATAAATCCCGCAGGCTTTGTGAATACTCTCAAGCCTATAATTTGGGCAGATATCAGGCTAATCCAAATTTCCCTCTGGGAACTTTCTAGGATTGCTGATCGAAAAATGTTTTGACTCATATTCCTGAACTAGCGTAGCCAGACGTTCTAATTGAAGTCCCTCTTCAGTACCAACTTCAGCAGACATTAATGCGTCAATCTCTTTAAGAGTTTTCGCATAATCAGCTAAAGTTTTTATAAGTTGAATTTTCATGTCGATCTTCTTTTCCAAGCTCTCTCATGAACGTTACACAGCGAGCGCCATTCAACGTACTTGACTAATTTTTTAACACCCACATCAGCAGCATATGATCGGGCATGGATACAAATTAAAAGCGGAATCAAGATAGTGTTTCTACTCTAAATTTAGTCACTGTACAATTAGCACACAATATTTCACTCAGGAGGCTCGCCAATGGCCACGTACCAAGACTATCAAAAACAAATCGCCGAATTACAAACCAAAGCTGAAGAAGCACGCCGCTCTGAAGTAAGTGAAGCTAAGGCTAAGATTCGGATGATCATGGCCGATTATGGTTTGACTTTAGCCGACATCGACGACGTAGCAAAGCAGCGCCCAAAAGCGATGCGTAAGCCTGTCGAAATCAAATACAAAAACGAAGCAACTGGCGACACTTGGACCGGTCGAGGACGCGCACCGAAGTGGCTTGAAGGTAAAGATAAGAACCAATACCTCATTCGATAAGTACTTCGCTGCGCACCATCACAATCGCCTGCTACGCACTCGCTATTTCAATTTTCAGGTGCTGTTGACAAACGCTATGCTCGCGTGAGTCGTCCGCTAAAAAAGCACCGAGCTGCATGGCCATTTCCAAGAGAACTAGTTTGAACTCTAGGGAATTCGAGTGGTACTAGCCGCGCTGTCCGTGCTTAATGACTGGTTAAAAAGTTATGTCCATAATTAATTTTATGGGCACAACTACTGCGCCAAAATTCGATCATGACTCGGTGCATTTCCTACATCCTGTCGTTAAGCGAGGCTTACCATAAAGCTTGGACAGCATGTCGCCCAAAATCCCGAAACTGTTCAACATGCTGCCCACGACGCTGCTCAGGGACCGTAGACCAGAGTTCTGGAGACATGAACGTCCAATTGGTCAATGTGGATGTCCGATGCTAACGGTGGCGCCTTCGATGCTAATACTCAATTCAGCTCATCGCCCTCCCCTTCTACAATTTCATGCTGCCAATGCAGTCTCCGGCTCATCAAACGGCACTACGCCGAACACCATATAGTTATAGGGAAACGCTTCAGATTTATTCTTCAACTCAATCGCGTTCGTATCACGGTTCCACTCGTAATTTGCCCAATCCCAGTTGGTGGTATCGTCGCACTGAATGACGATGTACGACCCGTACTGTAGCTTCACTGAGCTGCCACTGGACTCAAAATCCAAACCCAGTGCAAAGTTATGGACCTGCGCATTCTTGCTTTTACCAGCGATCGTTTTAACTACGGCCGTGGCCAGGCTCGTGAACGGTTTCAGTGCAGGTTGCGCAGACAACAGAAGCCCGAGGCCGTTTTGAAATGCTGGGGTGCCCAACGTTTCCAGTACGGTTTCGTCCCCCTTACTCTCCACATTAATGGACCGACCTTCGAACGAGATACCGTTTTTGCCGACAGTAACCCCCATAAAGATCGGGACGCCATTCAGGCTAGCACTGGTATTCTTAGCGGCATTGAACCGAAGGGCAAAATGCAATTCCTCGGTCTCCCCAGAAACTTGATTCTTACCGGTGAACTCACACAAAATCAGGTGCGGCCCTTTGCCTGGATACTCGGACACATAAAATTTGTCTAACGAAATCTTTACCCGTTTGCCGATAATGCCAGTATCGCCAGTGAGCGTGCTAATGCCACTAATGGGCATTTTTACGCCAGTGGTTGCTGAAGGTGTAGGTAAATAACCGATTATCGCACCGGTGTGTTTCCACGCTTTGGGCGGGCCGAACAGACCTTGTGCCGCCGCCTGACCATTTAGGAATTCTGCGGCGCCTTGCGTATCACCGATTGAACTCAGGTACGAACCAACGTCACTTAATGACCGTGCGCCGAGAGAATTCCCCTTACTGAATTTGCTCATAATTTTGTACCAACCTTCGTTGTCGCGCGAGTACGCGGGCTAATTAATTGTCGGACTTCTTCGTAAATACCAGCTGTTCTCAGCGACTGCCCCATCTCCAGGGTCGCCGCCAATGCGTATGGTATCTCAACGGCATTCAAATCTGAGTGCCTTGCTGTCGCTTGAACACCAACAAAGATTCCACCTTCTTCCGCAGCAGCCACTAAATTTTTTCCTTCCAACTTAATATGCGTTATAGTGCCCCGCTGGCAAGTATTGGAAGGCGGCTGCACTAGTCGTGAAACGCCTTTCCAGAATCCAGTATTACCTTCTGAATTGACAAGTTTTAGCGCGACTCCACGATAATCGACTGAATGCGTAATAACCGGCGTAGACCAGCCTAGCGTCAACGTAATAGACCGCAACTCCCTGTTGTTAAGCATCGCAGTCGGAATTGGCAGGCGATACTCGTGCAGCTTGTCATGCATAATCTGGTCTTCAGCTAGAAGCGTGATGCGATTACTAGCACCGTTTAGAATTCGCGTCAGATCCGGCCGGCCGTAACCCAAGAATTTTGCGATACTGTCACGCCGTTGAACGTGCTTCTTGGGATCTTCTGGAGGATAGGATGCATCAAGCACATCACCAATCTCTCCCCATTTTGTACTGTGAGTTAACAAGGTTTTCAAGAGCACGGCACGTGTTGGCAGCGCCAACCAGTCATTACCATCTTCATAAAATGCGTCTTCAACTGCGTCGGCAATTTGATTGCACGCGCGCGATATCAATGCAGCGGCATTACTTGTGCCCGACATGCGTGCAACGTGCGTCAGGTCACCTGTAGGCGAAGGACTTGCGACCTGATGCCCGAGCCCTACCGAGCTCAGCGCATGAACCTTAATACCCCCTCCTGGAATATTAGAGCAGCCAACGGCAAAACGGCCGCCCTGCTCTACCAGGTCCGGCTTTAAGCTTCGATTCACGCCAAATCCAGTGGCGGAGGCCAAATTCGTCATCTTGGACTTCGGGTATGGATCTATCACGGCATCAGGCATGTCAGCGCCATCAATGTGTAATGCACCAACCGTGACGCCATTGATAGCTTCTGCTGGGCTATAAATCCCCCGTGTCGCTTTTGCCTTATTAATCGCATTAAGCAACGCTGCCTCACGCTCCAATGGATCAGCGGCGTGGAACTGATCGAGGTCTTCATAATCCTCGACAGGGAACGATTCAATAATGTTGCCGGCGCTGATGACAAACAGCAGTTGGTAGTGATGGCCAAAGTAGTCTAGCAGGGTAGCCCACGGCGACGGCCGTCGTACAAATGGTGCAAAGGTGTCGCATATCGAGTGATTTACGATGGTGACCTTCGCCAGCTCATGCGTTGCTTTCGCCGTTACCAAAGTAGTCAGCGCTCGATAGATCACACCAATCGGTAATTTCCCTTTAGGAGTAGTTTCCTGAGTACCTTGGCTTGCAAGAACAGGGATCAAAGCGATCGGGCGTGACAAGACGTCCTCAGCTGGTGCCTGCAAGTCGCCGTGTATGATGAGCGATGCCATCGCGGTACCATGATTACGACTTACAGCTGGGACATCAGCAGAGGTTACATCGACCTCATGAATTGATATACGCTCAGACAGCGCAGCGTGGCCGCCAACCGGATATCCGTCTAGGAGTGCGGTGATGCAGCGTCGAGAAGTTGCTGTGGTTGGGAAGGTCGGCCCCTCGACTGCAGTCTCGGGGGCCGTGCCAAAAGAATATAGCGATTGCGGACGGATCGTCATGACGTCATCGAATCGCGCCAATGAGTTACCAGCAGCGAGCTCTTTCGCCACGCCACCAGGCAAACTGACCAAAGCGCCCTGATAGCGAATCTCTGGGATATCCACCATGTCAAGCATGGCACCATCAACTTCGTAAAGCAGGCGCTTTAGTGTGTTGATCGAGTTATCTCTGCGCTCTTTCTCGTTCCGATACCAGAAATCGAGCTCTACCTGTACGTGCTTGTCCGGTTCCGCCTGGATAACGGCATCAATATACTGCTTCAGTGAGGGGGCAATTCGATCCTGCTCGGACCACACACGCAGGTCCTTGAGGTAACCGAACATAGTCCAAAGCGCCCGCTTACCTATGCCATACGGCTCCTTGCGCTTGTATCGGTTCCATTGGGCCAAGAGCGCTTTGAGCCCTTTAAGACTTGGCATCGTGAGATAAAGCACCGCACCTCCGGCCGCGTCATCGTCGTCCGCATCGGTGTCACCGTCTCCATCCGTATCCCGACTTCCTAACCAGTCCAAGCCCAACGCTTGCGCGGCGACCTCAAACTCAGCCACTTTGCCGATCAATTCAAAAACCAGCGCTCTCTCAGGAATGACATCCCGTGGATCAAACGCAACGTCGATCCCTTTGTCGATCTGCTCTACGTTCTTAAATGCAGAATCAAACTTAGCTCCGAGATTTTGGATTTGCTTTTCGTATGGGAGCTTTGCGGGGAACCAAGGCTTCCGTTTGCTCTTTATTCGGGGCGCGACTTTTTGAACGCGTTTGAGGCGGACTATCGGATAATCGTTCGGCATGGGTCTCTGGAGAAGTAATATTTATTACCGGATTCTTCTTCAGACGAGTTAGAACATGCCGTACAGCTTCGGCAGCCGATACTCGTCCTTTCGATAATATTATCTTCCTTCTAACATCTAAGGTAAAGGCTTCAACCTCAGACATGTTTTCACCAGACATATACTCGGCAAACTCGTCAGGTGTTAAACCCAAATTTACGTTACTTAATGATTTATTGAATCGGATAAACCAATTTTTTAGTTGCGCATGATCCGGGCGCTCAATATCAAGTTTTAATTCAAATCGGCGCCAGACAGCACGATCCAATAACTCAGGATGATTGGTTGCACACACGATTAGTGTGTGACTGGGCAAATGGTCCATCTGCACAAGCAGCGAGCTCACCACGCGTTTGATTTCCCCCGTCTCCTGCGCGTCACTACGTTCCTTTCCGACTGCATCAAACTCATCGAAGAAGAGAACACAAGGATTCAATGTCGCATAATCGATGAGCTTACGAATACGGTTGGAGGTTTCCCCCAAGAAGCTATCTACTATCGCGTCGTATCGTATCGATAGCAAAGGAAGCGAGAGCTCTGAAGCGAATGCCTCAGCTAAACTGGTTTTGCCGTTGCCTGGAGGACCTACAAGTAAAACGGTATGACGAGGCTCTAACGAGTTCGCTCGCAGAAGTGTAGAGTGCGAATACTCATAAATAAACTCCTCCACTTCCTCTACTACTTCAGCGCGAAGGAAAAGATCTTGCAGTCGTCGTTTAGCCGGTACGTTATAAACAAACTCAGCGATGCGCTCGGGAAGAGCTTTCATCGCACTATCTCCACCACTCTGAGCGGAACCATCCAGTCCTGGCAACTCAGGTTGCTTGCTGGCATTTCTTTGCGACTTGGCAATGATGGCCTCCATCGTACGCTGGAGAGCTTGGCGATCACCTTTAACACCTGTCGACATTTTAATTACCTCTTTCTGGAACGGTTGGATCCGCGAGCGCAGACAACCCATGCGATGGCGCATGCGTCAGCGCAATCCCTTCATTCATCTTCTCGTACGCATCTACGAGAGCAATCATCTTCTGACAAAAATTCCGGATAGCTCGTAAATCGTCTGCCGTTACTTTGTCAGGATTCGCAAAGTGCAACAGCCTTTTAATAATATCTGTGCCATGTGATTCACTTTCATAACGTTTTGCAGCAGCGGCTAGGCGTGCGCGGTTACGCTCGATCGCGCGGCCGGAAGTACAAAACCGCCATACCGTCATTTTGTCTACGCCGAGACGCTTCGCAGCCGGTCCGTAGCCGTTGCAATCCTCTACTATCGTTTGAATGCTTCGTAACAAAACGTGGTCTTTTTCAACTTTAGGCATAATGTTTGCCGCCAAGAGGTACCTGATCATGACATTTCCGAAAACAAAATGATCTCACAATCACATAAAAACGATACGTTTTGTTTCATTTTATTCGGTAAAAACGAACGCAAACGCAACGCTTTTACTAGCGCTTATCACCTGCGTCACAGTTGCAGCGCAAGTACCTTTGCAATTACCCATTTCTTCTCAAAACCCTCCAGTTTATCAGTTCTAGCCTGGTTTGGCTCGCCCTCAATATACCCATGCGGTACGCCTATGAGTGCACTCTAAAGCGAAGTGAAGCGCCCCAAATCAATCAAGGTAAGATGTGAAGTAGCTCTCAACGAGCACTACGCTTCAAACGCTAATGCAGGGAAGGAACATTGTCTAAAAGAAATAAAAATACTGGTTTCGTGGCAACTTTACCGCTATTGGCGTTATCTGTATGGTAATACCTCAATATTGGTAAGTCATTATTTATTCTTGAAATACTGTTCGGATCAACACGCTACACACCAATTACTGGCCACCGTAACGCTGAGATAACGGACACAGCCCCTAAATTCTAAGATTTTCCCAAATCGACCATAAAATCGATCTCATAGCAGACAGATGTCCGAGTACGTGTAGCTGCCATTCAGGCTCAGCACGGTATTACATTGATGCTCGCCTTCCAGTCCCGATATGCGTACCCGGCCGAGATTCTGCATTTGCGCCTTGTTGCCCGAGACATTGGCTACACTCTGAATCTTGTTGCTGATGTCGCTGTTGAATATCGCAGCCTGCCAATGCGTGGTCGGGTCGGCTTGCACGCGATAGCCCAGTTCGGTATGGGTGGCGCTTTCCGGCTGCAGCGCAGGGTTTTCGATATAGGTACCCAGCCGTTGCGAGTAGCGGTCTTTCAGTGTCGGCAAACGTGATTTATGCGCGAGCGTGGCATACAGGCGCTGGCCGGCGGCCAGATCATAGAACAGTCCCACCTGCCAGTCATGGGCGGTCTTGGCGTCCGGGAGGGAGTAAGGATTTCCTGCACTGAAAACATTCAATGGTTTGAGCTGGTAGGCTGCAGCGCCGAGCGACAAGGTAGTCGCACTATTCAGGGCGATGCTGTCCTCGATGCCATCGGAGCGTAGCTAGTCCTTGTAGATAGCTAGCAAACTAGCCGTCGCATCGCGTTCTTCATGGCGGTCACGTTTGCTATGTGCGCTCACACGTATGGTCTGGCCAGCCAGCCGGTGCGATTCCAGTTCGAGGGCTGCACCACTGGTCCAGTCGCTATAGATGCTGCGGGCACTACCGACACTGCCGGAACCAGTCGTCTTCAACGTCGTATAGGCGACATTAGTGTAGCTATCGACTTCATTGCCGTAGTTGTCATGGTAAGCCCGCAGCTTGAGCGATTCGAACTGGCCCAGCGCCGTACGCGAAATGAAGTATAGGCTTTCCTTGTCCCAGTATGACCATTGCCAGTAGCGTGCCACCGATGGATCGGTCAAAGGCGGCTGACTGTCTTTTCAAACAAATCCTTTTGCCTTATTCCTACTTTCTAGCGCGCCGAAGCGCTGCGCGAATCGTCTGCCAGCCGGAGCGATGAAACGATTGGAGAAAAACTGACTAACACGGCTTTACTATTGGCCCGCCAACATGGCGGGTTATTTTTTTCGAGGCTGGGTGGTTTTGAACCGGAATGGCTGGCCCACATTAAACGAGAACTGCTGTGCGGCTTTGGACCGGAATGAGCGGCGTGGTTTGAGCGAGAACAACCGGCGGAATCAGGCGAGAATACGCAACTAAGTTCATGAGGGAACCGAAATGGCACCAGCCTACTTACACCTGTCTCTCCATAGGAGCTAGATCAGACGTACCACTTTCAACGAGATGTGCCTGAGAAATTTCAGATTTGTCCGAAATTAATTTCCCCTAAGGCGATTTTGTCAAAAATTAATTGCCCCTAGAGCAGCATTTTTGTCAAAAATTATTTGCCCCTAGACATGAAGTTCGACCGCCCTGACTTTTGGGCAAATTTTAGCTAAACGACGATTATAGAGCACCGCTGCGGCCAGCGGCGGATATATCGCACCCTCGCGCAGCAGCGCACGCCTGCCACATCATCCG
>Ga0187843_10000431_pt1 | contig 30347 bp, 27 predicted proteins | sample SpaLakP09_SKY_43_FD_134516 | JGI IMG/M metagenome (GOLD analysis project Ga0187843, IMG submission 134516) | Oligotrophic lake water microbial communities from Sparkling Lake, Wisconsin, USA - SP09_SKY_43 | ecosystem: Environmental > Aquatic > Freshwater > Lake | place: USA: Sparkling Lake... | reverse complement strand
TCTAAAACCAATGGGCTTACAAACAATACGATAATGTGGGTATGACTCATCCACGTCAAACCCAATCGTCTGAATTTGCCGAAGTAGAGAAAGTTGATCTGATTAATTCGACCTCTACAGGATCCAAAGCCCCAAAAATTTTATTGGTGAAGCTCTCGTCCTTGGGTGATGTACTGCATAACCTACCCATAGTCTGGGATTTACGCAAGCGCCTACCGAATGTTCAAATCGATTGGATTGTGGAGGAGGCTTATGTGCCTTTATTGGCACCCCTGCAAACCACAGAAAAGTTTAGAGGCATTGATCGAATCATTCCCATCGCTTTGCGGCGTTGGCGCAAGAGACTTTTAAGTTTGCGCTCATGGCAGGAGTTTTTCGCCATTCGCCAACAGCTGCAAGCAAAAAGCTACGACGTAATCTTAGAAACCCAAGGATTACTTAAGTCCGCTTTGGTATGTGCTCTGGCAAAAAAAACGGACGATGCCATTGTTGCTGGCCTAGGTAACGCAACCGAATACTCGGGGTATGAACCGTTGGCCCGATCGTTCTATACCCAATCGGTTCATGTGCCAGTGAAGTGCCATGCGATTGACCGCTCACGCCAGGTCATGTGCTCTGCCTTGGATTGGCCACTTCTTAATCGTGTAGATGAGCCGCCGCATTTTTATCCTACTGAATTCGTTAAGCATCTTCCAGACCTATTAATTGAAGGTCTCAAAAAAGCGACCGATGGCTCAGTGATCTCCTACATAGTGTGCTTTCACTCAACTGCTAGAGCTGCAAAGCGCTGGCCAAATGAATCTTGGGTGGATTTGGGTAAGGCTCTCGCTAATCACGGCTATCAATTGATTTTTCCGTGGGGCAGTGCGGCGGAGCGGAAAGTAAGTGAATTAATTGCTAGTCAAATTCCAGGGGCGATTGTGCCAAGAGCTATTTCCATTGAAGAGGCCTACGTACTGATTGCCCACGCAACCTTAACGATCGGGGTTGATACCGGTTTAACCCACCTGGCTGCGGTTCTTGGTAAGCCCACTGTGGAACTGTATTGCGACTCACCGAGGTGGAAAACGGAAGGGTACTGGTCCGAGCAAATCTCCAATCACGGTGATTTACAACAGCCACCGACTGTTACGGAAGTATTTGACGCTTGCCAACGGCTCATTGGCAAGAGTTCCTAGGCAACCGTCAATTACAGCAACAGGATTGAGTTTAAAGCCCTAGTTTTTTTGCTTGTGCGGCGCACATCATTTGGATCACACCATCAATGTCGGTTGGCTTTGACCATTTGAGTAACTCAATGGCGCGCTCTGGATTGCCAACGCTGTGCTGAATTTCATTTGGGCGAAAAAAAGAAGGATTAATCTCTACATACTGTTGCCAATCTAAATCAAAATACTCAAATGCTTTAGAGACAAAATAGGTGAGGGACTCCATGCGGCCGGTAGAAATCACAAAGTCGCCAGGTTCTTTTTGTTGCATCATGAGCCACATCGCTTGCACATACTCCGGTGCCCAGCCCCAATCGCGGCAAATGTCTAAATTACCCAATTGAATTTTTTGCATCAGCCCCGCTTTAATTATGCTAGCACCCACCACAATTTTTTGGGTGACAAAACGCTCCGGGCGCAAGGGTGATTCGTGGTTAAACAAGATACCTGTGCAGGCATACAGGCCATAAGACTCTCGATAGCTATTGATCAACCATTTGGCTGTCGATTTAGCCACCGCATAGGGGCTTCGGGGTGCAAAAGGTGTATTTTCATCAGCAGGCGTAGTACCGGTATCTCCAAAACACTCACTAGACCCCGCATTATAAAAACGCACTGACTTACCCAGTACTCGAATCACCTCCAAAATATTGAGGGTGCCAATCGCAATACTTTCAATCGCCTCAACCGGTTGCTCAAACGAAAGGCCAACTGAGGTTTGGCCAGCGAGATTGTAAATTTCGTCCGGATCAGAACTTTGAATTGCGTTAAAGACACTACGAAAATCGTTAATCGAGACAGAAATGAGTTTTACCTGTTCGCGAATACCTAAGGTGTTTAAGTTACTAAACGAGGACGCCATGACATCACGTGAAGAACCGGTGACCGCATAGCCTTTGGTCAACAAGTGCTGCGCCAAGTAGGCGCCGTCTTGGCCGGTAATGCCGATGATTAAGGCTTTTTTGTTCATAAAGAAGTCACTAGAAATTTAACATTAACTTACTAAAGGATGATTTTTGATCTATTGTGATTAATCTGGCAAGTTACTAATCGGCTAAGTTTATGTGTTTTGGTTGATTTAGTCCTCTAAAATAGGGGGATTATCTAAAAAACTACAAATTGTGACCAATCCTACCGTAACCTCGAAAGTACTTCCTGTTATTTTATGTGGCGGCTCTGGTACGCGCCTTTGGCCTCTATCACGATCTGGATTTCCTAAGCAGTTTTTGGTGCTCGCTGGAAACAACTCGCAACAAAGTTTGTTTCAGCAAGCCATTGAGCGCACTCAAGGCGCGGCTAAGTCTCATGGAAGTCTCGGACCAACCCTGATTGTGACCAATGAAGAGCATCGGTTTTTGGCGCTTGATCAACTGCGTGAATTAAAAGACATTCAGGCAACATTGTTACTTGAGCCTTCAGGACGCAATACCGCACCGGCGCTTACCTTTGCCGCCCTTTGCGCTCAAGAACATAGCGACGATCCGATCCTGCTCATTACGCCTGCCGATCAAACGATACAGAATCAGCCAGCCTTTGAAAAAGCCATGAAATCGGCTCTTCAGATTGCGCAAACGGGTGCGATTGCTATTTTAGGTATTACCCCAAGCGCACCAGAAACCGGCTATGGTTACATTAAGGCCCAAGTCCAAGGATCTCATAGCGATGGCGCCATGGCGGTAGAGCGTTTTGTAGAAAAGCCAGATTTAACTACGGCGATCCAATATTTGGAGGAGGGCGGCTATTATTGGAATGGCGGTATGTTTGTTCTGAAGGCCAGTGTTTGGCTTGAGGCACTTAAAGCGTTTCGCCCTGACATTCTGGAAGCGACCAGCAAAGCATGGCGAGGTAAAACAAGCGATACAAGTGGTGATACAGTATTTATTCGCCCTGATAAGACTCTGTTTAATGCCATTCCCAGTGAATCGATTGATTATGCAGTCATTGAAAAATGCCCAGGTAGTCAATTCTCTGTGGAAATGGTTGAGTTAGATGCCGGATGGAATGATTTGGGCGCCTGGGATGCGGTCTGGCAAGTGGGTCATCCCGATGAAAATGGGAATGTCACGCGAGGTGATACCATATTGCAGCAAACTTCGAACTCACTCGTGTACTCAAGTAACCGCTTGGTGAGTGCAGTCGGGGTCAAGGATCTTGTCATTGTGGAGACTGCTGATGCGGTTTTAGTCGCCGATCGAAACAATAGCCAAGAGGTTAAAGTCATTGTGAAAAGGTTGGAGCAAGAGGGTCGTGAGGAAAAAAGTCTCCACCGTAAAGTCAGCCGACCCTGGGGTTGGTATGACAGCATAGATGAGGGAGAGCGTTTCAAAGTTAAACGCATTCAAGTCAAACCTGGAGCAAGTCTATCGCTACAAATGCACCATCATCGCGCCGAGCACTGGATTGTGGTGAAAGGAACAGCAGAAATCACGAATGGCGATCAAGTTATTACTTTGCACGAAAATCAAAGCACCTTCATCCCTCAAGGGCAAATTCATCGTTTAGCCAATCCTGGCAAAACCCCTTTAGAGATTATCGAGGTCCAATCGGGCTCGTATTTGGGCGAAGATGATATTGTTCGTTTTGAAGATACCTATGGTCGAAACTAGGAATCTCAGCAAGTTCAATCAATTGATTAGTTACTAAAAATCATAATTAAGTAATTGATTTTCTAACAACTAGGGCATCACTATTATTTTTTTACCTAAGTAAAACTCGTGGATCGTTACTCAACGTACTTATTAACTTTTGGAACATTTGCCATTGTTTTATTTTCAATCTGGCAAGGTGCTTATACCGTAGATCCTCATCATTGGGGTTTAATGCTCAGTAATGCAAAAGATTTATACGATGGGAAAATTCCCTGATACGCAAAGATAAAGACGAGCTTCCCCAAGGTCATTTGGCTGAAAAAACAAAAAAGAATTTTTATAGCGTTAAAATATAAGATGGTATTAATTTACTATACTAGTATAAACATTGATAATGTCAAAAAACTAAATCTGTGAGCACCAACCACCCCAAAGTCGCCCTGATTACAGGCATTACCGGTCAAGATGGCTCCTACCTCGCTGAGTTCTTATTAGAGAAGGGCTATGTGGTGCATGGCATTAAACGGCGCGCCTCGCTGTTTAATACCGAGCGCATCGATCACCTCTACGAAGACCCGCATGTGAATCATCCCCATCTAATTTTGCACTATGGGGATTTAACGGATACCAGTAATTTGGTGCGCATCATCCAACAAACCCAACCCGATGAAATTTACAACTTAGGGGCTCAAAGCCATGTGGCGGTTTCCTTTGAGTCGCCCGAATATACGGCGGACGTGGATGCGATTGGGGCGCTGCGCATGCTTGAAGCCATTCGCATTTTAGGATTGGAAAAGAAAACCCGCTTTTATCAAGCTTCCACCTCCGAGCTCTATGGCTTAGTCCAAGAGATCCCGCAAAAAGAAACGACTCCGTTTTACCCCAGAAGCCCCTATGCGGTCGCGAAACTTTATGCCTATTGGATCACGGTGAACTACCGCGAAGCCTATGGCATATATGCCTGCAATGGTATTCTTTTTAATCATGAATCCAAGCGCCGCGGTGAGACCTTTGTCACCCGTAAGGTGACTCGGGGCTTAGCTAATATCGCCCAAGGTTTAGAAAAGTGCCTCTACATGGGTAACATCGATGCCCTACGAGATTGGGGCCATGCTAAAGACTATGTGCGCATGCAGTGGTTGATGTTGCAACAGCAACAGCCCGAAGACTTCGTGATTGCGACGGGCATGCAATACACCGTGCGCGAGTTTATTCAAAAGAGTGCCCAAAAATTGGGTATCACCTTGGAGTTTCAAGGCAAAGCAGAGCAGGAGAAGGCCATTGTAAAAAGCATTAGTGGAGACAAAGCCCCCGCACTTAAGGTGGGTGACTTGGTGCTGCAGATTGATCCGCATTACTACCGCCCTACTGAAGTCGAAACCCTATTGGGCGATCCTAGCAAAGCTAAGCAAAAACTCGGTTGGGTGCCTGAAATTACTCTCGATCAAATGATTGAAGAAATGGTCGCTTATGATTTAGATCAGGCTAAGCAGCATGCCTTACTTAGAAAATTTGGCTATGAGGTCATAGTAGGTAAAGAAAAGTAGAAATAAAGAGAGCTGGGAAAAAGTAAAACCACCTTAACTCAAAAATAAGGATACACTTGTGACGATCGATCTTCAGCAAAAAATCTACATTGCTGGCCATCGGGGCATGGTGGGATCTGCTATTGTGCGCGAGTTGAGTAAGAAGGGCTATACCAATTTAGTCTATCGTATGCATCAAGAACTTGATTTAAGGAATCAGACGGCAGTTGCGAATTTCTTTGAGACTGAAAAACCCGATCAGGTTTATCTTGCTGCTGCGAAGGTGGGCGGAATACATGCAAATAATACCTACCCTGCCGTGTTCATCTACGATAACCTCATGGTGCAAAATAATGTCATTCATCACGCCTTTTTAAGTGGTGTTAAGAAACTTCTCTTTCTGGGCTCAAGCTGTATTTATCCCAAACTAGCCGCACAACCAATGAGTGAGGATTCTCTCCTAGCTGGCAAATTAGAGCCCACCAATGAGCCTTATGCAATTGCTAAGATCGCTGGGATTAAAATGTGTGAGAGCTATAACCGTCAGTATGGTAAAAGTCATGGGGTGGACTATCGTTCAGTGATGCCCACCAATTTATACGGACCCGGGGATAATTACCACCCCGAAAATAGTCATGTAATTCCTGCACTTATTCGTCGATTCCATGAAGCGAAAGTCAATCAGCAAGCCGAGGTTGTCATTTGGGGAACTGGCATACCACGACGTGAGTTTCTATATGTCGATGATATGGCCAGAGCCTCTGTGTATGTTATGGAGCTAGAAAAAGATCAGTACGAGCTAGCTACGAGTCCTATGCAAAGCTTCCTCAACATTGGTTTTGGATCAGATATTACGATTGCTGAGTTGGCTACCGCAGTTGCTAAAGCTACTCATTATTCCGGCAAGATTGTGTTTGATTCGAGTAAGCCTGATGGCTCGCCCCAAAAATTGATGAGTTCAGATCAGCTCAATCAATTAGGATGGAAACCACGGGTTAATCTTGCTGCTGGACTGAGCTATACATACCATGATTTTAGAACTATTCAAGTTTGACAATCTGAAATGATTTAATTCAAAGTATTACTAAAGTTATGATAAGAGGGTGAGTTGCTATTAAATCTATGTTGAGTTTAAAAGGTTCAAATTCCACTAGACAGAATGTTGAGTGGATATTGTTGATACTCAGCAGTACATTACTTGGTATCTGGGCTGTTAAAGAAACCATTGCCCTGCGAAATATATTACTGGTTTGTGGAGCGCTTCTATCAGTCAATTACATCATATTAGGATTTAAAGAGGGATGGCTAAGGAATCAATTTAGTCTCTGGCAACTGTCGCCACTTTTTTTGTTAGCATTTGCATTTGTTTGGGTCATTGCACATTATTTTCTTTTTTCACTGGATCCAAATGCACAGTTGAGTGAACTTAGGAGTACCTGGCTCCGCTCGTTGCTTGCGGCAATTGTTGGTTTAGGAACTGGTTTGGCTCTGAGAGGTTATCCTGATCGGATTGCTATTTTATGGATTGGTATCTTTTGTAGCTTTTTTGTTTTGTTATGCCAGTACATTCCAAGGGCATTAACGCAGCAAAAATTATTGGTCCTTGATTATGACTACTACCTGTTTCATCTTAAGATTAATATAGTATTATCAGGTTCAGTCCTAATGGCTGGTACAAGCGGAGCCCTGTTTGATTATTTCCGAATAAACTCCTGTTTACCCCCTAAGAAAACAACTTGGTGTATTGCTCTCATCTGGTTGGTTAGTAATGTGGTCGTACTTTGGGCTTATGTATATATCGCAAACACAAGAAATGGTATAGGACTATCAATAGTCTTATATGTTTTTTGGTTTATTTGCATTTCATCATATCTGCTTAAGAGCAAAGACTGGGGTGGAATAAATTTTTGGAAAAATCTAATTGGATTAGTGGTTGGCTTATTCATTATTATTTTTTTTGCAGTTGCTCAGTTAAAGGTCAATCCAGGCTGGATTAGCCTAAAAAATGATGCAAAAATCGCGCTACAACTTGATCGCTATCCCAATTGGATAAATAGTGAATTAATGGGAATGCCGAAAGATGACACTGGCAGAGTATTAACTATAGCTTCAAACAATTATGAACGAATAGCATGGGCACTAGCAGGGTCGCGAGCGATAATTGATTATCCAATGGGTGTTGGGGTATTAGCCTATCCATTTGCAAGGCATCCTAACGCACCAAAGAAAATGCTAGAGGGCTCCAATAAAATGGGAATTGCAACCCATAGCGGATGGGTTGAGCTTGGTTTAGCTTTCGGCCTACCTATTTTGTCCCTAATCTTTTTGGCGATTACAATTATTTTTATTTTCTGTGTCTTTTACAAGTTTCCAGCAAGGATGACGGTGTTAAGTTTTTTAATATTAATTACATGTTTGTATACAATTGGGGAAGTGGCTATTGACCATGGGTTAGAAATTCTTTTTTATTTATTGTTTTTATTAGCTTCTCTATCTTTAGTCTTCAGCAAAAATTCAAATTTGGGGAGAACTATAATTTAATTGACGTTAAGTAATATTCGATAGATTTAACAAAGCAAATCAAAAAAATACTGGATAATATTATGAATGATAAATTAATAATTTGTTATTCTTTTGCATTTAAAGGATGCACTTCAAAAAAACAACACAATTTTTTTATAAACGCAGACAGAAAATAGTGATAAATAATAATAAAATATTATTTTAAAAATACATATTGTGTAGTATAAGTATTCAAATCATTTGCAACATATATTATTTATTTAATTCAATTCACATTACTAATTTAATATGTATTTATCATTTAAAAATTAAAAAATGTCATCTCAAAGCCAAATAAAAAAAATACTTGTTACAGGACATGCTGGTTTTATTGGATCAGCAATTTGCGAAAAACTACTTCGTTTGAATTATTATGTGGTTGGAATCGATAATTTTAATGATTATTATGATGTTGGCTTGAAGAGAAATAGGGTAAGCCGACTGCTTAAGATGAATAAAAATTTTGTTTCAAACAAGTTTGATCTCCTTGAGGCTTGCAAAATTAATCAAATTTTTAACGAATTTAAGCCAGATTGCGTAATTCACTTGGCAGCGCAGGCTGGAGTGCGATATTCACTAGAAAATCCGAATGCATACACGGATAGCAATATTATCGGTTTCTTTAATATTCTTGAGGCTTCAAAAGCAATTAGTGTCAATCACTTGTTATATGCAAGTAGCTCAAGTGTATATGGATCTAATAATTCATTGCCGTTCTCAGAGAATGCTTTAACAGATTTGCCTTTAAGTTATTACGCAGCAACAAAAAAGGCCAACGAGGTAATTGCCCATGCATACGGTCATTTATATGGTTTACAAAATACCGGATTAAGATTTTTTACTGTTTTCGGGCCAAGGGGAAGACCGGATATGGCGCTTTTTAAATTTACAAAGGCTATATTAAACGAAAAAAAAATCGATGTGTTCAACGATGGAAATCATAAAAGAGATTTTACATACATAGATGATGTTGTGGATGCCATCATTTGTATTTTAAATAGAAACGAAAAAAAAACCAATCGATCCCATTCAGAAATTTATAACATTGGAAATGGTAATCCAATTAAGTTGCTGGAATTTATTTCTATTTTAGAGAATATTTTGGGTAAAAAAGCTGATAAAAACTTGCAAAACCTGCAGCCCGGTGATGCCTTAGAGACTTGGGCTGATATTTCAAAAATTTCTTCAGAATTCAATTGGACACCAAAGGTTACAATTAGTAATGGAATTGAGAAATTTGTTAAATGGTATCTAGCATATTATAAATAACAGTAATATGTAAATAAATAATTTATAAGCATAGATTTAAATGACTAATATCACAGCGCTAGTATTGGCAGCCGGTTATGGTACAAGATTGTTACCCCTGACAAAAAAGTGGCCTAAATGTTTAATGCCTATAGCTAATAGACCACTCCTCGAGCATTGGCTAGAAAAATTATATATTTTGGGAATTGAAAAAGTATTAGTAAATACGCACTATAGGGCGATTGATGTTAGAAATTTTTTGAATAGAGATATCTTTTCTGGCTGGGTGCATGAAGTATACGAATCAAAATTACTTGGTACGGCCGGAACAATAAGACAAAACAGCAAAATTCTTGCTGATTCACATGTTCTTGTAATACACGGCGATAATTGGTGCCAATGCGATTTAACAGCATTCATAGAATATCATTTATTTTATAGGCCAAAAGGGTCACTATTAACGATGATGACTTTTGATACGCAAAATCCATCATCCTGTGGGATTGTAAAATTAGATTCACAAGGTATGGTTGTGGAGTTCTATGAAAAAACCCCCTCTCCACCTGGTAATGTTGCAAATGCTGCTATATACATGTTAAGTCAGGAGGTTATTAACTGGTTAATCGTCAACCCAAATGTAGATGATTTTAGTAATCAAGTCTTGCCAAATTTTATTGGAAGGATTGCAACATGGAAAAATCATGGAATTCTTAGGGATATTGGTAGTATTGAGCAATTAAGAGAGTGTCAAAAGGACCCTGTTATTTACCCACTCTGGCCCCAAAATGACGAGTGGAGTAGGTTATTTTTGGCTTCAAAGAAATTTAAAGAAATTAATAAACTAATACATAATATATAATATTTTATTAAATTAATGTTATTGCTATATTTAATAAATTAAAAGGAATTTTTCAAAGTGCCATTAATTACATTAAAGGGTTTAATACCCAGTGAAAATATTAAAAAAATTAATCAATCATTAAATGTATCTTACAAAGAACTGACTCTTGATTTGAAAAATCTAGAATTGGATAATGTTAATGACTTAATCCAAAAAGAATCAATAGCTGCACGAATTCTTAGTTATAGATTTACCAACTCTAGCGTAATTAGTTTATTACTAAAGTATATAAGTGAATGGTTGTCGCAAAATAAGAGGTCGGGTAAGTATTATTTCTCCCCTCTGATTATGACTCGAATATGTAGGCCGGGGATTGATGTTTATAAAAATGATGCAATGCTCTATACGGAGCCTCATTACGACAAGGTCGAGAATTTGAATCCATTTTTCGGTATTTGGGTGCCACTTGAGCCAGTAAATAATGAAACTGGTGGCCTATGTTGGTTTGATATGCCCGCAGAGTTTCGTTTAAAACATTTCCCACTTGCCGGAAAAAATTTATCACTGAAGGATTATTCAGTAAATTATAAAAAAGTCGATGAATTAGTAAAGCCTTATCTGAGAGAATTGGATTTAGTTCCGGGAGATGTTGTTATTTTTGATGAAAATTGTCTTCATGGCGCTACAAAACCAAAAAATAAAGTCAGAAAGAGTCTCAATTTTCAAATGATACACGAGTCTACAGTTGAGAAATTTACAGATTTTGAAAGGGAAAAAATACTCTTAATTAACTCTGATTTAAATATTTGTAATCTAATTAATTTATTCCATTTGGGCGATGCTAAATTTATAGGAAGAAATTTAAAAAAATATTCAATAGAAAAAATTATTAATAATGCATTGAAATGCGAAGTACAAAAAATACACTCTTACGAACACAATACGTCAATGCCATCATTTGAAAAATTAAAACAAGTCATTCCATGGCATGAGGAGTATCAATGGCTTAAAAATCATAATTAATCAATTTGATTGTATAAGTTTAATTATTTATAAGGGCTTTATGAAAATTCTTGTGACTGGAGCATGTGGCTTTAAAGGCCACATTTTAGTTCCAAAACTTTTAGCAAGAGGCTTTGAGGTTATTGCATTCGATTTGCAATGGTTTGGATGTTATCTTGAGGCGCACAAAAATCTTGGTATTGTTAAGGGCGATGTGCGTGATATCGACTCTATTTCATTGGATGGCGTGGATTGCATAATCCATTTATCTTCTATTGCTAATGACCCCTGCGGAGATTTAAACCCTAAGTTAACTTGGGAGGTTAGTGCATTAGCAACAATGCAGCTAGCTGATAAGGCAAAGCGGATGGGAATCAAGCGCTTTATTTACGCATCTTCAGGTAGCGTGTACGGCGTAAAAGAAGAATCTCAAGTAACTGAGGAGTTGGAACTCAAGCCAATCTCAGAGTACAACAAGACCAAAATGGTGGGCGAGCGTGTTTTATTGAGCTATCAAAATGACATGGTAGTTCAAATTGTGCGCCCAGCAACTGTATGTGGATATTCACCTCGTATGCGTCTGGATGTCTCGGTTAATTTGCTTACGATGCAGGCGTTATCAAAGGGAAAAATAACGGTATTTGGTGGTGATCAGGTACGCCCTAATATTCATATTGACGATATCACCGATGTGTATCTACATCTAATTGATCATCCTGAGATTACCGGGGTATACAACGCTGGTTTTGAAAATATCTCTATTATGGATATTGCCAAATTAGTTACTAAATATATTCCAGTAGAAATAGCGGTTACCAAATCCAATGATCCTCGGTCATATCGAATTAATTCAGATAAGTTGTTGGCAACAGGATATAAGCCAAAGAAAACTGTTGAAGATGCTATTCGTGAAATTATCGAGCAATATCGTGCTGGTGTATTAAAAGATGAGGATCATTTTTATAACTTACGCTGGATGGAAAAAACTGTTTTAGCGAAAGAAGTCTGAATATGAATCAAATTCTTTCTGCTAAAGATTTGATTGATGATTACTCATCGAGGCTTCAAGAGGTGCTCGCAAACTCCGATTGGTCTAGTGTCAATTTGTTGGGGCAAGATATGCTTCGCTGTTGGCAAGAAAAGCGTCAGGTATTTTTTTGTGGTAACGGCGGGAGTGCTGGTAATGCAGTTCATTTGGCCAATGATTTTTTATATGGTATCGCCAAAAAGACGGGCGGTGGCTTGAAGGTTCATGCTCTTTCAGCTAATTCAGCAGTGATGACTTGCTTGGCGAATGATGTTGGGTATGAGTTTATTTTTTCTGAGCAAATTGCAGTTCAAGCCCAATCTGGCGATTTATTGATTGCACTAAGTGGAAGTGGTAACTCACCGAATATTGTGCGTGCTATTGAGCAAGCAAAAGCAATGAAAGTAAAGTCGTATGCTATTTTAGGGTTTACGGGTGGAAAGTGTAAGGATTTGGCTGATGTGCCAATTCATTTTCCTGTGAACGACATGCAGATCGCTGAAGATATGCAACTCATTGTCGGTCATATGATGATGCAGTGGCTTTACTCAAACCAACCTAAGTAATTAATTGATGAACCCTTAAGTAGAATACAAAATGGAAACTGCCCTCATAATTGGTAGCAACTCTTTTTCTGGCGCAACTTTTGCAGATTTTGCGTTAACGCAGGGCGGCAAAGTGATTGGTACTAGCCGATCTACTGAGCCTAATGATGCTTTCTTGCCTTACAAATGGCATGACCATAAAAATTTTACATTTCATGAGCTAGATCTAAATCTGCACTTAAAAGAGTTAACGGAGTTAGTTTGGGATATCAAGCCAGCTTATGTGGTGAATTTTGCAGCACAGAGCATGGTGGGAGAGAGTTGGCAAAATCCCGGTGACTGGTTTATGACTAATGCCGTATCAACAATCAAATTTCATGATGAATTACGTAAGTGTGATTTTTTAAAACGCTATGTACACGTCTCAACTCCAGAGGTTTACGGGAGTTGCTCAGGATTTGTTGGGGAAGATCTTGTATTTAATCCAAGCACACCTTACGCAGTATCACGTGCTGCTGCCGATATGAGTTTGCGAACTTTTCATACCGCTTATAACTTTCCCGTAGTTACTACCCGTGCGGCCAATGTATACGGACCTGGACAGCAACTTTATCGCATCATTCCTAGAACTATTTTGTTTATTTTTCTGGGTCGAAAATTACAACTTCATGGCGGTGGTGTCTCCACCAGATCTTTTATCCATATGAAGGATGTTTGTGATGCTACTTGGAAAATTATGATGGATGGTAATAGTGGAGAAACTTATCATATTTCCACTAACGAAGTAATTTCAATCCGATCTCTAGTAGAGCGCATTTGCGCAAAGCTCAATGTGGTATTTGATGATCACGTTGAATTTGTAGGCGATCGCATTGGCAAAGATTCAGCATACCATCTGGATAGCAAGAAAATTCGCGCTGAACTTGGATGGGAGGACAAAATTTCTCTTGAGCAAGGTCTTGATGAATGTATTGCATGGGTAAGGACGAATTATGAAGCATTAAAGAAACTCCCTTTTGATTATCAACACAAACCTTAATTAAATTTGGAAAAATAATGGGAAAAGAAATTGATCTTTTGGTTAACTATCCGAAAACTAAGCGTAACCTAGAGGAACGTGTTGCTTCTAAAACAGAGGCTGATCGTGCTGTAGCAAGACAGTTCGGACGTGAGTTTTTTGATGGGGATCGTAATCACGGTTATGGAGGTTTTAATTATTTCTCTAGATTTTGGCAGCCTGTCATTCCTACTTTTCAGCAACATTGGAAGCTTGATCAGAGTAGTTCGATTTTGGATGTCGGCTGTGCCAAAGGTTTTATGATGCATGACCTTGCCGAGTTAATTCCTGGAATCACAGTTAAGGGTGTAGATATTTCCTCGTATGCAATTGAGCATGCCATGGAGGATATGAGGCCCCATGTGCAGGTAGCTAGCGCTTTAAAATTACCGTTTGAAGATAAATCATTTGATGTCGCTATTTCTATTAATACAGTACATAATTTGGAGCGCGAGGAATGCGCTAAGGCATTGCAAGAGATTGAGCGGGTTAGTCGAAAAGGTTCTTTTGTTACGGTCGATGCTTATCGTAATGCAGAGGAGAAGGAGCGCATGTACGCGTGGAATTTAACTGCTAAGACGATTATGTCAGTAGATGAGTGGGTTCAATTTTTCAAGGAAATCGGGTATACAGGTGATTACTATTGGTTCATACCATGACAGGTAGCCTCTTAATTAGTCTCTTTAGGCAGATGTATCGAATTCGTGCGGTTGAAGAGGGTATTGCCCTTCGCTATCCCGAAGGAAAGATGCGATGTCCTGTTCACCTATCGATTGGGCAGGAGTCAATTCCTGCGGTATTTGCACAATCAATTGCTTTAAATGATTTTGCAGTAAGCACTCATCGTGGCCATGCCCATTATTTAGCAAAAGGCGGGAATTTAAATACCATGATCGCCGAGATTTATGGAAAGTCTACGGGTTGTGCCAAGGGTAAAGGGGGCTCGATGCACCTAATTGACCTTGCTGTAAATTTTATGGGAACCTCTGCTATTGTGGGTAATAGCATTCCCATTGGCGTAGGATTGGCATTGTCTGCCCAGCTAAAAGGAACCGATCAGATTAGCTGTGTTTTTTTGGGAGACGGTGCAACTGAGGAGGGTGTTTTTTACGAATCAATCAATTTTGCTGCTGTTAGAAAATTACCAGTGTTATTCATATGTGAAAACAATTTGTATTCTGTCTATAGCCCACTTTCTGTTAGGCAGCCTAAGGGCAGAAGTATAGCCAAAATGGTTGAGGCGATGGGTATAGAGGTTGCAGTTAGTGATGGACACAACATTCTATCTAGCTACGAGACAATGAAAAATGCAGTCATTAGAGTACGAGATACTCGTGCACCTTTATTCTTGGAGTTTACTACCTATCGTTGGCGCGAGCATTGTGGTCATGGCTTTGATAACGATATTGGTTACCGCACGCAAGAAGAATTTTTAGAGTGGCAAAGTAGGGATCCATTAAATAATTTAGAGCAGCAGATGCAGAAAAAAGGTTCAGTGGTAGTCAGCTCCTTAGGCAAGATTAAATCCGAAATAGCTTTAGAGGTTGAGAGGGCGTTTGAATTTGCTGAAAACTCCCCTTTCCCCACTCAGTCTGAAGCTTACGATGGCGTTTACGCCTAATAAAATATAGAGTCTTAAATGTCACACAAGAACTTTACTAGCGCAATTAATGATGCTATTTATCAGGCAATGGAAATCGATAAATCAGTAATTTGTTATGGACTTGGAGTTACGGATCCAAAGGCTGTTTTTGGAACTACAGCTAATTTGGAAAAGTCTTTTGGATCTGAACGTGTATTTGATATGCCAACTTCAGAAAATGCAATGACAGGTGTCGCAATTGGTGCTGCACTAAATGGCATCAAATCAGTTATGACGCATCAGCGAGTTGACTTTTTTCTATTGGCAATGGATCAGTTGGTTAATAGTGCCGCGAAGTGGCACTATATGTTCGGTAGCCAATGTTCTGTACCAATCACTATTCGTTTAATTATTGGGCGCGGTTGGGGGCAGGGCCCTACCCATTCACAAAATCTTCAGGCATGGTTTTCTCATATACCTGGATTGAAAGTAGTAATGCCTACAACACCAGCTGATGCTAAGGGCCTGCTAATCTCCTCAATATTGGATCCTAATCCAGTAGTTTTTTTGGAGCACCGTTGGTTACACAACTCAATTGGAGAAGTTCCTGATGGAGATTTTAGAATCCCAATTGGCGAAGCGAAAGTTGTTAGGGATGGCGCTGATATAACTATTGTTTCAATGTCTTATATGACTGTTGAGGCGCTTCATGCCGCTGAATTTTTGGCGAAGCATGGAATTTTTTGTGAAATAGTAGATTTAAGAACAATAAAACCAATAGATTGGCCAGTTATTTTTAACTCAGTTAAAAAAACAGGGCGTTTAATTGCATTGGATTCTGGATTTACTACTGGCTCAGTAGCGGGAGAGATTGTAGCAAGAGTTGCAATGGAAGTATTTAGTAGTTTGAAATCATCCCCATCAAGACTGGCAATGCCGGATGTTCCTGAGCCCACTAGTTACGGGCTGACAAAGAGTTTTTACATTAGATCGAAGAATGTTGCGGAGAAGATAATGATGATGATGGACAGAGATTCAAGTTCGATTGGTAATCTTTTGATTGAGCCTGAACCACACGATGTTCCTGGCAATTGGTTTAAGGGACCCTTTTAACTTTATTTAAGTTCAATAATATGAAGCTTTCTCAGTTGACTGAAGTTCTTGAAGGGCAGAAGATGTTCCAAATATTTTCCCAGGCTAAGGAGCTTGAAAATAAGGGAAAGTATGTAATTCATTTTGAAATTGGAGATCCAGATTTTTCCACCCCGCAGAAGATTACAGACAAGTGCATAGAGGCATTGAATGGGGGTATTACCCACTATGTTGGATCTTCCGGTTTGGAGACTTTCAAGAGTGCTGCTGCAAAAGCAACGCAAAGATCCAGAGGGTTTGAGCCTAGCAGTAATCAAATTCTTGTAACGGCTGGTGCTAATGTACAAATTTACTATGCTTTAGCCTGTATATGTGATCCGGGTGATAACGTTATTTACGGAGACCCTGCATTTGTGTCGTATGTATCAATAATGCGACTTTTGGGGCTTGAGCCAAACCCAGTCGAATTAAAAGAGGTTAATTCCTTCAGAATTAACCCGGCTGATATTGAGAAATCAATAAACGAGCGCACTAAAGCAATAATAATTAATTCTCCACATAATCCAACTGGTTCAGTATTAACGAAATCAGACATAAATGAAATATACAGAATTGCGGAGAAATACGACTTATTTCTCATTAGTGACGAAGTTTATGCTCGAATCATTTTTTCTGAAGAAGATAAATTTAATTCTCCAAGTTCAATTGACGCTTGCAATACAAGAACAGTTTTACTTCATTCTTTTAGTAAGTCATATGCAATGACTGGCTGGAGAATCGGTGCAGTCACAGCTCCAAGCTACCTGATTTCTAAAATGGCCTTATTGCTTGAGACAACATCATCTTGCGTTTCACCATTTATACAAATTGCAGCTACAGAGGCCATGACTATGGATCAAGGAGAGCTTGATGTTATGGTGAGAGAATATGAAAGACGCAGAGATTGCCTAGTAGAATTGATTAATGACATGCCATTAGTAAGTTGTACTAAACCATCGGGTGCATTCTATGTGATGGTTAATATAATGGAAACAGGCCTATCTGATATAGATTTTTCAAGAAAGCTATTGGAAGAGGAGTATGTTGCAACTTGTCCCGGCTCCTATTTTGGTGTTTATGGTGCTGGGTATATTAGAATTTGCTTTGCCACATCCTTGGATAATATTAATACTGGAATGCTTAGAATGAAAAACTTTCTTCAAAAGTTGAATCGGGAGTCGAAAAATAAATGAAGATAAATTTTAGTGAAACAAAAGTGTGCGCATGCTGTTCCAAGGGGGCAACTGCAATACTAAAGCTAGATCAATATCCTTTGACTGAATTTTATAAGGGGTACGATGAACTTAATAAAGATTTGAATGGTTTTTTAGATCAGTCGATACTATATTGTGAAGATTGTTGCCATTTATTTTTAAGCAAAATAATAGATGTAAGAGATATTTATGCAAACTACTTAACAACCACTACCTCAAGCAAGGGGGCTATAGATTGCATAATAAATTTCAAAAAATTTATTGATGAAAGAATTTTGAATGATGGATCATCGCACATTCTAGACATTGGTGGCAACGATGGATATTTTCTTAGGTTATTTGATCGGAATAAATATAAATTAGTAAATATTGATGCCAATGCTCAAGGTGATGAAGGGATAACTGTTGTTAAAAGTTTTCTTGAGGATGTGGATCTAAGTGCATTTAATGACCATAGAAAAATTATTGCATCTAGCCATACAATTGAGCATTTGGAAAATCCATCTCTTTTAATCCAAAAAATAGCATCTACTGCTTCAGTTAACGATAAGATTTTTCTTCAATTTCCATCGCTTGAGATGATGGTTGATGATGGAAGATTTGATCAAATTTGTCATCAACATTTAAATTATTTTTCATTGAATTCTATAGTTGAATTATTAAATAGACATGGCTTGTCAGTCATTTCTCACGAATATGATTCTAGTCATTTTGGAACGCTGAGAGTTATGGCGCAAAAGAAAGATCAAGTTATAAGATATGGTTCAGAGGTAAGGGTGGGATTAGCTCAAATTCTAAATCGTTATTCTGAGTTTAAAAATTATTACAATAGCTTACAAAATATTTTGAAGAAGAAGTTCATAGGGCAGCAAGGATATGGGGCTGGGTTAATGGTCCCAACACTTGCTTATTACTTGCCATTAATTAATGAACTAAGAGTTATCTATGATGAAAATGAATTTAAAAATAACAAGAGATTCATTAATTTAAAGCCGAAGATAGATGGCGTTGGATCTATTGATGTTAATTCCCCAGTAATTATTACTTCCATCAGCACTAAGACAGCGGCCAGAAGTATTTATTCCAAACTAGTATCCATTGGATGCAAGGATATAACGATTCCAACCCATATATGTTGAAAATATGAATTTATTGATCGATGGTAAAAATGCTCTTGTAACTGGTGGAGCTAGTGGAATAGGTGAAGATATATCTCTTCATTTGGCACAAGAGGGGGTTAATCTTGTTGTGACATCCAGGACTATAGATCCCATTAATGCATTAAAAAAAAAGATAGACGATTATGGATTTAACATAAAAGTTAATGGAATCATTGTTGATTTTCTTGATGTCAATTGGCGCTTAAATTTTTTCTCTGAGCTATCGAAATATAAGATTAACATTCTCGTAAATAATGCTGGGCATAATCTAAATGTAATAGACCCATATTGCTCTATAAGCGATTGGGAAAAAGTCTTATCTTTAAACTTCCTGGTGCCGGTTGAAATTTGTAATGCTGTAATACCGCATATGAAATTGAATAATTGGGGTCGCGTTGTTAATATAACATCGTGTGCCGGAATTGAGAATATGGGCCCAGTAACCTATGGAGTAGCAAAGTCATCTCTAACTGTATACACGAGAACGATGGGCCGTATTTTGGCTACTGAGGGCGGAGCCGTAGTGATGACCGCAGTTTTCCCCGGCGTTGTTTTGACTAAAGGCGGACATTGGGACAATGTATTAAAGACCGACCCAGGAAGGGCTGAGGCATACCTGAAGGAGAGATGTCCATTGGGGAGGTTTGGAAAGGTGGATGAAATCAGTCCGGTAGTGGTATTTTATTGCTCTGAATTGGCTTCTTTTAGTCATGGAGCAATCATCCCTGTCGATGCCGGACAGTGCAGAAGTTATATGTCACATAATTACATGGACTAAGATGGTTAAAGTTACTGATTTGATAGCCAAAACTCTTCACAATTCTGGGTTGAAGAGTTGTTTTGGTTTGCAGGGTGGGGCAGTTGTTCATATTTTTGATTCGTTAGAAAAGGAAGGAATTGATGTTTACTATATGCATCATGAACAGTCCGCATCTTTAGCGGCAGTTGCTAATTCAAAATTATCAGGAGAAATTGGCTGCGTGGTAGTTACTACTGGACCTGCGGGTACAAATGCAATAACGGGACTTCTTGCAGCTTGGCAAGATTCAATACCTGTGATTTTTATTTCTGGACAAGTAAGGTCAATGCATACTTCGTACGGTCGAAAAGTTAGGCAGGTTGGTACGCAAGAAGCACCAATTCTTGAAATAGTTAAACCTATTACAAAGTATTCCAAGCTATTAAATAAGGCTGATGAAATATATTTTGAGTTAAAAAAAGCAATATCAATAGCCAAATCTGGCCGGCCAGGGCCGGTATGGTTAGATATACCTCTTGAGTTGCAATGGACATCAGTTGAAGATCCAAAATATTCAGACCATAGCTTATCTTGTGAAAAAACTGATGAAGTTGATAGTGTTGATTTTTCTGAGGCAATTAAATTGCTTGAGGCAGCTGAGAAGCCTTTGCTAGTTTTGGGCTATGGTGTGCATCTCTCAAAAAGTAATCAAATACTCAAGCTGGTAATAGAAAAATATAATCTTAGGTTTGTAACAACTTGGACATCTTCAGATTTATTCCCAACTGCGGATATAAATAATTTAGGCATCATAGGTATGTCGGGTCAAAGAGGTGCCAATAAGGCAGTATTTGATTCGGATCTATTGATTTGCCTAGGAACCCATTTGAGTATTCCACATACAACTACATTGACTGAAAATTATGCGCTACAGGCTAAAAAAATAATAATAAATATTGATAGTGATCAGCTTGAAAACTTGAACGTGTACTTTGACTTGAAAATTAATGCCGATATTCGGTATTTTTTAAACTATCTTTATGATAACGATTTTAAAATCAATGGTTTCCAGTTTGTTGGTAAGAAGGAGCTTAATTGGTATGAGCCTAAGATAAGTATAAGCGTAAACTCTAATAAATATATACGCGAGTGCAGTCAGCTTAATGCAATTAAAACTTGCTACGTAGTTGATGGAGGGGGTACGGCTCTATATGCCGGATTTCAATGTTTATATTTCGATGAGGGTGAGAGGGTAATTTGCTCTTCTGCTATTTCTTCAATGGGGACTGGGCTGGCCGAAACTGTGGGGGCTTATGCTGCTGGGGTATTTAAAAAGTTTATAACCATCATAGGCGATGGTAGCTTCTTAATGAATGTTCAAGATTTACAGACAATATTTCAGCATCAGATTCCAACTGTGATTTTGGTTGTTAATAACAACGGATATCTTGCAATTCGAAATACACAAAAAGAATTTCTATCGAAAAATTATTTTGGTACACATCCTGCTTGGGGGTTGGCAATGCCAAATATTGAGAATATTGCACATGCATTTAAAATTGATTATCTAAGGGTCAGCTCCCATAATGAAATGTATGAGTCTTTTAATAAAATATCTAATGAAATTATTAAGCCAATAATTGTTGAACTCCAAACTGATGAGGAGCAGGACGTGTTGTTCAGCCAAGGCTATAAGTCTAATGTTGATGGGACATTCTCACCATCGCCGCTAGATGAAATGAAGCCTTTTTTATGACGCAAGGAGCGCCAAAATATCTTAAGGCTGCAGTTCTAGAAGAACTACGCAAGCCTTTGATTATTCGAGAGTTAGAAATTCCTACCTTACAGTATGGACAAGTTTTGGTGAAGGTTATTTATAGTGGAGTATGTAGAAGTCAACTCATGGAGGTTAATGGGGGGAGGGGTGAGGATCCCTGGATCCCCCATCTGCTTGGGCATGAGGGTTCCGGAATTGTCATTGCTTTAGGCAATGGGGTTACAAAAGTTTCTATAGGTGATCAAGTTATATTGGGTTGGATAAGAGGAGATGGAATTGATGCTGAGGGTGCAAGATTTAAGTGCGGCGATAAAGTAGTTAATTCTGGGAAAGTCACAACATTTTCCAACTACACTATTGTTTCTGAAAGCAGGATAATAAAAAAACCACAAGACTTACCATTTGACCAGGCAGTACTGTATGGGTGCGCCCTCCCAACAGGGGCTGGAATGGTTTTGAATGAGTTAAATATTGATACTACCAAGTCTGCTGTAGTAGTTGGTTTGGGTGGAATTGGTATCGCGGCTTTACTTGCCTTAAAGGCCATTGGGGTTGGGTTGATAATTGCGATAGATGTGGCGACTGATAAATTAAACTTAGCAAAAAAAATCGGTGCTAACTATGTTTTCAATTCGAACGAAGATGGGATGTATAGTTCAGTTATTAATCTTACTGATGGTGGTGCAGATTATTGTATTGAGTCTGCCGGTAGTGTAGCCACTATAGAAATGGGATTTTCTTTAATACGCAAATCAGGTGGAAAATTAGTTTTTGCATCACACCCAAGCAAAGGGAAAATGATCCAACTAGATCCTCATGAGCTTATTAGTGGAAAAAAAATCAGCGGTACTTGGGGTGGTGCTTGTAAGCCAGATATCGACATTCCAAAATTACATTCAATAATAAGAAATTCTGACATTTCATTAGGTAGTTTAATAACTAAAACCTATTCTTTAGAACAAATAAATGATGCATTTAATGATTTAGAGCTGGGAAAAGTTTTCCGACCCTTAATTGTAATGTCTCATTAAGTTTTTCAATTGATGAAGAAAAATACTACTGTACTAGTTTCTGGAAACTTTAATGTCCTGCATCCTGGACACTTGCGACTCCTTCGTTTTGCCAAGGAGCAGGGGGATAGATTAATTGTTGCCGTGCAAAGCGATGATGTTGCAGGCCACTCAGCTTATGTACCAGAGAAATTGCGATTAGAAGGAGTTCGTAGTATCAGTATGGTGGACGAGTCATTTATTTATAGCGGATCAGTTCGGAGCGTTATTGGTAGAGTTAGGCCGGATATAGTTGTAAAAGGTAAGGAGTATGAGAATGCAATTAATCTTGAAATAGATGAGCTTAAGAAATATGGTGGAAGGTTAATATTTAGTTCTGGTGAGGTAACTTTTTCATCGTACGATGTTATTGGCAAGGAATTTCAGGATGCCCAAAAAAGAACAATTAATTTTCCAAGTGAATTTATAACGAGACATAAGATAGATTTAGGTAATCTCATAAAAATAGTACAAGATTTCGCAAAGATCAAAATATGCGTTTTTGGCGATTTAATTGTTGATGAGTACGTTACTTGTGAAGCCTTGGGTATGTCCCAAGAGGATCCAACAATTGTTGTTACTCCAATTGATACAGTTAGATTTATTGGTGGGGCTGGAATAGTGGCCGGACATGCCGCTGGTTTAGGCGCTAAAGTTGATTTTATTTCGATAATTGGAAATGATGAAATTGGTGATTATGCTAGAGGCGGCATGGCCAAGTTAAATGTTTCAGCGGAATTAATCATTGATGAGTCCCGCCCAACAACACTTAAGCAGCGCTTTAGAAGTAAAGGAAAGACTTTATTACGCGTTAGCAAGCTTCATCAAGGGGATGTTTCAATAGAGATGCAAGAAATCATCCTAGAAAAATTTAAGAGTATGGTTAAGGGCTTAGATTTAATCATATTTTCAGATTTCAATTATGGATCATTGCCCCAAAACTTGGTTGACAGTGTAATAAAGTTAGCGAAGCAGAATAAGGTATTTATAGCGGCAGATAGTCAATCCTCTTCCCAAATAGGTGATGTAGGGCGCTATAAAGGCGTAGATTTAATAACACCTACGGAGCATGAGGCGAGAATTAGTACGCGAAATAAAGATGGTGGACTGATTGTGCTATCTGAAGAACTGAGACGGCAAACTAATGCAAGAAATGTATTCCTAAAATTGGGCGAAGAGGGCTTTATAATTCATGCTCCGACTGATGATGCGGGATGGGTTTCAGACAGAATTGAGGCCCTGAATGGTTCGCCTAAGGATGTAGCTGGTGCAGGAGACTCTCTCTTAACGGTTGCCTCTATGGCATTCACGTGCCGTGGCTCCGTTTGGGAGTCTGCGCTATTGGGGGCTGTTGCCGCAGCTATTCAGGTGGGTAGAGTTGGAAATATTCCATTAAATGCAGATGAACTCCAAAATGAACTCTGTAGACGAGGTTTTACCACCTGATATGTTAAAGAATTTTGTAATGCACCATCATTCAAATCAGGCTACTGATCTTTGTTCTAATAGTTGGAAATAAGGTTAATTAAATTGAATGAACATAAATAAAAAACAAAAAACATAAAATGCCTCTTAAAAATTTACTAAGACTAATAAGACATTTAAATACGAAACATAAAATTAAATTTATATGGTTAATATTACTCATTTTGATAGTTTCATTAGCGGAGTTAGCAACTATAGGGGCAATAATTCCATTTTTAGCAACATTATCATCTGGAAAAATTGCAGAAAAGAGTATTTACTCTGGAGCTTCAAGTTATTTTAACTTTCATCTTAATTCGATTGCGATCATAGGTTTTTGTGTTTTTGCAATAATATCTGGGATCTTGAGAATATATTTTTTTAAAGCAAGCGCCAGATATTCTTTCAATATAGGGTCTGAATTAAGTTCTAATGCATATAAAAAATACATTAATCAACCATATTTTGACCAGATTGGTCAAAATAGTAGCCATATTGTCTCGGTAGTAACAACCAAAACTACTGGCGCAACCTATGCAATAAATGCATATGTAAGTCTATTTGCAAATCTAATTTTGATGACGGTAATGTTGACTGCGGCATATATTTATGCTCCGTTGGATTCTATTTATTTTGTGCTATTTTTTATTGTTGTGTATGGAATCATTATCATCATTGTGAGAAACAGATTGGAAAGTAATAGTTTAATAATTGCGGAAAGCCTGAGTAAGCAAATTAAATTAGTACAGGAAAGTGTTGGGGGAGTTAGAGATCTTATTCTTGAACAACTGCACGATAAATTTGCAAATCAATATAGCACGCTAGATCATGGATTAAAAAAAGCACAGTACGAAATTGAGTATATAGGTGCAAGCCCCAAATATCTTCTTGAAACATTCGGTATCGTTACCTTATGTTTAATTGCATATTTTAATTCCAACTCAAAAGACGGAATCGGAGAGGTGTTACCAATTTTAGGGGTAATAGCATTAACAGCACAAAGACTCTTGCCAGTAATGCAACAGACTTATTCGGCCTGGGCTGTAATTAAGGGTTCCAGTGGAAATGTCAGGGAAGTATTGGAGATTTTAGAGGTTGATAGCAAATTTTCAAATGAAAAGATAGGGTATGAGAGCCTCAACTTTGTTCACAGCATAGTACTTGATAATGTCTCATTTCAGTATGATGAAAATTTACCAAAAACCTTAGCTGGAATAAATATAAAAATAAATAAAAATACTTGCGTGGGAATAGTTGGTAAATCTGGTTCTGGAAAAAGTACCTTGATTGATATTATATCTGGCCTACTCATGCCAACAGAAGGAGCGATATATGTCGATGAAGTTAAAGTTCAAAAAGAAAATATAGGGTCGTTGTATAAAAAAATTGCATATGTCCCTCAAAATTTCTATTTATCTGATAATTCAATATTAGAGAATATAGGATATGGTAGTAGCGTTCATAGTATCGATAAATCAAGAGTAGATAGCGTAATAAAGAAAGTGGATTTACAAAAGGATATTGAAAAAATGCCTCTTGGAGTTATGACATTGGTTGGTGAGCGGGGAGTTCGATTATCAGGAGGTCAAAAGCAAAGAATAGCCATTGCAAGGGCGCTTTATAAAAACGCATCCATAATTATCCTTGATGAGGTATCAAGCGCATTAGATTCTAATACTGAAGCGGAAGTAATGAAAACAATTGAGCAGCTAAGCGCCGAACTAACTGTAATTATAATATCACATAGATTATCTACATTGAGCATTTGTACCAATGTTTACAAAATCGAAGACACTTTAATTCAAGAAGTAAATTTAAGTGAAATTAACAAGTAAGGATTTGTCACATGAAGGCTGTAATACTGGCAGGCGGTTTGGGTACGAGGCTTTCTGAGGAAACCAACAGAATACCTAAGCCAATGGTTGAGATAGGGGGTATGCCAATCTTATGGCACATCATGAAAATATACTCAGCTCACAATATCAATGAATTTATCATTTGTTGTGGTTATCGCGGATATGTAATTAAGGAATTTTTTTCAAACTACTTTTTACATAACTCAGATATAACATTTAATGTAGAGGCAGGTTCCGTAACGATCCATAATAAAAAAAGTGAACCATGGAAAGTAACATGTGTAGATACTGGAGAGTCAACTGAAACTGGTGGAAGATTAAGGAAGATTCGAGAATTTTTGAGCGGTGAAAAAAATTTCTGCTTTACTTATGGCGATGGACTGAGCAACATCAATATTGGTGAGGTAATAAGGTTTCATGAAAAGCATGGAAAGCTTGCCACAATTTCTGCTGTTAGCCCGCCTGGGCGATATGGAGCTATAGAGTGTAGCGATGATGATGCGGTAATAAAGTTTACTGAAAAGCCCTTGGGTGACAATGCTTTGATAAATGGAGGTTATTTCGTACTTTCTACAGATTGTCTTGATTTGATCGAAGGAGACTTAACTGTATGGGAAAAAGAGCCATTAAATAGGCTTACTGAATTGAATCAAATAGCTGCATTTAAGCATTATGGATTTTGGCAGGCGATGGACACCTTAAGAGAAAAAAAATATTTGGATGAAATGTGGAGAAAGAATAATGCTCCTTGGAAGGTTTGGTAAATATGAAGCATCAGTACTTAAAAAACTTAGATTTTGATACCAATTTAATCATTGACAATATAGGGTCAGAGTCAATTGAACGATTTTCCGGAAAGAAAATATTAATAACAGGCGCATGCGGATTTCTAGGCGTTCATTTTATAAATTTTTTCTTGATGCTAAATGATCACGCATTAATCAAAAAAAAATGCAACCTAATAGCATATGATAACTTTATAAGGGGGACTCCTGAGTGGGTTTCTCAGCTTGCAAATAGACAAGATATCCTTTTTGAAAATATTGATGTAGTGACAAAAATTAAATATCCACATGTAGATTTTATAATACATGCTGCATCTATAGCTTCACCTACATTTTATCGACTGTATCCAATAGAGACAATGGATGTAAATGTGATTGGATTGAGAAATTTACTAAATCATTCAGTCATAAGCAGGCCTGAAAGCTTTCTATTCTTCTCTACTAGTGAGATTTATGGAGATCCAGATGCAAAGAACATACCCACGAAGGAGGACTATAGGGGGAACGTAAGTTGTACGGGGCCAAGAGCTTGCTATGATGAATCTAAAAGATATGGTGAAACTCTATGCAAGGCCTTTTTTCAAGTAAACAAACTCCCGATAAAAATAGCTAGACCATTTAATAATTATGGGCCGGGCCTTGACATTAATGATAAAAGAGTCTTGCCAGATTTTTTTAAAAATGTAATAAATGATGAGGACATTGAGATTTTTTCAGATGGATCCGCAACCAGAACATATACCTATATTTCCGATGCTATTACTGGATATCTAAAAATACTACTTTCCGAATTTGATGGCGAGGAGTTTAACATAGGATCTGACAAGCCTGAAATATCCGTCAAAGATCTCGCTGAGCTTGTATTAAAAATATCAAAATCAAATAAATCAATTAGATTAATTGAAAATTCTGATGTTAAATATTTAGTTGATAATCCAAATAGAAGGTGCCCTGATATTTCAAAAGCTAGAACTCTTTTGAATTTTGATCCTAAATTTACATTGGAGCAAGGGCTTAAAAGAACATACGAGTTTTATTTGGAGAATTTAAATATTAGATTTGATTAAATCTAATGTTATTAGCGTCTATAGAGATAGCATGAATAAATGAGTAAACATAAATGAGTAAAAAAGTTAGCATCATAGGTTCAGGATACGTTGGCCTTATAACGGGTTTAGTATTTGCAATGCGTGGCGTCGAAACGAAAGTATTTGACCAGACTCAAGAGCTTGTGGATAAAATTAACAATGGAATACCTCCTTTTTTTGAGCCTGATTTAGAGTTAAATCTAATAAATGTTATAGAAAATAGGAATTTATCGGCTAGTACCGGTGGGCCAGAAGAAATGGCGGATTCTGATTATATTTTTATTTGTGTCGGCACTCCAACTGTAAACCGAAAAATTAGTTTGAGACAGGTAAACTCCGCAGCTAAAAAAATTGGCCATGCGATTCGAATAAGCAATCGATACATCACCGTGGTGGTAAAGAGTACCGTTGTTCCAGGTACAACTGAAAATCAAGTAAAAACTGCATTAGAAAAATTCTCTGGGAAAAAGAGTGGCCACGATTTTGGACTTGCAATGAACCCAGAGTTTTTAAGAGAGGGGTCTGCAGTATATGATGCAACCCACCCAGACAGGATCGTACTGGGTTGTATTAATGAAAGAACTGCTAAAAATATGCAAGACCTATATGGAGAATGGGGGTGCCCCTTAATATTCTCAAATCCAACAACTGCTGAATATGCTAAATACGTTAACAATACATTGCTTGCCATTTTGATATCAGCGTCCAATGAACTATCAAATATCGCTGAAACTATTGGTTCAATAGACTACAGAGATGTTTTGGAGGTAGTAAAGATGGACAAACGGTGGAAACCTGCATCTTCAATATCGGAAGGTTCAATAGTTGACTATCTCAAGCCTGGGTGTGGATTCGGAGGTAGCTGCTTTCCAAAAGATATAGTAGCAATTAATAGAATCGCAAAAGAATATAAAGTTAAAACTAAAATAATCGATGGGACAATAAATGTAAATAAATTACAATATAAATTTGTATTAAATAAATTATATAGTGAATGGAATTTTAATTTTCATAAAAAAGCAGTTTTAGTTTTAGGGATTGCATTTAAGCCGAATACTGATGATATAAGAGAGTCTGTTTCACTGAACATAATGAAGGATTTAGTCCTTAATAAAATAAAAGTAATAGCAAGCGATCCAATGCTAGATAAAATGAATTTTACTAATTTACCAAGAGAGATTACCTTAGTAAAAAATTGGCGCGAATCAATGAAAGATGTTGATGCGATAATACTTGCTACTGAGTGGAGTGAATACGGGGAGATCCCAGAAATCATTCAAAACATAAATCCCAGTGCAATTATCCTTGATGCACGAAACTTTTATAAAGCCGCCGACTTTAATAATAGATACTTAGCAAATGGAATTAATTAAACTTCTTAAAAGGAAGTTGAATACTTTTATTTTTAGAAATAAAAGAACCAGATGCATAGTATCTAATATCAATAAATTTAGATTTACTAAAAAAATAAATAATTATCCATTAGCAGTTTATGATTTAAGAAATAACCCTGCAACATTCGATTTTGGTGTATTTATATTTTTTTCTTATATTCACTATGGGGGTGTATTTGATTTATTTATTGTTAAAGGCTTAAATTTAAATAATTTCCTAACTAGAAAAGAAAAATTATTAAATTCTAATAATAATTTAAATATAGATGTAATTAATAATAGGATAAATGGAATATTAATACCCTTAGCACGTTCTTGCAACAAGGTAAGGAATATAAATGTTATCGATAGTGCAGATGAAATTATCAATTTAGTAAAAAATAAAAATAATATTTTTCCAAAATTTTATGACGGCAGAATATTGGATACATTTAAGAGTAAGGATTTTTATAAATACTTAAACAGAAATGTGCTTCAAGATTTTAAATTTAAAGCTCCTAAACTTGCAATAGAAGATATAAAATTTTTCTTAGAGCACCGAGGTATAAAAGAAAAATTTGTAGTATTTACCATAAGAAAATCAAAATCAGATCACAAAAGAAATTCAGATCTAGAAAGACTATTTAAAATATCGGATATTATAAATAAAATCGGCATTAAAAGTATATTTATTGATGATACTGAAAATCTAACGTTCGGTATTAATAATAAAGTGTACTGTGATATTGCGGCTATAAGCCTTCCTCATAGAATCGCTTTATATGAGCTTGCGAGTTTGAACATCCTTGGTAACAATGGCCCAGGTATTACATGTATTCTTGGCGAGTCTAAATTTATTTTTGAGAACTATTTAGTTAAAGACTCTATTTTTGGAAATTCAAGCGTAATAAAACATTTTGGATTAAAAGCGGGGGATCAACCCTTTACTGACGGAAAAGGATATATTATTTGGGATGAACAAGACCCGGAATATATATCTAATTTGATAGAAAAATTTGTTAATGGATAGTGATTCAACAAAGAATGATCTTAGTAAATTAACCTTGGTAATGTTGTCATACAACAGACAGAAATTTATATTAAGGTCAATAAAATATTGGTCTTCAACGAATGTCAATTTAATTATTTTGGATGGTAGTCCAAATTCATTAAATGTGGAAGTTAAAGATGGGAATATTATTTATCTCCATTCGCCAATCTCATATATAGACAGATTTATTAAATCAATTGACCTTATCAAAACTAAATATGTAGCATTGATAGCGGATGATGATTTCTTACTATTTAGTGGAATAAGCAAAGTTATCGATGAACTAGAATTAGATTCTAATTTAGTGTCTTGCATTGGAACTGCAATGGGTTTTGATAATAAGTATGGAAAAGTTATAGGAGTAGACTTTTTACCAAATTTGATAAATTATGAATTACTTGATGATGACCCGAGATTGAGAATTCTTAAGCATATGGATCCATATCTTTATTCCACAATATATTCAGTAATGAG